>Ga0210122_1000116_pt1 | contig 23299 bp, 21 predicted proteins | sample Muzzi_CordB_D2_FD_185530 | JGI IMG/M metagenome (GOLD analysis project Ga0210122, IMG submission 185530) | Wetland microbial communities from San Francisco Bay, California, USA, that impact long-term carbon sequestration - Muzzi_CordB_D2 (SPAdes) | ecosystem: Environmental > Aquatic > Marine >... | reverse complement strand
GGTGATCATTCCGCCGCTGACCAGCCAATACCTCAACCTGACCAAGAACTCCTCGCTGGCGGTGGCCATCGGCTATCCCGACCTGGTGCAGGTGTTCACCGGCACGGTGCTCAATCAGACCGGCCAGGCGATGGAAGTCGTCGCCATCACCATGCTGGTCTATCTCACCATCAGCCTGCTGACCTCGCTGGCGATGAACATATACAACAGCCGCATGGCCTTGGTGGAACGGTGAGGGCTCAGCCATGACCATGGCCGAAGGCGATCTGGCCGTCACCGAACTCCACTTCGTGCGCGACCGGCACATTCCGCCGCAGTCGCCGCCGGCAACAATGACCGGCGCGATCGGCTGGGTGCGGGAGAACCTGTTGTCCACGCCGTTCAATATCGCGCTCACCCTGCTGATCGTGCTGCTGATCTTGTGGGTGGTGCCCGACCTCATCAGGTTCCTGTTCGTCGACGCGGTATGGTCGGGTGCCGACCGCGACGCCTGCCGCGAGGCGGTGCAGCACCGCGTGATCGGCGCCTGCTGGCCGTTCGTCTGGGAGCGCTATCCCTATTTCATCTACGGCTCCTATCCGATCCCGCTGCGCTGGCGGGTGGACCTGTTCTTCGTCATGCTGGCGATCGGCGTCGCCTGGCTGCTCTGGCTCAATGCGCCGCAACGCGCGCTCGGCGCCGTCTATTTCTTTATCGTGCTGCCGATCTGCTCATTCATCCTGCTTCACGGCTGGCCGGCGATCGGGCTGCCAGAAGTCGACACCGTGCTGTGGGGGGGCGTGCTGGTGACCATCGTGGTCGCGTCTGTTGGCATCGTGCTCTCGCTGCCGATCGGTGTCGTACTGGCGCTGGGCCGGCGCTCCGGGATGCCGACGGTCAGGCTTTTCTCCACCATGTTCATCGAGTTCGTGCGGGGCGTGCCGTTGATCACGGTGCTGTTCATGGCGAGCGTGATGCTGCCGCTATTCGTCCCGCAGCATTTCGAGCCGGACAAACTGGTGCGTGCGCTGGTCGGCATTGCGCTGTTCTCTTCCGCCTACATGGCGGAGGTGGTGCGGGCCGGGTTGCAGGCGATTCCCAGGGGCCAGTTTGAAGGCGCCATGGCGGTGGGGCTCGGTTATTCGCAGATGATGCGGCTGATCGTGCTGCCGCAGGCCCTCAAAATCACCATCCCCAACATCGTCAACACCTATATCGGCCTGTTCAAGGACACCACGCTGGTGTTCATCGTCGGTATTTTCGATTTCCTGCGTACGGTCGAAGTATCGCGCATCGATCCGAAATGGGCGGCGCCGGTGACTTCGACGACCGGCTATGCTGTCGCGGCGGTGTTCTACCTGATCTTCTGCTACGGCATGTCGCGCTACGCCCGCGCCATGGAAGCGCGCCTCGCCGCCGGCGACAAACGGTAAAGAAGCAAGCCATGTCCCACGTCGCAAATATGTCGGCCGCGCCTAAACCTACCCAGCTCAACACGCCGGTGGCGGTTGAGATCATCGGCATGAACAAGTGGTTCGGCGACTTTCACGTGCTGCGCGACATTAATCTGAAGGTGCTGGGCGGCGAACGCATCGTCATATGCGGGCCGTCCGGCTCGGGCAAGTCGACCATGATCCGCTGCATCAACCGGCTGGAGGAGCACCAGAGCGGCAAGATCATGGTTGACGGCGTGGAGTTGACCAACGACCTGAAGAAGATCGACGAAGTGCGCCGCGAGGTCGGCATGGTATTCCAGCACTTCAACCTGTTCCCGCACCTGACCGCCATACAGAACTGCACGCTGGCGCCGATCTGGGTGCGTAAAATGCCCAAGCGCGAGGCGGAAGAGATTGCGCTGCATTACCTGACGCGGGTCAAGATCCCCGAGCAAGCGCACAAATATCCGGGCCGGTTGTCTGGCGGCCAGCAGCAGCGCGTGGCGATCGCGCGCGCGCTGTGCATGAATCCGAAGATCATGCTGTTTGACGAGCCGACCTCCGCGCTCGACCCGGAGATGGTCAAGGAGGTGCTCGATACCATGGTGGGGCTGGCCGAAGACGGCATGACCATGCTGGTAGTCACTCACGAGATGGGCTTTGCCCGCGAGGTGGCCGACCGCATCGTGTTCATGGATGAGGGGCAGATCATCGAGGCCAACGCGCCGGACGAATTCTTCGCCAATCCGCAGCACGAGCGCACCAAGCTGTTCTTGAGCCAGATCCTTCGGTAATCCGCGCGCGAGGTTGCGATGTCGCAACGGCCTTATGCCGGCTAATCCTTCTCTACCGGGAAATCGGGGCGGCTGCCCCATTCCGACCAGGAGCCGTCATAGACGCGCCCGAACGGCTTGCCCAGCGCCTCCAGCCCGAGGCTGAGGATCACCGCGGTGACGCCGGAGCCGCAGCTCGTGATCACCGGCTTGTCGAGGTCAACACCGGCCTTTTCGAACGCCTTGGCGATGCGTTCGCGCGAGACCAGCCGGCCATTTTCGACGATCTCGGTGAACGGCAGATTGAGCGCGCCCGGCATGTGGCCGGAGCGCAGCCCCGGCCGCGGCTCAGGTTCGGTGCCGGCAAAGCGGCCGGCCGAGCGGGCGTCGAGCACCTGCGTGTCCTCGTCGTTGATCGCCAATTGCACGTCGGTGTGCATGGCGACCGCGCCGGTGTCCATCTCGGCGTTGTAGGTCTTGGCTGTGCGCTTCACCTCGCCCTGTTCGGTCGGCCGGCCTTCCGCCTTCCAGGCCGGGAAGCCGCCGTCGAGGATGAACACGTTTGCGGCGCCGAAAATGCGGAAGGTCCACCACACGCGCGGCGCCGAATAGAGCCCGCTACCGTCATAGACCACGATGGTGTCGTTTTCGCTGATGCCGAGCGCGCCCATCATCTCGCCGAACTGGTCGGGGCCGGGCAGCATGTGCGGCAGGTCGTTGTCGCGGTCGGCTACTGTATTGATGTCGAAGAAGATGGCGCCGGGAATGTGGGCAGCGAGATATTCCGCTTTGGCGTCGCGCTTTTGCGTCGACAGGTAATAGGAGCCGTCGACGACGGTGACATCGGGCTTGCCGAGCTGGCCGGCGAGCCATTCGGCGGATTTGAGCCAGCGGCTCGCGGGACTGTCATTGGCCATCAGGCGACTCCGAAGCGGGAAGGGTGGGCAGATTGTGCGAAACGTCCCGTCCGTGCAACCGCCGGGACGGCGGAAAGTTGCATCGCCACCGGGATGTCGCGGCTTGATGCGGTCAGGACCTTTGTCGGCGAGCAGCACGAGACGGCGGGTGCCGGGCAGGGCGCGCGGTGCTCAAGCGTTTCGATGCGCATGCGCGGCACTACGGGGTGCGCGCGCGGCGGGACGCTGCCTAAGCAAAAATCAGCCGCACGCGCCGGTTCTGCTTGCCCTTTTTCTCGATCTGGCGCACCTGCACCGCGCCGATCTCGCCGGTCGCACGCACATGCGTACCGCCACAGGGCTGCAGATCGAGCCCTGTGATTTCGATCAGCCGCACGCGTCCGGTGCCCATCGGCGGCTTCACCGACATGGTCTTGACCAGCCCCGGATTGGCGGCGAGCTCCTCGTCACTGATCCAGCGGCTTGATACCGCGGCATTGGATCTGATCATCTCGTTGAGCTTGGCGGTGATCGCCTCCTTGTCGAGACCGGCCTCCGGAATGTCGAAATCGAGCCGGCTCTCGGTATCGCCGACCGAGCCGCCCGTTACCGCGTAGGGCAGCACGGCCGACAACAAATGCAGCGCGGTGTGCATCCGCATGCGGGCATGGCGCTTTTCCCAGTCAATCGCCGCGGTGACGGTGTCGCCGACATTGAGGGCAGGGGCGCCGGCCGCCGGCATATGCGCAATCTCGTTCTTCGCCGCGTCGGTATAAACCGCGGTCTCGACTGGGATGCGCCTGCCATCGGCGGCGACAAGTACGCCGGTATCGCCGGGCTGGCCACCGGAGGCCGCATAGAAGACCGTGCGGTCAAGCACGATGCCCCCCTGCTCGGTCAAACCGATCACCCGCGCCTCGCATTCCTGCAAATAGGAGTCGTCGCGGAACAGGCATTCGGTCGGCATCGCAATCATGCCTGCACGAAGGGCGGTTTGATCGACGACGTGCGCTCCATCCATGCCGGCACCGGAAGATTCTTGGAGCGCAGAAAGTCCGGGTTGAACAGCTTGGACTGATAGCGCGCGCCGTAGTCACACAGTATGGTCACGATGGTATGGCCGGGGCCGAGATCCTTGGCCATGCGAATGGCGCCGGCAACATTGATGCCGGACGAACCGCCGAGGCACAGCCCTTCGTGCTCGAGCAGGTCGAACACGATCGGCAACGCCTCCTCGTCAGGAATGAGATATGGCTTGTCGACCTTGATGTCCTTGACGATGGGGGTGACGCGCCCGAGCCCGATGCCTTCGGTAATCGAGCCACCTTCCGTCACTTTGGCTTCACCGTGGGCGAAAAGATTGTACATGCCGCCGCCGCGCGGATCGGCGACGCCGATCGCGACGTCCGGATTCTTCTCGCGCAGATAGCTCGATACGCCCGCCAACGTGCCGCCGGTGCCAATGGCGCAGATGAAGCCGTCAATGCGGCCGCCGGTGTCTTCCCAGATCTCCGGTCCGGTCGACACGTAATGGGCCTTGCGGTTGTCCAGGTTGTTCCACTGGTCGGCGAAGATGACGCCGTTCTTCTCCGTTGCCTTCAGCTCTTCGGCGAGGCGGCGGCCGACATGCTGGTAATTGTTCGGATTGGCGTAGCCGATTGCGGGCACCTCGACCAACTCGGCGCCGCATAGCCGCAGCATGTCCTTCTTCTCATGGCTCTGCGTTTCCGGAATGACGATGATCGTACGGTAACCTCGCTCGTTGGCGACCAGCGCCAGGCCGATGCCGGTGTTGCCGGCCGTCGACTCGACCACCAGCCCGCCAGGTTTGAGCTCGCCGCGCTGTTCGGCCTCCATGATCATCTGCCGGGCGGCACGGTCCTTCACCGAGCCGCCCGGATTCATGAATTCCGCCTTGCCGAGTATGGCGCACCCCGTCGCAGCCGACGGTCCACTTAACTTGATCAGTGGCGTGTTGCCGATGGCGTCAACGATGCCGTCGCGAATCTGCATGCCGGGTTCCGTCGTCTGGAGCGCTGCCTCGCGACCCTAGTAGAGCCCTCAAAGTGCGACAAGGCCGGCGGGAGACCCCGGGCAGGGCGGCTGGAGCGATCATTTTCTGTCCCGAATTGGGCCGCCGGCTCGCCGCTGGAAACGCCCTCGAAACCATACCTCCGCGTGGCAGCAACGGTATCATGTCACATTCACCACTTCTTTCCGGCGGCGTTTTATTCGTGGCCGCCGTGGGCCGCTGCACCGGGCCAACCTTCACCGTCATGGGCGCGTGCCGAAGCGATGAATCTCGACGTCAATACCCTCTTTATGGTGACGATCTATGTCGAGGCAATCCTCGGCCTGCTGCTGCTGTTCGCCTGGGTGCAGAATACGGCGATCACTGCAGTTGCATGGTGGGGGTTCGCGCATTTGTTGCGTGCTGCCTCTGTCACGCTGTTCGGTATGTACGGGTCGGCGCCAGATCTGATCACCATCGATCTGTCCAATGCGCTGCTTTTCACCGCCTTTGCGGTGACCTGGACCGGCGCGCGGGTTTTTGACGGCCGCCCCGTCGAGCCGGTGTATCTTGTCAGCGGCGCGGTGATCTGGCTGTTGATCTGCCGCCTGCCGGTGCTCGGCGACGCGGTCGAAACGCGCGCATTGATCTCCTCCGGCATCATCACCTCCTATACTTGGCTGGCCGCGTTCGAATTCTGGCGGGGTCGCGACGAGCCGTTGGTCTCGCGCTGGCCGGCGATCTTCATGCTGTTCGCGCACGGCGCGCTTTTCTTGTTGCGCACGCCGCTGGTCGCGGTGCTGCCGGTGGCGCGGTCCAATGACGTCTATGGCAGCGTGTGGCTGACCGTGCTCAGCTTCGAAGCGCTGCTGTTTACCATCTCGATCGCATTCATCCTGCTCGCGATGGCGAAGGAGCGCACGGAGTTGCGCCACCGCATCGCCGCCTTGGTCGATCCGCTGACTGGTATTGCCAACCGTCGCGCCTTTCTGGAAGACGCCGACCGGATTGCCAGGCGTTACAATGCGCGTCCGCGCCCGACCGCAGTGCTGGTCATCGACCTGGACCACTTCAAGTCGATCAACGACCGCTTCGGCCATGCGGTGGGCGACCGCGTGCTGGAAATCTTCACCGACTCCGCGAGACAGTCGGTGCGGCTCACCGATCTGATCGGGCGGCTGGGCGGCGAAGAATTTGCCGCCGTACTCTGCGACACCTCGCGCGACAAGGCAGTGGCGGTGGCACACCGCATTCGCGAGAGCTTTGCCAAGGTCGCGCAGGACATCGACGGTCGCCCGGTCTGCGCCACCGTCAGCATCGGGGTGGCACATTGTGACGGGCCGATTTTCGACGTGGGTGAGTTGTTGGCACAGGCCGACCAGGCGCTCTATTTTGCCAAGGAGCGCGGTCGCAACCGGGTCGAACTCGCTTCTCTCGACTTGATCAATCGCAAGGACACCGCGCCGGCGAACGCCGCAACCTCGCTCGCGGCCGTCGCCCAAACAGCGGCCTGAGCGCGCCCGGGCGCGCGGCCCGCACCGCGCGGGGTCGACCGCGGAACGATGCTCGCAAACCCCCGGCTGGAGCGCTTTGGCGGCCGCGCCTTGACGCGCTGCCGCGTTCTTTCGCATTGACCCACGGCTTCGATTTAGTCCACTTTAAGATGAGTGGGCGGCAATGCCGGCTCACGAATTAGTGGGATTCCAAACTAATTCAACGCTGGGAGGTGGAGATGAAGATATTCCGATGGCTGGGGCCGGCGGCCCTGGCGCTGTCGGTGGCCGTTTGGAGCTCCGGCGCGCAGGCTGCCACGATCAAGATCGGCGTGGTGCTGCCCTTCAGCGGCCCCAATGCCGACCTCGGGCACCAGATCGACAAGGCGTTCGATCTTTACGTGAAGATGCACGCCAAGGACATTGCGCCGCACAAGGTGCAGATCATCAAGCGCGACGAAGGTCCACCGACCGGCGCCCAGGCCAAGACGGTGACCACCGAGTTGATCACCAACGACAAGGTGCAGATGCTCACCGGTTTCGTGTTCTCGCCGTCGGCGATCGCGCTCGCGCCGGTGATCAACAAGGCCAAGGTGCCGATGGTCATCGCCAATGCCGGCACCGCCTGGATCACCAACTTGTCGCCGTACTATGTGCGGCTGTCGTTCAGCATGTGGCATCCGGCCTATCCGATGGGCGGCTACGCCGCCAAGACCATCGGCTGCAAGACCGCGGCGGTGGCCTATACCGACTTCCCGCCCGGCAAGGACTCGGTACTGGCCTTCAAGACCGCCTTCGAGAAGGCGGGCGGCAAGGTGGGGCTGTCGATCCCGATGGGCTCGCCAGCGCAGGTGCCGGACTTCACGCCCTTCATGCAGCGGGTGAAGGACGCCCATCCCGACTGCCTCTATGCCTTCATTCCCTCCGGCGCGCATGCGACCGGCCTGATGAAGGCCTACGGCGAAGTCGGTCTGAAGAAGGCCGGCGTCAAGCTGATCGGCCCGATGGACCTGATTCCGGACAACAAGCTGCAGGACATGGGTGATGCGGCCATCGGCACCGTCGTGATGGGCCACTATGCGGTCGATCTTGATAACGCCGCCAACAAGATGTTCGTCGCGGCCTGGCACAAGGAGTATGGCGAAGACTCCTATCCGGACTTCATGTCCTCGCAGGGCTGGGACACGATGCACGCCATCTTCGACACCATCAAGAAGCTGAACGGCAATGTGTCCGATGGCGCCAAAGTCGTTGGGGCCCTCAAGGGCTGGTCGACCGACGGCCCGCGTGGCCATGTCATGATCGACCCCGCGACCCGCGACATCGTACAGGACGAGCGGGCCATGGAGGTCTACCGCAAGCCGGACGGCAAGCTCGGCGTCAAGGTTGTCGGCACCACCAAGGCCGTGAAGGACGAGTGCAAAATCCTCAAGGTCGGCCGCTGCAAGTGACCGCCTGAGTATTTGACACCAAACGGCGCCGCCGCGCATAAAGGCGCGGCGGCGTTTTGATTAACGGGGTGGGGCGTGCCGCAGGTTGCCAACATTGTCGTCAGCATTCTGTTCGACGGCTTGGCCTATGCCATGTTCCTGTTCATTACCTCCGTCGGCCTGTCGGTGACGATGGGGTTGATGGGTTTCGTGAACCTGGCGCACGGCGCTTTCGCCATGGCCGGCGGCTATGTCGTCGTCTCGCTCACGCGCTCATACGGCGTCGGCTTCATTCCCTCGCTGATGATCGCAGCGGTGGTCGTCGGTCTGGTCAGCATCCGCTTCGAGCGCCGACTCTACCGGCGCTTCTACAAGGCGACCGATCTCGAGCAGGTGCTGCTCACCATCGGTCTTGCCTTCATGGCGATCGCCACTTTCACCTATTTCTACGGGCCGATCCCGAAATCGGTGCCGCTGCCGGACTGGCTGGAGGGCGACGTCAATCTCGGCTTCCGTGCCTTTCCGAGCTACCGCGCCTTCCTGATCGTGCTCGGCGCCGTACTGACCGCCGTACTTTGGTACGCCTTCGAGCGCACCAGCATCGGCGCCAAGATTCGCGCCGCGGTCGATAACCGGCGCATGGCGGAGTCGGTCGGCATCAATGTGGACCGGCTGTTCACGCTCACCTTCGCGCTCGGCTCCGGCCTTGCCGCGCTGGGCGGCGGTCTGGCCATCCAGCTCTTCGGCCTGACGCCGTATTTCGCCGTGCTCTATCTGGTGCTGTTCCTGATTGTCGTCGCGGTCGGCGGCCTCGGCAGCCTGCAGGGCACGCTGCTGGCGGCGCTGGTCCTGGGCATCATCGACACCGGCGGCAAATACCTGATCGCGGAAGCCGGCGGCTTCTTCATCTACGTCATCACCGTCATCGTCCTGTTGATCAAGCCGGCGGGGTTCTATGGCCGCGAGTGACACCACAGCCGCCACCGGCGCATCCGAACGCGTCGCGGCGCGCGACCGCGCCGCCGAATTCCTGCTGCGCCAGCACCGCTTCAAGCCGGCGGAAAGCCTGCCCTGGCTGATCGCCATCGCCGTCTATTTCCTGTTTCCCGACCGGCTGACCTTCGGCAGCCAGGTCCTGGTCATGGTGCTGTTCGCGCTCTCGCTCGACCTCATCCTCGGCTATGCCGGCATCGTGACACTGGGCCACGCCGCCTTCTTCGGCGTCGGCGCCTATACGGTCGGGCTGGGCGCCGCCCGGCTTGGCTGGTCGGAGCCGATCAGCGGCCTGGTCGCCGCCGCGATCGTGGCCGGCATCGTCGGCTTCATCTCTGGCTGGTTTCTGCTGCGTTACCGTGGGCTGACGCTGCTGATGCTGACGCTGGCGACCGCCATCATGATCCTGGAGACCGGCAATTTCCGCTCCGACATCTCCGGCGGCTATGACGGCGTGCCCGGGCTGATCTTTGATCCGCTGGTCGGTCTGTTCGACTACGACCTCTACGGCCATACCAACTATGTTTATGCGCTGATCGTGCTGGCGCTGTGCTTCTATTTCGTGCGCCGCATCGTCTATTCGCCGTTCGGCCAGGCGCTCACCGGCATCCGCGAGAACGTGCGCCGCATGCACGCCATCGGCTCGCCGGTGCATATGCGCCTGGTGACCGTCTACACCATCGCCGCGGCCATCGCCGGCGTCGCCGGCGCGCTGTTCACCCAGACCAACGCCTATGTGACGCTCACCGTGTTCGACTTCGAAGTGTCGGCCAAGGTGATGGTGATGCTGATCCTCGGCGGCACCGGCCGGCTCTACGGCGCCTTCATCGGCGCCGCCGTCTACATGATCCTGGAGGACCATCTCTCCAAGCTGAGCCCGACCTTCTGGTCGTTCGGCATCGGCCTGTTGCTGCTGGTCACCGTGCTGTTCGCGCGCCATGGCATCCTCGGCCTGGTCGAGGACTTCGGCCGGCTGCGCTTCGCCGGCCGCTGGCTCAAGGAGCGCGCCGCCGCGCAGCAGCCGGCCTGGACGCGCGAGCAGTGGAACGCGGTCGGCATCTCCGCCTTCGACGGCGCATTGATCGGCTTGGCGGTCGGCTTTGCCGTCAATATCGGCAGTGCCGACCTGCTTGTGACCTGGTTCACAGACGATCCGCTCGGGGTGTTGGGCTGGACGGCGGCCGGCGCGCTGCTCGTCGCCGCCATCAACGCCGTCTATCTGGTTCTGACCAGCCGCGCGGCCGCTTAGGGGCAACCACCGATGACCGCCGCCGCCCTCGACGTGCAAAACCTCAATTGCAGCTTCGGCGCGCTGCGGGTGACGCGCGACGTCGACCTGACGCTGGCGCGCGGCGCCCGTCATGCCCTGATCGGGCCCAACGGGGCGGGCAAGACCACCCTGGTCAATCTGATCACCGGCGTGCTGCGGCCCACCACCGGCCGCGTGCAGCTGAACGGCGAGGACATCACCAGCCTTAGCCAGGCGGACCGCGCGCGCCGCGGGCTGGCGCGCACCTTCCAGATCAACCAGCTGTTTCGCGGTCTTTCGGTGCTGGAAAATATCTGCATGACCATCGGCGAGCGCGACGGCAACTGCAACAACTTGTGGCGCCCGGCTGGCGCGGACCGCGCCGTCATTGACGAGGCGCTTGATCATCTGGAATCGCTGCAAATCGTCGACGACGCACTCAAGCTCGTGCGCGAATTGCCCTATGGCCGCCAGCGGCTGGTGGAGATCGCAATCGCGCTGGCGCAGCGCCCGCGCGTGCTGCTGCTCGACGAGCCGGCCGCCGGCGTTCCGTCGTCGGAAAGCCACCTTATTCTTGACGTGGTGGCTGCGCTCGATCCGGACATCGCCGTGCTGATCATTGAGCACGACATGGACGTTGTGTTCCGCTTCGCCAGGGAAATTACCGTGCTGGTGCAGGGCGCCGTGTTCACCCAGGGCACGCCCGACGAAATCAAGGCCAACGAGCAGGTGCGCGAGGTCTATCTCGGCCAGGGCGAGGGCGGCCATGGCTGAGCGCGCGCTCGAGCTCAAAGGCGTTTTCGCCGGCTATGGCGAGACCGTGGTGCTGGAGGACATCCACCTCACCGTCGAGGCCGGCGAAACAGTCTCCGTCATCGGCCGCAACGGCGTCGGCAAATCGACGCTGCTTGCCACCATTATGGGTCATACGACGCTGCATGGCGGCCGCGTGGTGCTGCACGGGCAGGACATTTCGCAGTTCGCCACCTACCGGCGCGTGGTCGCCGGGCTCGGCCTGGTGCCGCAGGAGCGCGAGATCTTTCCCTCGCTCACCTTGCAGGAAAACCTCGACGTGGCCGCGCGGCCGGGGCCGTGGACGGTCGCGACTGTGTTCGAATTGTTCCCGCGGCTGGCCGAACGCGTCTCCAATCGCGGCAATCAGCTGTCCGGCGGCGAGCAGCAGATGCTGGCGATCGGCCGCGCGCTGATCGGCAACCCGTCGGTGCTGCTGATGGACGAGCCATCGGAAGGCCTGGCGCCGGTGATCGTGGAAGAGCTTGCCCGCGCGGTGAAGAAGCTGGCGCAGGAAAGCGGGCTGGCGCTGGTGCTGGTCGAGCAGAACTCGCGGCTGGCGCTCGACATTGCGCCGCGCGCGGTGGTGATGGACCGCGGCCGCATCGTCTATGATGGCGACAGCGCGACGCTGCGCAACGATCCCGACAAGCTCGAGCAGTTCATCGGCGTGGTGAAGAGCTGAGAGTCGCCGGGCCGCATCGTCCATCGCCATGAAAGGGACCCACCATGCTGGAACGACCGCGCTTGCAGGCGTTCAATTTCCAGAAATGGATCGACGAGAACGAGCAACTGCTGAAGCCGCCGGTCAGCAACAAGCGCGTGTTCGAGGACGCCGACATGATCGTCATGGTGGTGGGCGGACCGAACGAACGCACCGACTTTCACGACGACCCGGCCGAGGAATTCTTCTACCAGCTCAAGGGCGACATGGTGCTCAAGATCGCCGACGACGGGCGCTTCTACGACGTACCCCTGCGCGAGGGGGAAGTGCTCTTGATGCCGGCTCACCTTCGCCATTCACCGCAGCGCCCGCAGCAGGGCTCGATCGGCCTGGTGGTGGAGCCGAAGCGCTATCCGGGCGACGACGTCGATGGCTTCGAGTGGTTCTGCTTCGAATGCGGGGCGCTCGTGCACCGCGCCGAGTTCAAGATCGAGAACATCGTGCGCGATCTGCCGCCGATCTACGAGGCCTTCTATGGAAATGCGGCAGCGCGCAAATGCCCGCAATGCGGGGCGATTCATCCGGGCAAGGACCCGCCGCCGGATTGGGTGAAGCTGTAAAGTTCCGCTACCGCGGATGCGGGCCCCGGCCCACCATTGCAATTCGCCGCCATCGGCCGCATAGGCTACCGCGCCATCAGCGAAGAGGTAGCCTGAACGATGAAGCGTAGCGACACCCGCATCCTGTGCACGCATGTCGGCAGCCTGATCCGTCCGCCGGAACTGCAGGACTTCCTGCGCGCCAAACAGGCCGGTAAGCCCTATGACGAGAAGGCCTACGGAAAATGCCTCACCGATACGGTGGCCGAGGTCGTCCGCCGTCAGGCCGAGGCAGGTATCGATGTTGTGAGCGACGGCGAGTTCGGCAAATCGATCAGCTGGGCGCAATATGCCCTGGAGCGGCTGAGCGGTTTCGAGCGCCGCCCGATCAAGTCCGACGCTGCCAATCCGTTCAAGCGCGGCGCCGACCGTACCCGCTTCGCCGAGTTCTATGCCGAGCTTGACGCACGCGAGGGGGTCGCCACCACCAGCGAAGCCATCTGCGTGGCGCCGATCAGCTACACCGGGCAGAGCGAGTTGCAGCGCGACATCGACAATTTCAAGGCGGCATTGAAGAACGTGAATGTCGAAGAAGCTTTTCTGCCGGTGGCGGCACCGGCCAGCGTCATCCCCGACCGCAAGAACGAATACTACAAGAACGAGGAGGAACTGCAGCTCGCCATCGCCGGCGCCATGCGCACCGAATACAAAACGATCATTGACGCCGGCTTCCTGGTGCGGCTCGACGACGCGCGCAGCGCCGTCACCTATGACCGCATGGTGCCACCGGCTTCATTTGCCGACTACAAAAGCTGGCTGGGCAGGCAGATCGAAATCATGAACCACGCGCTCGAGGGCCTGCCGGCGGACCGCATCCGGTATCACATCTGCTGGGGCAGCTGGCCGGGCCCGCACACCAGCGATGTGCCGCTGAAGGACATCGTCGACATCGTGCTTAAGGCCAAGGTCGGTGCATTTGTCATTGAGGGCGCCAATCCGCGCCACGAACATGAATGGCAGGTGTGGAAGAACGCCAAGCTGGGACCGGGCCAGCTACTCATTCCGGGCGTGATCAGCCACGCCACCAACGTGGTCGAGCATCCTGAATTGGTGGCCGGGCGCATCGTGCGGCTCGCCCGTATCGTGGGCCGCGAGAATGTCATTGCCGGCACCGATTGCGGATTCGCACAGGGACCGTTCTATCGCCGCGTGCATCCCTCCATCATGTGGGCGAAATTGGAGGCATTGGCCGAGGGTGCCCGACTTGCCAGCAAGGAACTGTGGGGCCGCGCGGCCGCCTGACCGCTGGTGAAAGCGGCTTTTCAGTTTTTGCCATCATGCGCTAGGCTCGGATGTGACGGGGCGGGGGTCTCGCCATCCGTTCCATGCGGGAGCCAGCGCCATGAACGTCAACGCTCAAGCCCCCAAGGCCCTCGCCATTCCCTTCGATCATCATCGCCTCGACCGGCTGATGGACGAAGCCGGCATCGACGTGGTGCTCGCCACCTCCAAGCACAATGTGCAGTACCTTCTCGGCGGCCACCGCGCCAATTTCTTCGACTACATGGACGCTACCGGCGTTACCCGCTACCTGCCGGTTTTCATCTATCCCAAGGGCGCGCCGGGAAAGGCGGTCTATGTCGGCCACCGGCTGGAGGGCTTCCAGCACCAGGCCAAGCCCTTGTGGACGGCGGTCACCGACACCTCCTCAAATGGCTCGACTGATGCCATGCAGAAGGCGGTCGACCACATGAAGAAGGCGGGGCTGAATCCCAGGCGCATCGCCACCGAGTTCGGTTTCCTGCCGTACGACGCATCGAAGGTCTTGCGCGATGGTTTCCCGGACGCCGAATGGGTGGACGGGCTCTATGTGCTTGAGCGCCAGCGGCTGGTGAAGTCGCCTGCCGAATTGAAGATGCTGAAACACGCCTCTGAAGCGGTGATCAACGCGATGCTGGCGACCATCGCCAAGACCGCACCGGGCCACAGCAAGGCCGAGGTGGTGGAAACCTTGCGCAAGGAAGAGACGCTGCAAGGGCTCAATTTCGAGTACTGCCTGATCACCTGCGGCACCAGCTTCAATCGCGCGCCCTCTGACCAGAAATGGGAGAAGGGTGAGATCATGTCGATCGACTCCGGCGGCAACTATCATGGCTATATCGGCGACGTCTGCCGGATGGCGATCCAGGGCGAGCCTGATGCCGAGCTGGAAGACCTGCTGGCGGAGATCGAGGCGATTCAGCGCGCCGGATTCCAGGCCATACGTCCGGGCGCGCTGGGCGGCGACATCTACGCGGCCGCCGAGCCGCTGGTGGCCAAGTCCAGGCACCACAACAACCTCGATTTCCTTGCTCATGGCATGGGCATGGTCAGCCACGAGGCGCCGCGGCTCACCGACAGCGGCCCGGTGCCGTATCCGGCCGAAGACGCCGGCCGTCCGCTGGAGGCGGGCATGGTGGTGTCGGTGGAGACCACGCTCAAGCATCCGAGCCGGGGCTTCATCAAGCTGGAGGACACCGTTGTGGTGACCGACAAGGGTCATGAGGTTTACGGCGAGGGCGCGCGCGGCTGGAACAGGGCGGGGACCTCGACTTGATCACGGCCGCGAGAGACGGCCGGCCAGAAACGAGGGAGGGGCGACTTGGCCGAGATCGTGGGCGCGCTCGGCGTGCCGCATACGCCGTTCTTCCCGTTTTTCGTCGAGCGTGACGGGCCGGACTGCGAGACCGCGCGTTACTTTGCGACCTTGCGCGCCGAACTCGAGGCGCTGAAGCCCGACGTGCTGGTGATGTTCGACACCGATCATCTCAACACGTTCTTCTTCGACAACCTGCCGATCTTCGCCATCGGCGTGACCGACGCCTTTACCGGCGCCTGCGACGAGGTGCGTGCGACGCCGCCCTATACGGTGAAGTCGCTGCCCGATTTTGCCGGCCATCTGCACCGGGCGTGCGTGGACGCTGGCTATGACATCTCGGTCACGCAGAAATTCGCCGTCGATCATTCGATCATCGTGCCGCTGCATTTCCTGACGCCCCGGATGCAAATCCCCGTCATCCCGATCTTCATCAGCGGCCATGTGCCCCCGCTGCCCTCGGCGCGCCGCTGCTATGAACTCGGCCGCGCGCTGCGCCGCGCCATTGAGGTCTGGGAGAAGCCGTTGCGCGTAGTCACCATCGGCAGCGGGAGCATCTCGCTGGAAGTCTGGGGGCCGCGGCTGAGGATCGGCTTCGGCGACGGCGTGCCCGATCCGGATTGGGTGACGCGGGTCTGCGGGCTGCTCGAAAAGGGCGAGGTCGAGGCGTTGCTCGCGGAATCGACGCCGCAAAAATTCCGCGCGGCCGGCAATGTGGCGGGCGAGTTGCTCAACTGGATCGCCATGCTCGGCACCATCGATGGCAAGCCGGCGAAGTCGGTGACGCCGCAAATGCCGAATGGCCACGCCTACGCCGTGTGGAGCTGACCATGACGATCTACAACGTCAATTACCTGCTGCGCGAATTGCTACGCGACCACGCCTTCCGCGCCGCCATGCAGCAGAACCCGGCCGAGGCCCTGAAGGCCTGCGAGATCACCGATGAGGAGCGCAAGCTGCTGCTCGCCGGCGATGTCGCCGGATTGCACCGGCTTGGCGTCAACGACTTCCTCATGGGCTATCTGCCGCGCTTCGGCATTTGCGGGCTCGATCCGAAGACCTATGGCGAGCGCATCAGCAGGGAAGCGCCGGGCCGGCATTAACTGCGGGGGTGTGCGCCGAATTTAACGCGTCGCGGCGGTGGCGCGGTCGGCTTCCGCAGCAAGCGCGTGCAGGAGGTCGGAAATTTTAACCGGATATTCGGTGCCGGGTTCAAGCCGGGCGAGCGGTTCGGGCAGGCGCTTGAGTTCGCGCGCGGCATGCTCGCGGATCTGCGCCAGCGTCGGGGCGGGCGCAATGCGTTTGCCCCTGCGCATCGCCGGCACGATCAGCCGCTCGCCGTCTTGCCGGTCGCTTTCCACCGACAGCACATCGCCGCGCATGCGACCCCGCCCGTCATAGTCGCGCCACACCTGCTTGCGGCCGGGCCAGGTGGCCTTCCCTTCGGACAGCTTGCGTTTGGGCTGCCCGTCGTATTCCTGCAGCTTGTAGGCGCAGTCGAGTGCCGGCACGTCGGTCGAGACGTCGAGGCTGACGCCGATGCCGAAGCCGTCAATCGGCGCCTTCGCCGCCATCATCGCCTGCAGCACGTCCTCGTTGACGCCGCCGCTGACGATTATGTTGACCGCTTTCAATCCGCCGTCGTCGAGGATACGGCGCACGCGCCGAGCCATCTCGGTGAGGTCACCGCTGTCGATGCGGACGCCGCGGATGGCGATGCCATCGGCAGCAAGGCGTGGCGCCAGTTCGACGACCTTGTGTGCGGCTTTTTCGGTGTCGTAGGTGTCGATCAGCAGGACGACGCCCTCCGGCCGCGCGCGGGCGAAGTCCTCGAACGCCTGGCTTTCGCTGTGATGCACCTGCACGAAGGAATGCGCCATTGTGCCGACGATAGGGATGCCGTAGCGCGCGCCGGCAAGCACATTGGCCGCGCCGGCAAAACCGGCGATGTAACTGGCGCGCGCCGAATAAAGTCCGGCCTCGGCGCCGTGCGCGGTGCGCAGGCCGAAATCGGAGAGCAGCTTGCCGGGTGCCGCCAGCACCATGCGCGCCGCCTTGGAGGCGATCAGCGTCTGGTAGTGCATGATGTTGATCAGCCGCGATTCCACGAGCTGTGCCTGCGGCAGCGGTGCGGTGATACGAAGGAGCGGCTCGTTGGCAAAGCAAACGCTGCCTTCAGGGATCGCGTGCACGTCGCCGGTGAAGCGGAACGCGGCGAGATAGTCGATGAGGTTGTCACGGAAGCGGCCGGTGCTCTTCAGCCAGTCGATCTCCTCGGCGGAAAAATGCATGTGCTCGAGAAAGTCGAGCGCATCGTCGAGCCCGGCCGCCAGCAGGAAACCGCGCCGGCTGGGGAGCCGCCGGACGAAGAACTCAAACGCCGCCTCCTTGTCCTCGCCGCGATCCAGGTAGGCCTGAACCATGTTGAGTTCGTAGAGGTCGGTAGTGAGCGGGCTGGTCGAGGGGGTCATGACGCGTCACGGACGGGCCGCACATGTGGCCCACGCAGAGCGAACTGCGGTGAATTAAAGAGAAATGGCTCCCCGGGCCGGATTCGAACCAGCGACCAACCGGTTAACAGCCGGTTGCTCTACCACTGAGCTACCGGGGAACACGCCGGTGCCTCGCGCAAGGGCCTATAACAAAGCCAAAAAGCTTTGCAAAGCACCAAGGACGGCGCATTGCGCCGGCCCCCATGTGGCGCCACACGAAGCGCAAATCAAGCGAACAGGGAATGGAGGCCACGGCCGGAATCGAACCGGCGTCTACGGATTTGCAGTCCGCTGCGTAACCACTCCGCCACGTGGCCGGGAAGATCCGCGTCCAGTCCCCTCCGAGATCCGACGCATCCCTGCCATGCCTATATAGGAGGGAGCCCGGCTCGACAATGTCGCGCCCTCGCTTGCCTTTTCCCTGTCATTGCCGCAGAAAAGTCTCACCTTTTCGCACGCGTTCCCGCAGACAATGTCCGCACGGGATCGCGCCGGCAAGAACGCGCCTCGACGAGGATCGTGATGACCGACTTCGCCAGCGCCCGCCGCCACATGGTCGACGGGCAGGTTCGCACCACCGATGTCACTGATCTGCGCATTATCGCGGCCATGCAGGAGGTTCCGCGCGAGCATTTTGTGCCGCAGGCGGGCCTGGCCTATCTCGATCTCGATGTTCCGGTGGGGGCGGGGCCACGCCGGTTGCTCAAGCCCATGGTGCTGGCCAAGCTGATCCAGGCGGCCGATCTCGCCGGCACCGACCGGGTACTCGACGCCGCTTGCGCCACCGGTTACGGCGCCGCCGTGCTTGCCCGTATCGCCGGGCAGGTGGTGGCGTTGGAGGAGGACCCGGCCTTGGCCGTGGCCGCCCGCTCTGCCCTGTCCGGCGAGCCCAATGTCAGCGTGGTCGAGGGGCCGCTCGGCGCGGGCTGGCCGCAGGACGCGCCCTATGACGCCATCCTGCTGGAAGGCGCCACGGAAATTGCCCCGCAAAGCCTGTGCCGCCAGCTCAAGGACGGCGGACGGCTACTCTGCGTGCTGGGCGCCGGCCCCGGTGCCAAGGCCATGCTCTACCGCCGCAGCGGCGACGACATCGGGGCCCGCGCCATCTTCGATGCCAGCGCCACCGTGCTGCCGGGCTTCGCCAAGCCGGCCGAATTCGTCTTCTGAGGTCCGTTTCCTGGCGGGCGTGGCGCGAAAAGCGCAGACGGGCGTCAATCTTTGGATGTATCTGCGGTGAGGGGTTTTAACCCCTTGGCGGGGCGCATATTGTTTCGATCCCGCCGGGGCGGGATAATGCATGCGTAGGCGGGGGTCGCGTGTCGTTGGGTTGTGCCATATTGCGTCTGGTGGTTGCGGGGCGGCGTACTGGGCTCGTGCTTGGGGTTGCCGCGGCGGCCGCGCTCACCCTGGCGGCGCCGGTTGCACGCGGCGAAACCCTCGAATCCGCTCTGGTCAAGGCCTACCGCAACAATCCCTCGCTCAACGCGCAGCGTGCCTCGGTACGCGCCACCGACGAAAACGTACCCCAGGCGCTGTCCGGCTACCGGCCGAAGGTCACCGTGACCGCCAGCGGCGGCCAGCAGTCGCTGTCCTCCACCAATCGGGTGGTCAGCCCCACCGCTCCGGCCAATGCGCCGCCCAATTCACCGGCGATCTATGCCACACAGAGCGGTTACAACTCGCCGTTCTCCGCTGGTGTCACGATCACGCAGACGCTGTTCAACGGCTTCCAGACCGCCAACAAGACGCGCCAGGCGGAGAGTCAGGTGCTGGCGGCGCGCGCGACCTTGCGCAGCACCGAGCAGAACGTATTGCTCAATGCGGCCACCGCCTACATGAACCTGCTGCGCGACACCGCCATCCTCGATCTGCAGCGGCGCAACGTCGAGGTGCTGCAGGAAGGGCTGCGGCAGACCCGCGACCGCTTCAATGTGGGCGAGGTCACGCGTACCGACGTGGCGCAGTCGGAATCGCGGCTTGCCGCCGGACGCTCCCAGGTGCTCACTGCGGAATCCAATTACAAATCGTCGGCCGCGACATACCGACAGGTGATTGGCACGGATCCCGGCAAGCTCTCGGCGGCGAGCCCGGTCGACCGTTTCTCGCCGCACAACCTGCCGGTCGCAGTGGGTGTCGGCATCGCCGGGCACCCCTCGGTGACTACGGCGCAATACAATCTCGATGCGGCGCAGTTGAGCGTGAAGGTGGCGGAAGGCGCGCTGCTGCCGACTGCGTCGGTGCAGGGCAGCTTCACCAAGAACTACTTGGCGCAGGGCAGCCTCAATACCATTGAAAGCTACAATGCCTCGGTGCTCGGCACCCTCTCCATTCCGATCTATCAGGGCGGGGCGGAATATTCGGCCATCCGCCAGGCCAAGGAGACGCTGGGTCAGCGCCGGCTCGATTTCGACACCGCGCGCGACCAGGTGCGCCAGAACATCGTGCAGTCGTGGGGTCAGCTCGAGGCGGCAAAAGCCAATATCGATGCGACCCAGTCGCAGGTGAAAGCGGCCGAGATCGCGCTCAACGGCGTGCGCGAGGAAGCGCGCGTCGGCCAGCGCACCACGCTCGACGTGCTCAACGCGCAGCAGGAACTGGTCAACGCGCGCGTGTCGCTCGTCACCGCCCAGCGCGACCGGGTGGTGGCATCCTATACCCTGCTGGCGGCGGTCGGCCGGCTGTCGCCGCAGGTGCTCGGCCTGCACGTGCCGGTCTACAACGCCCGCATCCATTACGAGCAGGTGCGCGATGCCTGGGCGGGCACGCGCAATCCGGACGGACGGTGATTCGCGGCGCGCGGCGACTCCGCAGCTTGCGCGTTCGTCCACAGGCCGCCGGATTCTTGCAGCCTTGCATCTGCCAAACCCGCACCGCTCTGGCGTATAAACGGTAGAGGCGGCGATTCGCGCGTGCCGATTGAGCGGGCGGGCGCATCGGGGGACGAGACGCGGGAACTGCGGTCGGGAATTGAGCGCATGAGTCAGACGGCGAAGGCCCAAGAGCCCTCTATGGAGGAGATTCTCGCCTCCATCCGGCGCATCATTGCCGACGACGACGGGGCCAAGTCCCCCAAGGCGCCCGATCCGCCTGCACCGCCGCCGGCGGCGGTCGCCAGCCGTCCGGATCCGGCACCTGAGCCGCCGCCCGCCAGCAACAGCCAGGACGACATCGACGCGATGTTTGCCGAGCCGGAACCACAGGCGGCCAAGCCCGTGCCGCCGCAGCCGCCGCCCGCACCGCCGGCTCCCGGTGTGCTCGATCTGACGGAGGAGATGGCTGCGCCGCCGGAGGCGCCAAGCCCCGCGCCCAGCTTCCGCACCATCGACGCCGCCTCCGACGTGGTGTTCACCGACCGGCCGCCCGCGCCGCCGCAGCAACAGCCGGCATTCGAGCCGGCGCCGATGTCGAACACGGCAGATCCTTCGCTGATATCGAATACCACCGCGGCGGTCGTGGACAACGCCTTCAATACGCTGGCGCACACTGTGCTGGGGCAGAACGCGCGCACGCTCGAGGATCTGGTCAAGGAGATGCTGCGTCCGATGCTCAAATCATGGCTCGACGACAACCTGCCCGGGTTGGTCGAGCGCATCGTGCGCGCGGAGATCGAGCGCGTCTCGCGCGGGCGAAGCTGAGCCGCCCGGTTCGCGCATTCCCGCGAAGTCGGGATTCCGGCACAATTTGCGACGGCGATATTTTGACCTTGCGTTCCCGCACTCGCGGAGGACGGGCGGCGATCTACACGCCTTCCTCGCGTCGCTGCTTCAGCTTGCGCGCGAACCAGAAACCGAGCACCAGCAGCGTTGCCGCGGCGAAGAGGAATACGGGCACGCCGCTGTAGCGGTCGAACACGAAGGCGGCGACGGCGACACCCAACATCTGTCCGAGATAGAGCGCGGCGGAGAAGATGCCGATGGCGGTGCCGCGCGCTTCCGGCGTCATCTGCGTGGCGTTGGTCTGCAGCGTGTTGTGCAGCATGTAGAAGCCGAGCCCGATGATGACGATGGCGGCCGGCGCCATCCAGACATGCGGCTCGACCGCCAGCACCACATAGGCGATCGCCAGCAGGGTGCCGCCGCCGGCGGCAAGTCCGATCTGGCCGAAGCGGGCCACCAAGACTTTCACTGCGAGGCTGTAGATCAGTCCGCCGATGGCGAAGGCACCGACGAACAGGCCGACCAGCGCGAAGTCGAGGCCAAAGCGCAGATGCAGATCGGCGCCGACATAGGTGAAGGCGCCGAACATCAGGGCGGCTTCCAGAAACACGGCGAGGATGACCACGCGCGCCCAGGGCGTGCGCAGCACCGCCGAATAGCTGGCGACGAAGCCGGTCTCGGTCGCCGTCGGCGCGCGGCTGGCGCGGGTGATCGGGTTGCGTGCGAGTTCAAAGAACAGTCCGACGGTGGCGATGGCGAGCAGGCCGGCAAGGATGAAGAACACGTTGCGCCAGCCGAAATAGTCGCCGAGTACACCGCCGGCGGCCTGGCCGAACAACTGGCCGAGCATCTGCCCGGAGAGAAAGCGGCCGAGTACCTGCTGGCGGCGCTCGTAGGGGATGACGTCGCCGATATAGGCGAGGGCGAAGGGGACGATCCAGCCGGTGGCGAGGCCGCTGCCGAACCGCACCCCCACCAGCAGCGGCAGCGAGGCGGCGAGCCCGCACAGCGCCACCAACACGCTGGCACAGGCGGCGGCCACCGCCACCGAGCGGTATTTGCCGAAGCGGTCGCCGAGCGGCCCGATCACCAATTGCACCGAGCCGTGGGCCAGCAGGTAGGCGGTGACCACGATCGAGGTTTCGCCCACGCTGACGCTCAGATCGGCGGCCATCTGCGGCAGCAGGCTGTCGGTCACCCGCACCATAGCCTGGGCGGCAAAGGCGGCGGCGGCCAGGAAGGCGATGGCACGGACCGCGCTGCCGGCCGGGGCGGGGAGGGATTGTTGCAAAGTTGACTTCTCGATGCGTGGCGGGCTTTCTACCGCGCGGTTTCACGCAAGCAAAACGGCAAATGATCGATAAGACCTACCAGCCCTCGGAGGTGGAGGGCCGCATCTACCGGACATGGGAAGAGGCGGGGGCCTTCCGCGCCGGCCGGCCCGAGCGCGCTCAGGCCGATCCGTACGCTATTGTCATTCCGCCGCCCAACGTCACCGGCTCGCTGCATATGGGCCATGCGCTCAACAACACGCTGCAGGACATTCTCTGCCGCTTCGAGCGCATGCGGGGCAAGGACGTGCTGTGGCAGCCGGGCACGGATCACGCCGGCATCGCGACGCAGATGGTGGTCGAGCGGCAATTGATGGAGCGGCAGCAGCCCAGCCGCCGCGACATGGGCCGCGAGAAATTCCTGGAGCGGGTGTGGGCCTGGAAAGCCGAATCGGGCGGCACCATCGTCAACCAGCTCAAGCGACTGGGCGCGTCGTGCGACTGGTCGCGCGAGCGCTTCACCATGGACGAGGGGCTGTCGCGGGCGGTTCTTAAAGTTTTTGTGGAGCTTTATCGGGCGGGGCTCATCTACAAGGACAAGCGGCTGGTCAACTGGGATCCCAAGCTGCATACCGCCATTTCCGACCTGGAAGTGGTGCAGGTCGAGACCAGGGGTCACCTCTGGCACCTGCGCTATCCGATCGAAGAACGCTGCTTTAATCCGGACGACCCCTCGACCTTTATCGTCGTCGCCACCACACGTCCCGAAACGATGCTGGGCGACACCGCGGTGGCAGTGCATCCGGACGATCCGCGTTATGCGGAGTTCGTGAAAAATTTCAAAGCCGGCAACCCGAGCAACGTTATCTTGCCGCTGGTCGGGAGGCGCATTCCGATCATCGCCGATGAATATTCCGATCCCGAGAAGGG
>Ga0210122_1000113_pt1 | contig 23466 bp, 19 predicted proteins | sample Muzzi_CordB_D2_FD_185530 | JGI IMG/M metagenome (GOLD analysis project Ga0210122, IMG submission 185530) | Wetland microbial communities from San Francisco Bay, California, USA, that impact long-term carbon sequestration - Muzzi_CordB_D2 (SPAdes) | ecosystem: Environmental > Aquatic > Marine >... | reverse complement strand
TAAGGTTTCAGGTGCCAGAAAAAAATAAAAGAAAGAACCAGAGGCTGGGAGGCGAGGAAGCTATAAGGCTGGAAGGTCAAAAAGATGGGGGCTCTAGTGCTGGGAAGCATGAATGCTATAATTCATGATAGTTATTCTCCTATTTAAGCCTCCTGGCTTCCAAGCTTTCAAGCATCCCGCGCTAGTGCATGCTTCATATGTTGGAATTTTTTGACAGCCCAATCAATTTTCGCAGTTAAAATCCGCAGTAATAGGGATTCGTGTGAACAAGATTCTCGAAATAAAAGGTCTTAAAAAGTACTACCCGGTTCTGGGCGGGGTTTTGCGGCATGAAATTGCCACCGTTAAGGCGCTCGACGGCATTGATCTGGATATTTATCGCGGCGAGTGCCTGGGAGTTGTGGGGGAATCCGGCTGCGGCAAGACCACGACCGGCAAGGCCGTCATTCGCCTGCACGACCCCAGCAGCGGGCATGTGTATTATCACGGGAAAAGCCCTGAAGACGGCGCGCCGGTTGATATTGCCGCAACCAGAATATCGGCGCTAAAACGTCTTGGGATCCGCAGCAAACTGCAAATGGTTTTTCAGGATCCGACAACCTCGCTCAACCCCCGCATGCTGGTCAAAAACATTATTGCCGAGCCCATCAAAACACGGGAGCGCATGGGCGGCCGCCAGCTTGAACAGCGGGTGATTGAGCTGCTTTATCTGGTCGGATTGACCCGGGATCATTTACTGCGCTATCCGCACGAGTTTTCAGGCGGCCAGCGCCAGCGTATTGCGGTGGCCCGTGCGATTGCGACTAATCCGGAATTCATCGTGCTCGATGAGCCGACTTCGGCCCTGGACGTGTCCGTCCAATCGCAGATTTTAAATCTGCTCAAAACCTTGCAGCAGCAACTAAACCTGACATATATGTTCGTCACTCACCATTTACTGGTCGTTAAATATATCAGCCATCGTTTAGCGGTGATGTATCTGGGAAAAATTGTCGAGATTGCCGGGACCCAGGACCTGTTTTCAAACCCGGTGCATCCTTACACCCATGCCTTGTTGTCGGCCATTCCGATCCCGGATGTCAAGGGCAAGCAGCGGCGCATTGTGTTGTCCGGTGACGTACCCGGCTCGGTTAACCCCCCCACCGGCTGCCGCTTTCATACGCGATGTCCCTTTGCGGTCGACCGCTGTTTGAGGGAGGAACCCCTGCTTGAAAGCGTGAGTCATGGGCACCTGGTGTCCTGCCATCGCAAGGGTGATATGCAAAAACTGGTGGCGGATAGATTCGGCCAAAAAAGGATTGGCGGCCGGGCTTAAAAAATGATAAATGGTTTAAAAATGCTTGCAAGCTTGGAGGCCAGGAAACTTGGAAGCCGGGCGGATTGGAAATTTAAAACGGTTATTGACCTTCCAGCCAAAAACAAGGAGATATTATGAAGACTACGATTGTTTATGTTCTTATACTTTTAAGTTTATTAATTTTTTCGAGCTCAGCCAGCGCCGCGGATATTAATCCCAAAGTCGAATTGGAAACATCTAAAGGCAAGATTGTGCTGGAGCTTTATGTGGATAATGCGCCTGAAACCGTAAAGAACTTTTTGGCTTATGTTGATGCAAATTATTATGACGGTACGATTTTTCACCGGGTAATTCCGAATTTCATGATTCAGGGGGGCGGTTTTACGCCTGATATGAAGCGCAAAACCACCCAGGCGCCGATTAAAAATGAAGCCGATAAAGGTCTAAAAAATGACCGGGGGACGATCGCCATGGCCCGCACCGGAGACCCCCACAGCGCCACGGCGCAGTTTTTTATTAACACCAAAAATAATGACTTTTTGAATCACAGGAGCAAAACCCAGCAGGGCTGGGGATATGCAGCCTTCGGTAAGGTCGTCGAAGGGATGAATACGGTGGATGCCATCTCGGCCGTTAAAACAGGAGCCGCCGATGGATTTCGGGACGTCCCCGAGGAGCCGGTTGTTATTATAAGCGCCAAGCGATTGAAGTAAAAGTGGTTTCATAACCTCTTCTAATGTTCGTGAGCTGCGTTGTCCCACGAATTGAAATGCTCACGTACTAACGTGTACGCTCCGCTTTAAATGCGAGGGACGCCTTGCTCACGAACATGATCTGAGGCTCTGAAACCACTTTTGATTTGTTGTTATAGTTTTTATTTTGCAATCATAAAACAAACTATCCTCTGCGCGCGCTCTGCGAGCTCTGCGGTGAAAAATGCATTTAATTGAATTCGAAAGGAATTTATGACTGAAAAGACAGATTCGAAAAAGGTATTGGTGTTGCTGGGCAGTCCGCGAAAAAAGGGCAACAGTGCAACGCTTGCGCACAAAATCATTGAGGGAGCTGAATCTGCCGGTGCAACTGTGGAGCAAATCTATCTTCACGGCCGGAATATCGCAGCGTGTCAGGCCTGTTATGCTTGCCAGAAACCGGACAGCAAGGGCTGTGCGATCGATGATGATATGCAGCCGATCTATCAAAAGCTCCTCGACGCCGATGCCTGGGTTATTGCCAGTCCGGTATACTGGTTTAGCATGTCGGCTCAGACCAAGCTGTTTTTAGACCGCTGCTTTGCGCTGCTTGCTTACAAGGAGGGTGCTTTTGCGGGCAAACGGGTTGCGGTTGCCATGAGCTACGGGGATGCGGACCCGTTTATTTCCGGTTGCGTCAATGCGCTGCGCACTTTCCAGGATGCCTTTGCCTATGTCGGGGCCAAGATGGTGGGCATGGTTTACGGCAGTGCCGAAAAGCCCGGCGAGATTGAATCGAATCAAAGCCTGATGCAGGCGGCCGAGGTCCTCGGCCGAAAATTGGTCACATCATAACAGGCACACGCTAAACTTGTACTTTGCGACTCTCATCCCCCACGATCTCTCCGGCCGCGTCAATGGATAGCAATGAAGCCGCCGTTTTCCCTTTTTCACCCGGTTCAACGACGACGCAATGTGCTTCCTTGCCGCACCAACTGCCCGAATTGACATACACGCGGTCTTTGACGAAGAGGGAATCTTTATCAATTTTGGCATTGTGGGTGTGCCCGAACACCACGACCTTATGGCCGTGCTGTTCGCTCAACCGGTCGCCGAATTTTTCCAGATCCCCCTCGCTGGCGAGCATCCTTCCGACTTTAAACGGCTGGTCATGGAAGGCCATGTTTTTATATAAGGATTTAACCTGATCGACGGAAATCGTTTCCTGCCCGGACATAATAATTTGCCGGGCATCGGCGCGCTCGGCCAATCCTTCAATGATAGCTTCGAAGATGCTGTCGCGCCCGGTCACCAGATCAAACGCGTCGTCCAGGTAGCCGATTAAATCCTTAAAACCTCTAACGTACCCTCCCAGGTGCTCTGACAACCGTGTAATCGGATAGCCGATCGGCAGGCCGTTCGCCACGCTCGGGTAACTCTGGTTAAAAAGCGTGAAGCGGTGTCCATGCTCCGCATAGAGGCCCAATTCTGCATCTAGATAGCCATCTTCTGGTATCGTCATGACCCCCGGAATTTCCGCCTGAAGCTGGGCTGCTGTCAGATCATAGTCGTGATTGCCGTGGACGTAGTACAGATTGATATCCGAAGCAGCAATCTGGCGCAAACTATCCAGAATGGTTTTGTTTTCCTGGCTGGCAAAGATTGAATCATATGTCGGCGGAATATCATCGAACGGACATACCCAGGTATCGAAAACATCGCCCAACAGTACAAGATCCTTGACATTATTCTTTCCGGCACGGATTTGCTTGTCTAAAAAGTTTAACAGCCGATCACGGTGCTTGGACGGAAAAAATCGAGCGCGTCGATTCGGTTCGGGATCCCGGTAGCGAGCGTCATCCCCCAGATGAATATCACTGATAAAAATTCGTTTACCTGACATATTTACCTCCTGTGGTCTGAAGGTTTATTAGTATTGCGGCAAGCACTATACAATTGTATCCGGCAATCCAAATTGTCAAACATTATTTGCCGGACTTGATTATCATCATTAATTAAAATACCAAATCTTTTCTATTCAGCGGGTGAGTATCTTATAACGGTCTCTCAGCCAGGACAACGCCAGGGTGACTAGTTCAAGCGTGGGATAAATCATGATCCTGGTTTTGGATTCAAATTGTATTTGCACTTCCGTCGCATTGGGTCCGTAAATCCAGCCAATGACAGGTTTTTCTGCCGGTGATGCTTCAACCACCTCGTTCAGAGCCTCGGCGACATTCAGAAAGGAAAACTCGGGCAACGGGGCAAGGGCAACACAGATAATTCCATCCACATGGGGATCATTCAAAACCGCCTTCAAGGTCACCGAATAGGTTTTGCATGCGCCATGCATCATAACCGCCGGCCAAATATCAAGGGGATTTGAAAGCGGCATCCAGCCCGGCGAGAGCGCGGCCACCTGATCAATGACCCCGGAACTTAGAGACGCCAGGCGAAAGCCGTGTTTCTCCAAACCATCGCTGATCATAATACCGGCTCCACCTGAGTAGGTGATCACAGCAACCCGGTTGCCTTTCATGGGCGGAAGATTACACAGGGATTTAACGGCATAGGGCATCTGCCCGCTCTCTTCCAAAAAGGTAACACCGGTTTGTTGCAAGGCCGCTTGCAGCAGTTTATAATTGCCGGCCAGGCTGCCGGTATGCGACATGGCGGCTTTCGCCCCGATTTCACTGCGGCCGCTCTTATGCACAACGATCGGCTTTTCTTTTACAACCCTGGCAGCCAGGGCTAGAAAATCTTTGCCCTGGTTAAGACCTTCCATATGGATGGCAATGATCTTTATGTCCGGATCTTCAGCAAAATACTTTAATGCATCATAAAAACCAATATCGCAGGAATTTCCGAGATCCACGCCTTTGCCGATCAAGCCACTGAATTGAGTCGCTCCGACAAAATGAATTCCGGATTGACAGATGAGCCCCACCCCAACGCGCTGCTTTGTCACCGGCATAAACGAGGTTGTAAAACTGGCAAAACTATTAATGACGCCCAGTGTATTGGGGCCCAGAATGCGGATCCCCTCTCTTGCGGCCATTTCTGCCATCTGCTGCTGCATTTGATGACCGCGGCTATCTGCATCGTTAAAGCCCTGGTTGACCACAATAGCCGCTTTGATGTTAGCGGCAACGCAGTCTTGCAAAATACTCAGGGTTGTTTTGCGTGGAGATGTGATGACGGCCAGGTCGATTTTCTTTTTCACAGCGGTTACACTCGGGTAAGCTTTTTTCCCGAGAATTTCCCCGGCATTGGGATTCACCGGATAAATTTCTCCAGAATAACCAAATTCGGACATGATTTCCATTAGATTAAATGAGCCCGGCCCGCTCTTGCGGCTGATTCCAATCAGCGCGACACTTTTGGGGTCCATAAAATGTTGCATGCAATATCCTCTTGTCAGCCTGAATTATTTGACAGCATTGCCTAATCGAGCAGGATGCAGGTATTCTCTTTATTAAATGAAAGCCGGCAATAATCAAGGCAAAACTAAAGGGAGATCGGTCTGAATAATTATGAAAATAAAAGCATGCGCTTTGATTTTAATGAATTTACACTTATCTTTTCCCTAGGTTGAGCGGTTCAGGGCTCAACGCTTGTCCGCCTTGTATGGTTCAGGGCTGAATAACCCGAAACAAATCATGTCATGGGAATAATAAATTGATATACCGTAAATCAACCGGAGATCAACCGACTGAAATTTATACGTTCATTAATCGGCGCAACCTCATGAAACTGTTCTGTTTGGCAGGCATCAGCATGATTTTTGCAACCAGTGCCTGCGATTTTCACAAGGTTGACGCTCAGACTGAAACTCACTCAAAGAAAGAAAGCAATATGGAATCATTACAATTTGACACAACTACTCAACATACTATACCGCCCCTTGATGCCGTAACCGCATCTGAGACTGAAACAGCAACATTTGCTTTAGGCTGATTCTGGGGACCGGACTCCCGGTTCGGGAGTATGGATGGCGTTATCAGAACCCGGGTTGGCTATGCGGGCGGCAAGAAAAAAGATCCGACCTATCGCAGCATCGGCGACCACAGCGAAACGATCCAGATCGATTACGATCCGGCGCGCATATCATACAAAAAACTGCTTTCCGTTTTCTGGCATAGCCATAACCCGACTCAACGTTCCTGGAGCCAGCAGTACAAGTCGGCCATTTTCTATCACAATGAGAAGCAAAGAAAGCTGGCTCTTGAAACTCAAGCTTTTGAGGAACAGCAGAGAAATCAGAAGATCCAGACCGAAATTGTGCCATTCACGCAGTTCTACCTGGCGGAAGATTATCACCAGAAGTATGGGCTGCGCGGGCACAGTGATTTGATGGGGGAATTTAAGACCATGTATCCCGGCAACCTTGATTTTGTCAATTCGACTGCTGCCGCGCGGGTCAATGGTTACATCAGTGGTCACGGTACACCTGAAGAGATCAGAGCCACCATCGAAAACCTGGGCCTATCGACGGCAGGCCCGGCGCGGCTGCTGGCAACCTCCAGTAGATGGAAAAATTAGCCCTGATCGAGCGAAGCCCAATTAGCGGGTATTGGGTATTGGCTATCAGGTATTGGTTTTGAGGTCTTTGGTATCTCATTCCATTTTTCTCTCCGAGCCGGAGGCCATTATTCCAATATTCCATGGGTTATGTGACTGCCAACACCACCCCTCTCTCCGAGCTGTAAGCTCTACGAGCCGGAAGCTGGGGTGAAGTCAAAGCCTGACCCTCCCTCCGGGCTGTAAGCCTACGGGCAGGAAGCTGGGCCAGGATTCTTTACTTAGCTTTACACAGGACGGGGGCCATCCAATGGAAAAAAGTAGATGGGTGCCCCCGTTTCATTGTCAGAAAGGATGGCGGAATGGGGCTGGCTAAGCATCAATCATGGTATGATCTGCTGGACGACCGTCAAAAAAACGGGCTTAACACGATCAGGCACCGGATCGAATCATCCGGGCAAGGGTCTTTAAATACTCTGACCGGCGGCAAAGTGATTGAAATCCTTGAATCGTGGCTGATGGACGACGAACAGAAACAGTTTCTGGCGGCCAATACCTGGGATATATACTTTCTTTTCGCCGCGGCAGACATGCTTAACTCCACAAGCTCAGACTGCGCTGATAATCAGGCGCTAAGCCATTTCACGAATGATGCTGCCGTGTTTTCCCCGAGCCCTGAATCCAGAGGCACGTTTTGGCCTTCACCGGATATTGGCGATGAGCCGCAAGCTGAAATTCTCGAATTGATCGGCCAAGGGTATCTTGCCTCAAATACCATGGCTGATGCAATCCCGCCCCGGATTCCGTATGGCGACGAGGATTTTATCAACATCCAGTTCCTGGCGGCCTGTTTGCGGTTGGCCATGGCCTTTAACCTGGCGGCGCCTGATACGTTAAATCACCTGCAGGACTTGTTGCCTCCGGCCGCCGCCGGCGAAGAATCCGCACCGGATCGGTATTTTTCCGTGGTCTCAACCGGTGCCCATCCCCATGTGCAGGCCACCGTCCTGGCACAGGTGTACTGCAGCGATGCCGAAGTCCACCGGGCGCTCAAACACTATGAATCCTATCTCCAGCGTCTGCTGTATAACCTGAACCGCATTATCCGGCCGCGCTTCTTATTTACAGCGGTACGTTTTGAAATCACGCCACGCGGATATCAGCCGATTGATTTCAAATTCGGCGTGGATACTTCTGCCGCACTGCAGCTGTTTGCAGGGAACACGCTTTACAAAGACCGGCGCGTTTTTCTAAGAGAGCTTGTGCAAAACGCCGTCGACGCCTGCAATCTGCGGCAAATGCACGAACCGGATTTCACCCCCTCGATCGATATTGAATTCAGCCCCGATCTGGCCAGGATCACGTTTCGTGACAACGGGATCGGGATGAGCAAGCAGTGGATCGAGAAATATTTCCTTAACATCGGTTTGTCGTTTTATCAGTCTGGTGAAATCACCCGCATTAACCGCGATGCGAAAATTCAATTCAGTTTCATCAGCCAATTCGGCATCGGATTTCTTTCAAGTTTTCTGGTTGCCGAAAAGGTGGTTATCCAAACGCGTCAAGCCCGATCCGAAGGCTATATCATTACCATCAGCCACATTGACGACTATTTCGATGTGCGGGTTGTTGAAGGGGAAATCTCGGTCGGCACCGAAGTTACGGTCATTTTAAAAGAAAATCTGCTGCAATACTGTCGCAGCATGGAATACCTGGGTTACCTGAAAACCAATGTGCGTTTTTTGCCGATGGCCTTAAATTTTGTGGATGAAAAAGGCAAACATACGGTTCTCGGTCAGGAGTCGCTTAGCTATGATGACGAAATACGCTGGGGCACTAAATTTACCACCAAACTGGAGTTTGAAAGCTCTCAGGGGTATCTGCTGTTAAGGGTTTTAGAAAACCATCAGTACATTTATGACATGGAATCTTGCAGGGGAGGCGTGTCGATATTTCAGGACGGGATATTTATTACCCAGGTCGATTACCTGCTGCCGGACAGCGCCGGCGAATACGTCATCGGCCGGCTCAACCTGGTCGGTGATGAGAAATGCGAACTGAGCATGGATCGCAACCGCCTGCTCTGGAATAAAGATCAGATGGCCCGGACCAAAAAGCGCGTTTTGAAGGGACTCGTGAAGATTGTCAACCGTCTGCTGGAAACGCTGGCCGGGCAACTGCCGCCCGAAAACATTCAGCGCAATATCATTGTGAAGGTGGCGTCCTTTTTTGACTTCAACACGGTGGATGATTCCATTTACGACGCACTCAACAAAGATATCTGCATGCAGGTCGAGGACCAGTTCCGCAGGTTCTTTAAAATCCACCACTCCCGTTTTGATCTGCGGCATAAACCGCATGGCGCGGATTCGAATGCGCACGGATATATATACCGGTGGCAGCAGCGTGTCATCGACGGTTATAAAGAGAAGGCGAAGGGGAAAGCGAAGCTTGTTTGATTAGTTGATTGGCTGATAGGTTAAATAGTCATTTATTGACTTATCAAAACCCGGTTTTAAGTTTTGAATTAGGACCATTAAGCCAGACTAAAAAAGCAACCATTTTTTATAATTCTTTTTAGAAAAATGAATAGAGGTAAAATATGAAACGTTTATACTGTAAATTTGAAAAAGTCGGAGAAGTCGCTTTCGGAGCGACGCTGCTTCTGATTGCAATTGTTTGCTGCATAGCCGGTTTTGTTATCCTGGCTCCGGTTTTCGGCCTGTTCCTGGCAGTTCCGGTGATTATATTTTCCATTTACCTGTTCAGCACATCCCCCAGCAAGACGTGTTCGATTTAATCGAGATTATCTAATCAGCCGCCCTCTCGTTTCACTCGCTCGACAGGCGCAGACGGACACTGACCTTTGCCTCCGCGACATGCGGAGGCAATAATACTAATCCTGCTAAAGCAGGATAATATCGACGTATATGCCTAAGTGGCATTGTGCCTTTGCCTGAGCAGTCGCCCAGGCAATTAGAATTTATCGTCTGCGTAAATCAGCGTGTGTCTGCGGTAAAAATTTTTCATCGTATTTTTCAGACAATCGAGAACAACAGCACATATTTCCAATGTTAAACGAAAAAATCCGGCATCAGCTCGGCGTTCGGATCGACGGCATAGCTGCTGAGATCGGAGATCCCCTCGGCCTTCAGAACGGCATCGTCAACAAAAAAGTTGCCGGTGCACTTGCGGCTGGGTTTGGTCAGGATCGCGTGGGCGGCGTCCGCCAGGATCTCCGGCTTGCGTGAAGCCCACACCATCTCCTCATCCCCGAGCAGATTTCGAACGGCGGCGGTTGCGATGGTGGTTCGCGGCCACAGGGCGTTGACGGCTATTCCTTGGGATTTTAGCTCCTCGGCCATGCCGAGAACACACATGCTCATACCGAATTTGGCCATGGTGTAGGCGACGTGGGGTGCAAACCATCTGGCCTCCATGTTAAGCGGCGGTGACAGGTTCAAGATGTGCGGGTTTTCGGCCTTTGCCAGGTGCGGGATACATTTTTGCGAGCACAAAAACGTGCCGCGCGTGTTTATCTGGTGCATCAGGTCGTAGCGCTTCATCGGCGTCGACACTGTGTCGGTCAGGAGAATCGCGCTGGCGTTGTTAACCAGAATATCGATCCTGCCGAATGTCTCAACCGTCTTAGCCACCGCCGCTTCCACCTGGTCCTCAAAGCGGATGTCCACAATGCACGGCAGCGCCTTGCCGCCGGCCGCCTCGATCTCCTCGGCAGCGGTATAGATCGTTCCCGGCAGCTTGGGGTGCGGTTGGGTCGTCTTGGCCGCAATGGCAATATTGGCGCCGTCTTTGGCGGCGCGCAGCGCGATCGCTTTGCCGATGCCGCGGCTGGCGCCGGTAATGAACAGGGTTTTGTCTTTTAGACCGGTCATGGATCCCTCCCTTAAAAATAATTTATTATTGTCAAATGAATATTGAATAATTTACGAAACTTCAAAACGTCCCTATCTATTTTTAGGCTAATGGCACGGTTTCTTGATAATTAAACCGGCCGGAACAGTGAAATAATTGAACGTCGAACATCCACGCCAAGGCGTAATCTGACGTTCAATGTTCATTTGTTTATTCAGTCTATTGATTAGGGCTTTCAACCCTGAACCCTCCGGACAAGCGTTGAACCCAGAACCCGAACCCTTCAACCTAAACTATAAATAACCATTTCAAATATATTGTCCAAAAAAAGACGGCGATATTGACAATTTCAAGCCTGGATATATAGCATGAGATATAAATTCAAAGCTAAAATTTGAGAATCATATTTTTCGATTCCAGCTGCTTTGATAATCTTCCTGCTCTTAATATTTCACGCGATAGTCATTCCACTCAGGATAAGGAGATCATTATGAAAAAAGTATCAACGTGCCTCACTGTCATTGTTTTCTGGTGTATATCTTTATTTCCTGCAAACACTTTTAGTAATCCCTGGAACGGCAAGGTGGTGATGCAAGCCTTCTGGTGGGATTGCTGGAATGAGAAATATCCCCGGGACTGGTACACCTTTCTGGCCAAGCTCAGTCCCCGGTTGCGGGAACTGGGCGTTGACGGTATCTGGATCCCGTCCCCGGCCAAGGGCAATGCGGGCATCAACAGCATGGGATATGACCTTTATGATCATTATGACCTGGGGGATAAGGATCAAAAAGGATCCGTGGCGACCCGGTTTGGAGATAAGGACAGTCTCCTGCGACTGGTCGCCGTGGCCCATGCCAATGGATTGGAGGTGTATCCGGACATCGTGTTGAACCACGTCATCGGCGGTGAGGCGGACCCGGCGGCACCCGGGGATAAATTCAAGCGATTCCGCTATCCAGGATTTTTAAGTGCGGTGAATGGGCGCTGGCCCAAGGACCATTGGAATTTTCATCCCAATCCGGATCATCCGTGTACTACCGGGGACTGGTGCGAGCAACATTTCGGACCCGACATATGCTTTCTTGACAGCGAACATGGCGGCGGTGGAAACGGCCGCTATATGCTTGACCGGGGGCGGGAGTGGCTGGTGTGGCTGACCAGACAACTTGGTGCCGACGGGTTTCGCTTTGATGCGGTCAAACACTATCCGGCTTATGTGGTTGAGGACCTGCTGTTTAACGCGATGGGAGATCGGATTGATTATTTTGCTGTGGGAGAATACGTCGGAAACAGGCAGCAGCTGGATTCCTGGGCCGGCGAAACCAAAAATCGGGCCGGAACATTTGATTTTGCACTCAGACTGGCCCTGGCCGATATCATACAAGCGGGCGGTCTTTTCGATATGGGCAGTCTGCCTAATTATCAGCAGATTAATCGAGTTAAAACCGTGCCTTTCGTGAACAATCATGATACCTGGCGTGGCGCCTTCTGGGATTCGGAGCCCGGATCCAACTCACACGACGATCGTTTTGGTGATTGGCGGCGAAACGACGCTGAACTGGCCCCGACCATTGATCCGGATAATTCCAGGGCGGATGTGGCCTACGCGGCGGCCATTGCGGTGGATGGTAGTCCCATGGTATATTACGAGGATCTATTTATTAACTACGGTTCGGCGCGTTTTAATGTCGATCCCGCTGCGCTTCCGACGCGGGATTATCTGGTAAACTTGCTCTGGTGTCACCGGATGCTCCAATTTAAAGGTGGCGCCTACAAGGTCAGGTTCCAGGGATCCCCCGACCTCTTGATCATTGAACGCAGCGGCAAGGCCTTAATCGGACTTAATGACCACGGCAGCCAATGGCTCAGTATCCGGGTTCAAACGGATTTCGGCCCGCGGGTTCGCCTGCATGATTACAGCGGTGGCAATCAGAACGATGCCGAAACCGATGAAAACGGTCGCTTTGAAATTTCGGTACCGCCCATGAGTTATGGGGTCTGGGGGTCGGCTGGAATTACCGGCGGATTCGCACCCGCAGCCCGTCGAACGGTTCAGGAGTTTCAGTTGGATGACGACCTGGGAGACGGCCGCAGCCCGCAACCCGGCTACGGGGGTAAACTTGAATCCAGCAAATACCGCACCGCCGGGTCCGTCTGGGCGGCTGCCCGGTCGATTGTGAAAGTCTGGGTAACCACCCGGGAAAACCGAAGCATTGAACTGAGGATTACCAAACCCTTACCGAATGGGGGAAAAAACAATACCGAAGGCTACTTTAAGGCCGGTCCCGCGGCCGGCGACGCGCCCCTTTACTTTGAATTCGAGACGGATCGCGAAGGATACCATCAGCTATCCGCCAAAGCCGTCGAGGCCGGTCAACCTCCCACCCGGGCTGATATCAAAGTGGAATACGAGGCGCCGGCGGTATCCGATAAGTTTTAATCCGCCTGCGGCGGACGAGGTTTAGAGCAATGTCTAAATTTGATCATTTCCGGCTCAAAAATGAAATGCTTTTCATGAATTACCTGGCAAACACAATCGGTGTATGTGTGGTAATTTTTATTACCTATCGTCCCATAACTCAGCAATTGGCTGATGCCTTCCGTTTGATCGGCAGGGTCGGCTGGTTTTTTGATCCGTTTTGCGGCGGATTGATGTTTGTCTTGACGCTTATTTATGAGCGGCCGATTCGGCGCTTTCTGGATGATCAAAAAAACGGAGTGGTAACATCAGATCTATTAACGGTCATCGCCCAAAAAAGACTGCTCAATGAACCGTTTTTCCTGATTGCGATGAATCTGATGGTCTGGATTACTGCCGGAGGTATTTACTCGATGGTCCTGCTGGCATCAAATGCCGGACGGGATACTGTTTACTATTTATTTTTGCGCAATTTCCAGATTGGATTGATTACCGCAGTTGCCGCATTTTTTTTGCTGAGAAGTGTCCTGCACAGAAGGATGGTGCCAAGGCTGTTTCCCGCCGGCGGTCTTTATGCGACTCGCGGGGCATTGCGGATCCGACTGGGCATGCGTCTGACGGCTTTGCTCCTGGGCTGTAATCTGGTTCCCTTTTTCGCCATTATTACGGTTATGCAGAGCACATCATCTGTGGGCATATTCTCTGAGGAGCTGTATGAAGGCCTGCGATCGGATATTGTGATGAGCTCCTATATCTTTATGGCAACCGGTATATTATTGACCTATCAGTTGGCCCTCAACCTGCGACAACCTTTTCGGGATATTATCGGAGTTTTAAAGGCCGTTCGAAATGGCCAATTTGACCAAAAAGTCCGGGTAACTTCCAATGATGAAATCGGGTACACCGGTGACGTCATCAATGAAATGACGGAAGGCTTGAAGGAACGAGACCGCATGCGCCAGTCCCTGGAGCTGGCCAAAGAAGTGCAGCAAAATTTTATGCCTCAAAAATCTCCCGAAATTTCCGGATTGGATATCGCCGGGCAAAGCATCTATTGTGAGCGTACCGGTGGAGATTACTTTGATTATCTAAAAAAAGCCGAAGCCGGTGATCACAAAATAGGCATAGTCATTGGAGATGTATCCGGTCACGGCATTCCATCGGCCTTGCTGATGGCCGCGGCGCGTTCCTCCTTGCGACAGCGGGTTTTACAGCCGGGTAGTATCAGACAGATTGTCTCTGATGTAAACCGACAATTGACGGAAGATGTGGAGGAATCGGGACGGTTTATGACGCTGTTTTACAGCGAAATTGATTCCGAAAGGCGAACCATACGGTGGGTAAGGGCCGGCCATGATCCGGCCGTTCTTTTTGATCCGGAAACAAACACCTTTGAAGAGCTGAAAGGTTCGGGGGTGGCACTGGGGGTTGACCAGGAATGGGCGTATACCGAAAATGTAAAAGAAAATCTCAAAAATCGTCAAATCCTTCTTCTTTGTACGGATGGCGTTTGGGAAGCCCACAATACGACCGGGGATATGTTCGGCAAAAAAGCCCTGTATGAAATCATTCGCCAAAATTCGGAATTGTCTGCAGTTGACATTGTGGCGGCGGTGGTTAAAGCAATCCGAAAATTTCAAAAAGATATCGAACCCGAAGACGACATCACGATGGTAGTGGCCAAAATGAATCTGTAGCGACTTTAAAATTTATTTGTTTTCAGTATCTATGCTGCTGTAAAGCTGCTGCCAACGGGCATAAGGAATGGATTTTAGTTCTTGTAGATCGGATAGTGGAATTCTGCCAATCGTGGTATTGGGTGCATAGTAGCACTGCTGCCCCTTGTAGGGACCGTCATCGATGATCCAGCCCTCCTGGACGGGAAGTCTTTTGCCTACAAAACCGGCAGCTTCGGATTTATACTCTTTCTGATTCGTCGGGCTGAATATAGCTTCGAAATACATAATCTATCTCCTGAAAAATTAAGCCGGGCAGGAAATTACGCTGCTGCCACTAGCGAACATAGACCTGCAATATTACGCATTAATAAAACAATGTCAAGCCTCAGGAAATGTTGAATATTGAAAAATATCTATTGAACATTTATGGAATGCTATCATTTTATTTTTGAGAAATTAATTTTTCAAAAATGTAATTAGATTCAATTCCTTTATTCGTCATTTGGTCCGCCTTCGGCGGATCCTTAGTCATTCCAGGGCCTGCTCTATATCTGCAATGAGATCATCCGGATCTTCGATGCCGACCGATAATCTCAGCAAACTGTTGGTGATACCCAGTTCGGCGCGTTCCGCCTCGCTCATCTTTTCGTGGGACGTTGCCACCGGTGCACAAATAATGGTTTCGACGCCACCGAGGCTAAGGGCGGGTTTTATCAGGTTTAATTTTTTGAGAAATTCGACAGGGTTAACACGTTGATCATCCAGTTCAAACGAGAGCATTCCGCCGAAGGCTTTCATTTGTTTGGCCGCAATTTGAAAACCCGGATGATTTTCAAGGCCCGGGTAATTCACTTTTTTTATCAAGGAGTTGGATTGCAGGTGATTGGCAATTGCCAGGGCATTTAAATTTTGTTTCGCAATTCTGATCCCCAGGGTTTTAAGACTTCTTTCAATCAGATAGCAGGTGATGGCATTCAGGCTGCCTCCCAGATTGGCGGCCGATTCTTTGATCACGGCGACCAACTTCTCGGATGCCAGCACCACACCGCAACAGATATCACTATGGCCGCCGATATACTTGGTGCCGCTGTGGATAACGACATCCACTCCGAGATCGAGCGGGTTTTGATTGATCGGGGTGGCAAAGGTGTTGTCAATTACGGTTAAAATATTCTTTGATTTTGCGAGTTCGGCAATGGACTCGATATCTGTAATCTTCAGCAGCGGATTGGAGGGACTTTCAATGTAAATTATTCTGGTGTTGGGGCGGATGGCCCGCTCGATATCGGTGGTTTGGTTGCCTGTAAATGAATATTCGATGCCGAATTTATCAAATTCGGCCGTGGCAAAATGATGCGTTCCGCCGTAAATGTCTCTTGGAAGCACAAGGTGATCCCCGCTGCCCAGAAATGAAAAGATTACTGTGCTGATTGCCGCCATACCCGAGCTGAATATCAAGCCATCCTGTGCGTTTTCCAGCGCACATAATTTATCAATGATCGCTTTTTGGTTGGGCGTATTAAAATACCGGGGATAGATGTTTTCCGGCATATCCAGATACTCAAATGAGGAGGAGGTATAGATCGGGGTATTGATACCGCGGGTTTGAGGATCGGCATAAGTTCCGCTGTGAACACATTGCGTATCTTTTTTCATGATAGTTCTCCGGGGTGAAGATCAGCGTTATTGGTTATTCGTTTAAGCGGATTGAGCTTCATCCTTATATCGTAACAACTATAAAATCAACTTTGGATTACAGAAAAAAGACTTGATGGAAATCCAATGGTGCGTTACGAGATACACTTTCCCGGAAAACAGCTGAAAGCTCAAGGCTCAAAGCAGAAATGAAGCTGAAAGCTCAAAGTAAAAAAAGATAACGTCACCATTTAAATTAATACTGAAAGCCCGGTCGTCCTTGCAGGCACAAGACCTTCAGGCTTTCAGCTTTGAGCTTTCAGCTATCACACGGAGCGCAGTAACTTCATGCCAATTTACAATGCCGATATTGCCGATATTTTTGATGAAATTGCCGATTACCTGGAGATCGAGGGAGAAAACCCTTTTCGAATCCGGGCTTACCGCAATGCGGCCCGCAGTGTTCGGGGCCTGGGATCTGAATTAAAAGACATGGCGGCCCACAAAGAGGATCTCACCCGGCTGCCCGGTATCGGCAAAGAGTTGGCTGCCAAAATTTTTGAGATTTTAAAAACCGGATCAGTGGGGGCGCTTAAAAAGCTGCAGGACAAAATTCCGGAGGAAGTCCGTCAGATGCTGAAAATTCCCAACCTGGGTCCCAAGCGGGTTCGAAATTTGTATCAGGATCTCGATATTCAAAGCCTGGAGCAGCTGCTGCAGGCCGCCAAGGACGGCCGCATTCGCTCATTGCCGGGTTTCGGCCAAAAAACGGAGATTCAAATCCGGGAAGCTGTTGAGGCCCATGCCGGGAAAGAAACGCGCTTTAAAATTGCAGCGGTGAAGCCATATGTTGATTCCCTGTTGAACTATTTGAAACAAGTGGCCGGGGTGCAGGAGGCAGTTGCGGCCGGCAGTTTCCGGCGCGCGAAGGAAACTGTGGGGGATCTGGATATTGTGGTCATTGCCGGGAAAAAGAGTCCGGTAATGGAACGGTTTGTTGATTATGAAGACGTTGGCGAGGTTTTATCCCATGGAACGACCCGATCCAGCATCGTATTGCGCTCCGGGCTGCAGGTTGATCTGAGAATGGTGGAGCCGGAAAGCTTTGGCGCGGCGCTGCAATATTTTACTGGAAGTCAGGCCCACAATGTCGCTCTGAGAGGACTGGGACGCCGACGCGGGTTGAAAATTAACGAATACGGGGTGTTCAAATTCGAAGAACGCGTGGCCGGCCATTCCGAGGAATCCGTCTACCAATCCGTCGGATTAACATACATTCCACCGGAGCTGCGCGAGAATCGGGGGGAAATCGAGGCGGCCCGGGATCATAGCCTGCCGATGCTGATCGAGCTCAAAGATTTAAAGGGCGATCTGCATGCCCATACCAACTGCTCCGATGGCCGCAACACGCTTGAAGAAATGATCCAAGCCGCCCAAAAGAGGGGGTTGCAATACCTCGCCATCACGGAACACTCGGATCGATTGAAAGTGGCCGGCGGACTGGGTGCTGACCGATTGCTGGATCAAATTGAAAAAATTGACCGTTTCAACGAAACACATGCTGAAATTACCCTGCTGAAAGGCATCGAGGTCGAAATACTAAAAGACGGCCGTCTGGATTTGTCTGATGATGTACTCAGCCGGCTGGATCTGGTGGTGGGATCGATTCACAGTTATTTTGGCCTGCCGTTGCACCAGCAAACGGATCGCATTCTGCGGGCCATGGATCACAGATTTTTTTCAATCCTGGCTCATCCGATCAACCGGCTGATTGATGAGCGTCCCCCGATTGAAGTGGACATGCTAAAGGTGATTCAAAAGGCCAAAGACCGCGGCTGTTATATCGAACTGAATTCCAATCCCAGACGTCTGGATCTATATGACACTTACTGCCAGATCGCCAAAGCCGAAGGGGTTCTGGTTGCCATCGATTCGGATGCCCACAGCACGGATAGCTTTGACCACCTGCGCTATGGGGTGGGCCAGGCCCGCCGCGGATGGCTGGAAAAGGATGATGTGATCAATACGAGGCCGCTGAAGGAATTGCGGAAACTTCTGAGGCAGACGATGGGGTGACGTGTTGCAGGTTGCGGGTTGGGGGTTGAAGGTTTTGATAGCTTGGGGCGTAAGGTGTACGGTACAAAGTGCAAGGCGCAGGGTGTGAGCTTTAAGGTGTTCCGGTTTAAGATTTAAGAAGTGAGCCTAATGATCAAAGTCGGTCCCGCCGGTTCCGGCGGTCTGGGAAATTTGAAAGGTGTGCAGAAAGTTGCCGAGGCGGGTCTTGACTGCATGGAGGTCGCGTTCGTCTACGGGGTGCGCATGGATCTAAAAACCGCTGAAGCGGTGGGGACCCTGGCTAGGGAGAATGGGATCATTCTATCTGTCCATGCACCATACTATATCAATCTTGCCTCGGACGAAAAAGACAAATTTGATGCCAGCAGAAAACGGATCCTGGATTCCTGCGAGAGAGCGCATGCCATGGGAGCCCGGAATGTGGTTTTTCATGCCGGCTTCTATCAAAAAAGAACCGCCGAACAGACTTACGGTTTGATTAAAAAAGCGGTCAGCGGGATGCAGAAGCGCATCTTAAGCCGCGGCTGGCAGGTCAGATTGTGCCCGGAGATCACCGGCAAGCCGTCTCAATTCGGATCACTTCAGGAACTGTTGCAGCTGCAAAAAGAAACCGGTTGCGGAATAACCGTTGATTTCTCCCATTTATACGCCAGACAGCAGGGAGAAATCGATTTTGCAAGGGTACTTAAAAAACTGCCCAAAAAGTTTCACGCGCACTTTTCCGGCATAGAATACGGGGACAAGGGTGAACGCAAGCACATTCGGACCACCAAAAATTTCTTTGAGCCGCTGGCCAAAGCATTATTCAAGCGTAAAGTGGATATTACCCTGATCAACGAATCACCCGAACCTTATGAGGATGCGATCATGATGAAAAAGTTGATAAAAAAACTTGAGCTTGACAATTCTCGCCATCGGGGATAAGCATTTGAAATCGATTTACTAGGGTGCCAATTTACAGTCCAGCAATTTCGGATCGAAAACGGCCCCTATCAGCATCCGATTTTTATAGACAGCTGCAACACTTGAAGCCGATATTTCTTCGCCATTATTCAGATAAACTTCTTTGATATCATAACCGCCGCCGGTTGTGGGCTTTAGGTGCAGTATCTGAGACGGCGACAGTTTGGCCGGATCCCGGGCGTGTTGTACATAGGTTAACAGCTTCGGATGTGCGCCAATCCACAACCCCCCATCCGAATCCAGCTCGATATTATCAACCCCGGTCGCCAGATCTATTTTATCCCGCGGGGTTAGTTTTCCAGAAGCGATATCGCGGTTGTAAATATACAATACGCCTTCGGTGACTGCGCACAAATAAAGGATCCTGCCATCGGCACTGACGTTAATGCCGTTGGCATAGCCGATGCCCGAGACAACTTGCTTAAAGCGTGAGCCGTCATAATAAACCACGTTGGAAAGCTTCAACTGCAGGTAATTTTCCAGCGTTTGCAGGAAGCCGGACGAATAGCGGTGGTCATTTGAGATATAAAATTTGTCCGGTCCGACGGCGACGATATCATTGGGTGAGATAAGCAGCGGGTCGGTTATGGATTTGCGGTGGACCAATTGCCCATCCCTGAAATCGTAGATCTCAATCCGCTGCCGACCGGCCTCGTGATTGATTACAAATAGAGAATTTTGCCCGTTTTCACCGATATACAGGCTGATGCCATGGGGATGAAAATCGGGTCCGGCGTCCGGCGTGAGGAGGTGGAGTTGCGGGGCGCTGGAATTCAAGTCATAAGCATAGATCGCCCCATTGGCCGGCTTTCCTTTCATAACCGCGCGGCGGTCGGATGCTGAAATATAGGCCACACCGGTCCCGGGATTAATAGTAATATCTTCCGGTCCACCAACGGCGGCTACTGGGGTACATTCTCCGGCAAAGTGCGGTTTGATGGTTTTGAACTGTCCGGCTGAGGACAGCAGATGGACATACCAGCCGGCCCCGATCAGCACCAGGACCAGTATCAGAACTGCCCAAAAGATCTTTTTTACCATAGCTCCCCCCCTTGTTTTCTGCTAAGGTATGCTCAGTATGATCGACCTGATCAATGCAAAATGTCTTCTGCGCAAAATACCTTCTGCGGCGCTAAAAGGCAAACTAAAATTCCGCTTCAGGCAACTCCATACTTCCGTTTACCAGGTTTTTGTATTTGACAGAAAGTTAACGAGCTTCTAACTATGCTCAATTTTGCTCTCTATGCCACCGCCACTTTGATCTGGGGATCGACCTGGCTGGGAATCAAACTGCAATTAACCCAGGTGCCGCCGATTCTGTCGGTAGGTTACCGATTCTGTCTGGCCTCAATCATTTTGCTGGTCTACTGCTTATTTACGAATAAAAATCTCATTTTTTCCCGGCGTGACCATATTTTTATGGCTGTCCAGGGTTTTTCGCTCTTTGGTCTGGGTTACATCTTTAGCTACCTGGCCACTTCTTATTTGACCAGCGGACTGGTGGCTGTAATTTTTTCCACAATTTTGATGTGGAACATTCTGAATCTGAGACTGTTTATGGGACAACCGGTTGCCTGGCGGGCTTTTGCGGGCGGCCTGTCAGGCCTGATCGGCATTTGCATTGTCTTCTGGCATGATCTTGCGGCTTTTTCCGCAACACGCGGGATAATTGGTTTGATTATAGCACTGTCGGGGGCCTATCTGGCTTCGATCGGTAATGTGGTGGGGTCGCGCAACGCCAAAAGCGGGGTTCCCGTTACCCAGGCCAACGTTTACGGCATGGGATACGGCGCTTTGCTGTGTATTGCGATTCATTTTGGCGTCGGCGGCGAGCTAACCATGGACTGGACTTTCGGTTACCTTGGTCCAATGCTGTATTTAACGGTATTCGGGTCGGTGGTCGCATTTGGCTGCTATATGTTGTTGATCGGCCGGATCGGCGCCGACCATGCCGCTTATGTCATGCTTTTGATGCCGGTGGTGGCGTTGATACTTTCGACCTTTTTTGAAGACTATCATTGGTCTGCCAGCGCTGTATTCGGCGTTATCGTCGTTTTATTCGGCAACCTCATTATTCTGACGCCGGCTGAAACTCTGGCAAAAGCGTTCCATAAAATCGGAACAGGCCAGTGAAGTTTAAACTGGGTCATCAAATGACCTCATATCGCTTTACTCCAAAATCGAAAGCCTGCTGACACCGTCTGGTTGCAGGCCATATGGGTTGGGAACCGGTCCCTTATTTTTTTGCCTATTCTGTTTTTTTTTCAGTCGTTTTTGCCTCGGCAGCCTTGGCCGTCCTTGCATCCGTCAACTTTTTTTTAAGCGTTGCGTATACTTCCTGATCGTACGTACCAAGCTCCTTTGAGTGCATGCGCCAGGTTTGAAGGCAGACGTCGGCGTCATAATAATCTTCTTCCAAAATAAATTCTTCAAAACATTTCAGGGAATCATTAATGGATTTTTCGTACAGCTGCTTTTTAAATTCATTATATTGTTCCAGGTCAAACGTTCCGGCATCGATAGCTGCGCTGCGCCAGACATTGAGCGCTACGCGGCCGCTGTAAAAGCCTTCTTTTTCCAGCCTTAATTTGAACCGGTAGAGCGCATTGGCAGCTTCTTGCTTGAGCGTGCGTTGCTTTGCCTTCAGATCCAGGTTCTTCTGGGTCTCGTCCTGGGGGTAGGCTGAAGATACCAGCAGCAGAATCGATAAAAGTGCAGCTGTTATGGTAAAAAATCGGTGAAGAGAGCCTGCCATTATCATAAAAACCCCTTATCTGTATTCAATACACCCATACTCCAAAATTACATCACGGCGGCACCCAACAAATTACGTGCTCATTCCCATCTGTTTGGCCAACTGGACTCCGTTTTATACTGGTCGCCAATGGTTCACATCTTAGCTTATAACATAATTGGCATGAGGTCAAAAAAACAAATACGCGTTCAAAAGTTCAAAGGCTTGTCCGCTTCAGGAGGGTTCAGAGGTCTATGGGTTGAGGGCTCGCCGCAGAGGTGCATCTAGAAATCAAAGCCACCAAATGGCAAAGTCAAGCCATAAATCGCAAGCTTGATTCTATGTGCCTTCGTGTCTTTGTGGCGGGATTTTCATTTTACTTTAATGCGTTCAATTTCTTCGATCAATTTTGGTATAATTACCAGCGCATCGCCCACGATCCCCAGATCGGCAATTTTAAAAATCGGGGCATCCGGGTCTTTGTTGATGGCAATGATTTTTTTCGATGAACTCATGCCGACCACATGCTGGACGGCACCGCTGATGCCGATGGCGATGTAGAGATCCGGACCAACAGTGGTCCCGGATTGCCCGACCTGCAGGCTGTGCGGAATCCAGCCCAACTCCACAATAGCCCGGGAGCCGGCCAGGGTTCCGCCCAGTTTGCGGGCCAATTTACGAACCGTATCCAGGTTGATTTGATCCTGGCAGCCGCGGCCGGCGGACACCAGGATTCGGGCCTCATCAATTTTTTCCGCTTCGGATTCGAGCCGGATTTCCTCGATCAACCGGGTGCGAATATTGGCCTTGGTAAGTGTTACCGGCACTTCTTCAATTACTACCGGGCGGGCGGGGTCCGATTCGGCTGCCGCAAAGACATTGGGTCGCACCGTGGCGGTTTGCGGTCGCGTGTAGGGGGAGATAATGGTGGCCATGATGTTGCCGCCAAATGCCGGGCGTGTTTGGATTAACTGTCCCTGTTCATCAATTCCCAGCCCGGTGCAATCTGCTGTTAACCCCAGATGCATTCTAGCAGCGACGCGTGGGGCCAAATCGCGGCCGTTGGGTGTGGCGCCATAAAGCAGGATAGATGGTTTTTCTTTGGCGATAACGGCAGATAGGACATTGGTAAAGCCGTCACTGCTGTAGCGGCCTAAAAGCTCATGCCGACAGCACAGCACCCGATCGGCCCCCTGGTAGCACAGATTTTCGATTTCGTTCAGGCGGTCGTTGCCGAGCACCACGGCACAGAGTTGTTCGCCAAGTTGATCAGCCATCCTGCGACCCTGGGCCAGGATCTCATAGGCGACCTTCTTGGGCGTGTCCTGAGCGCCACGGGACTCGCATTCGGCCCAGATAAATACCCCTTTGTATCGAGAAAGCTCCTCAAGGGAGGCCTGGCGGCGTTCAATCGCCAGGGCTGCCTGAGGACACACATTGACGCAGGCACCGCAGAGGGTACACAGATCGTTGGCCTGAGCCACCTCATCTATAACGGCGATCGCGCCAAAGGGGCAGGATTTTACGCAAAGACCACAGGCATTGCATTTTTCGGGATCGATTTTGAGCATCGA
>Ga0210122_1000112_pt1 | contig 23811 bp, 18 predicted proteins | sample Muzzi_CordB_D2_FD_185530 | JGI IMG/M metagenome (GOLD analysis project Ga0210122, IMG submission 185530) | Wetland microbial communities from San Francisco Bay, California, USA, that impact long-term carbon sequestration - Muzzi_CordB_D2 (SPAdes) | ecosystem: Environmental > Aquatic > Marine >... | reverse complement strand
CGCGAGTCCGTGCGGCTGCGCCTGGTGCTGCGCAACCGGTGGGGCGACCCCCTGGGGGGCTACGCCTACCGCCTCTCCCTGCCCGGCGGGGACGTGGAGGGGACCACGGACGACGACGGCAGGCTCGACGTCCCCGTGCCGCCGGACGTGGACGGGGCCGTGCTCGTGGTGCGGCCCGCGCAGGCCGATGGCGAGGACGGGGCCGACGGCGGCCATTACACCTGGCGGCTGAGGCTGGGGGACCTGGACCCGCTGGACGAGGTCAGCGGCGTGCAGGCCCGCCTCGCGAATCTGGGGTTCGACCCGGGGCCGATCGACGGCATCGCCGGCCCCCGGACCCGGGGCGCGCTCATGGACTTCCAGGTCAAGCAGGGCATCCGGCCCACCGGCGAGGTGTGCGACGCCACCCGCAAGGCCCTGGGCGAGTTGCACCCGGCCTGATCCGGCGCCTACTCGGGGGGCATCTGGAACACCTCGGCCGGGGGTTCCGCATCGTCCAGGAAGGCGTCGATGGCCTCCCGGGACATGAGGGGGAAGCTCCAGCGGAACGCGGGCCACGGGCTTCCCCGCCCCAGACGCGCCCGGAAGCGGGCGTGGGCGGTCCCGGCGGGGGCGATGTCCCATCCCGGCGCGCCGGCGCCGTCGGCCCCCTCGAACACGCGGATGTCGGGGGTCAGGTAGGCGTGGGCCACCTGGGTGTGCCCCACCACGCGGCAGTGGGGCAGCGGGTGGGCGCCGCCCAAGAGCGCGTCCCGCAGGTCCGCCGCGAAGCCGTTCTGCAGGTGGGCCGTGTCGCAGGCGTAGAGGGCCACCACCACGTCCTCCCGCGCCACCCGCTGGATCGCGTCGGCGAGCTGCCGGGTCTCGGCCGCGGTCATGTGGCCGCCCGCGTTGCCCCCCAGCTGGAACCCCTGTCGCCAACCGTGGCAGAAGAAGGCCACCAGGGACAGGGGCGGATCGGGCGCCAGGCCGGCCAGCACGGCGAGCACCTGGGCCAGGCGCGCCGGCAGCGGCAGGTCGTCGCCGTCGCCGGGGTGACGGTGCCCCAGGGACGAGGTGGCATCCAGGCCGTTGTCGATCACGTGGACCGAGACCGCGCCGGGTCCCCACAGCGCGTCGTAGTAGCGCGCCAGGGCCCGCGCCCCTTTCTGGAACGTGGCGGCGTCGCTGCGCTTGCTCACCACCAGGTTGCCGCCGTGGGCCGCCAGCTGGGCGTCGGCCGGGAAGGTGGCGGGGTCCACGTGGAGGGGCCCGAGGGCCGAGCCGGCGCCGGCCGCCGCCTGGTACGCGGCGCGCAGGTGGGCGTCGGTGACCCGGATGCCCTCGATCATGGGGTCGGCGCCGTAGATCAGGTGCATCCGGTTGTAGCGGGTGGCCATCGCCACGCCCCGCTCCCCCGGGGTGAGGCAGCTCTCGCTGTTGCGCGCCACGGCCGCGGTGCAGATGCGGGGGGTGAAGTGGACCGGGTCCACCACGTCGCGCCCCTCCAGCTCGACCCGGTAGCTGACCGTGTAGCGGACGCCGCCCCGGCTCACCGCGCGCCAGTTGTCGCCGGTGGCGGCGGAGGCCGCCACCTCCGCCACCTCGAAGCCGCCCACCGGGCGGCCCCCGGCGGCGGGGGCGATCTCCACGGTGACGGGCCCCTCCATGTCGAGCCCGGCGTGGTCGAAGGCGACCGGGACGCCGGGCACGAGGTCGGCGCCGGCCACGTCGAGCCGCTCCGCCGTCCCGTCCCCCCGTCGCACGGTGACGGCCACGTCGGGACCGGCCGTTCCGTCCCGCGGGTCGTAGCGGATGCGCCAGAGGGTGAGCCGCGCCACGGCCCGCCGGCCCCTTCTCAGTCCCCTTCAGCGGCGGGGGGCTCGCCCGCCTCGCCCCGGCGGCCGCCGGGACGGATGCCGTAGGCGTTCATCTTGTCGATGAGGGTGCGGCGGGAGATGCCCAGGGCCTGGGCGGCGCGGGTCTGGTTCCAGCCCAGGGCCTGGAGGCGGCGCGCCAGCACCTGGGCCTCGAAGCGCTGCACCAGGTCCTTGAGCCCCGCGTCCTCGTCCACCGGGCCGATTGCCGCACCGTCCGCCGGGCCGTCATCGACGGACGCCCGGCGGGGGGCGCGTCGCACCGGGTCGGGCAGGTGCTCCGGCAGGATGGAGCCGCCGTCCTCGCACATGAGCACGGCCCGCTCCACCACGTTGCGCAGCTCCCGCACGTTGCCGGGGAAGCGGTAGGCCATCAGGAGGTTCATGGCCGCCGGAGCGAAGCCCCCCACCCGCTTGCCGAAGCGCTCCCGGCAGCCGGACAGGAAGTGCTGGAGCAGGGCCGGGATGTCCTCGGCCCGGTCCCTCAAAGGGGGCAGCTCGATGGGGAAGACCGCCAGGCGGTAGAAGAGGTCCTCGCGAAAACCGCCGTCGGCGATGCACCCTTCCAGGTCGCGGTGGGTGGCGGCGATCACCCGCACGTTCACCTTGCGTCCCTCCAGGGCCCCCAGGGGACGCACCTCGGACTCCTGCAGCACCCGGAGCAGCTTGGGCTGGAGGCTCACCGGCATGTCGCCGATCTCGTCGAGGAACAGGGTGCCGCCGTCGGCCGCCTCGATCAGGCCGCGCTTGTCGGCCACGGCCCCGGAGAAGGCCCCCTTGCGGTAGCCGAACAGCTCGCTCTCCAGCAGGTTCTCCGGCAGGGCGGCGCAGTTCTGGGCCACGAACGGCCCGTCGGCACGGCCGCTGGCGCGGTGGATGGCGGAGGCGAACAGCTCCTTGCCGGTGCCGGTCTCCCCCCGGAGCAGCACCGACACGTCGGACTCGGCCACCTTGTCGATCAGGCCGAAAACCCGCTCCAGGGCCGGGCTGCGGCCGATGATGGCGAAGCGGGGCTGGTCCAGCACCCGGTCCTTCAGGCGCTGGTTCTCCGCCTCCAGCTGGCGGTTGGTCTGGTCGAGGACCTCGATGAGCTGGCGGTTGCGGTGGATCAGCTCGGCGTTGTCCAGGGCCACGGCGGCCTGGGAGGCGAAGGCCCCCACCACCTCCTCCGCGTCCGGCGGGAAGGGCCGCACCTTGCCCGTGCCCGGGTCGCGGGCGTTGATGAGCACCAGCACCCCCAGGGTGAGGTCCTCGTGGCTGCGGAGGGGAACGGCCACCAGGGAGCGGGTGCGGTACCCGGTCAGCTCGTCGAAGCGGTACAGGTCGTCGAAGTCGAAGCCGGTGTACCGGTACACGTTGCCGATGTTGACCAGCCGGCCGGAGAAGGCGCAGTAGGCGCAGACGCTGCTGGTGTCGCGCTCGTCGCCCTTGAACAGCGCCACCGGCTCGACGTGGCCGGGGCTCGTCTCCACCCGCTCGTTCTGCTCCACCCGGAGCAGCAGGTTGCGCTTGGTGGTGTCGAGGGTGTAGACACGGCCGGCCTCGGCCCCGGTCAGGAGCCGGGCCGAGGTGACCACCATGTGGAGCAGGGCATCCAGGTCCCGCTCGGTGGCGAGACACGTGGTGATCTTGATGAGCTCCGCCGCGGTGCGCGCGTCCGTCTGCGGGGCCGGCCGGGCCATGGAATCACTTCCCCTTGCGGCGCCGGCCCGCCTTGCCGCCGCCGGCGGATCCGGCGCTTGCTCCGGTGGTCTTGCCGGTGTTTTTGGCCCCGGCGGCCTGCGCCCCGGCGGTGACGAAGGAGAGGCTGAAGCCGCCGTCCTTGGCCACCCCCACCTCCAGGGTGTCGGGGCGCTCCTCCTCCCCCATGCTCTCCAGGATGCGGGTGGAGATCTGGGGCAGCAGGGTGCGGTTCACGATGTGGTCCACGTTGCGGGCGCCGGTCTCCACCTCGGTGCAGCGCCGGGCGATCTGCTCCACCACCTCGGGGCGCCACGCCAGGCGCATGCGCTGGCTTCCGGCCAGGCGCCCCGCCAGGCGGCCCAGCTTGAGGGCCGTGATCTCCTTCATGGCGTCGGCCGAGATGGGGAAGTAGGGCACGATCTCCATGCGCGCCAGGAGGGCGGGCTTGAAGTGGTTGCTCAGCACCGGCCGGATGGCCGAGACCACCTCCTCCACGGACGGGCGGTCGTCCCCGCCGCACATCTCGGTGACGATGTCCGAGGCCAGGTTGCTGGTCAGCAGGATGATCGTGTTGCGGAAGTCCACCACCCGCCCCTCGCCGTCGGAGAGGGTGCCCTTGTCGAACACCTGGTAGAAGAGGTTCATCACCTCCGGGTCGGCCTTCTCCACCTCGTCGAGCAGGACGACCGAGTAGGGCCGCTGGCGGACCGCCTCGGTGAGCATGCCGCCCTCGCCGTAGCCCACGTAGCCCGGGGGGGAGCCGATCAGGCGGGAGACGGTGTGCTTCTCCTGGAACTCCGACATGTTGATGGTCACGACGAAGCGCTCGCCGCCGAACAGCAGGTCGGCGACGCCGAGGCCGGTCTCGGTCTTGCCCACGCCGCTGGGGCCCACCAGCAGGAACACCCCCATGGGGGCGTCCGGGTTGGCGAGGCCCGCCTTGGCGGCGCGCACCCCCTCCTCCACCGCCTCGATGGCGTGGTCCTGGCCCTTGACCCGGGCCTTGAGGGAGTCGCCGAAGGTGAGGATGGCGGCGGCCTCGTCCCGCACCATCTTGCCGATGGGGATGCCGGTCCAGTCGGCGATCACCCGCCCGACCACGTCCGGGTCCACCTCGTAGTGCACCAGCGGGTCGCCCCCCTGGGCCGCCTGGAGGGCGGTGGTGGCCCGGGCGATCTCGGCCTTGAGAGCCTCGATCTCGGCCGGGGTGGCGGGGGTCTTCGGAGCGGCCTCGGGAGGCGCCTCGGCCTCGCCCGCGGCGGCCCCGGACTCCACCGGAGGCGCCTCGCCCTCCCGGGCCGCGGCCAGCTGCTTGCGCAGGTCCAGCACCCTCGCCGCCAGCTCCTGCTCCGTCCTCCAGCGGACGTCCAGGGCCTCCAGCTCGGCGCGCACGGCGGCGATGGCCTCCTCCAGCTCCCCCACCCGCTCGTCGCCCTCGGGCCGGGTGCCGGCGGCGATGTCGCGCCGGATGGCCCCCAGCTCCCGCTCCAGGGTCTGGATGCGGCGTTCCCGATCGTCGATGGCGTCGGGCTTGGCGGTGATGCTGATCTTGACCCGGGCGGCCGAGGTGTCGAGCACGTCCACGGCCTTGTCGGGCAGCTGGCGGCCGGAGATGTAACGGGCCGACAGGCGCGCCGCGGCCTCCACGGCGTCGTCCCGCACGTACACCCCGTGGGCCTGCTCGTAGCGCTCGCGCAGGCCCCGGATGATGGTGACGGCGTCCTCCGGGCTGGGCTCGTCGAGCTTGACGAGCTGGAAGCGGCGGGCCAGGGCCGGGTCCTTCTCGAAGTACTTCTTGTACTCCGACCAGGTGGTGGCGGCCACGGTGCGCAGCTCGCCCCGGGCCAGGGCGGGCTTGAGCAGGTTGGCGGCGTCGCCGCCGCCGGCCGGGCCCCCGGCGCCGATGAGGGTGTGGGCCTCGTCGATGAACAGGATGATGGGCTTCGGGGACGCCTTCACCTCCTCGATCACGGATTTGAGGCGGTTCTCGAACTCGCCCTTCACCCCGGCGCCGGCCTGGAGCAGCCCCAGGTCCAGGCCGTAGATCTCCACCCCCTGGAGGATCTCGGGCACGTCGCCCTCCACCACCTTGAGGGCCAGGCCCTCCACCACGGCGGTCTTGCCGACGCCGGCCTCGCCCACGGCGATGGGGTTGTTCTTGCGGCGCCGGCCCAGGATGTCGATCATCTGCCGGATCTCCCGGTCGCGGCAGAACACGGGGTCGATCTCTCCGGCCCGGGCGCGGCCCGTGAAGTCGATCGTGAAGCGCCCCAGGGCAGTCTCGTCGCGGGGCGCGGCGCCCTCGGCGCCGGTTCCGGCGCGGCGCGACTCCATCACGGTGGAGGCCTCCCGCGAGCCGTCGGTGATGTCGTAGAAGCTGTGGCGCAGGGCCTCCAGGGAGATCGGCTGGAGCTCGTCGATCCAGGCGCCGTAGCCGTAGCGGGCCGGGTTGGCCAGGATGGCGGCCAGCAGGGTGCCCGAGCGGACCTCCCCCATCCCCAGGTCCACCGAGGCCACCAGCCAGGCGTCCTCGAACCACTCCAGCAGCAGGGGCGAGAACACGGGCTTGCCGGTGTTGCCGGTGCGGGCCTCCTCCACGGACCGCTGCAGGGCCTTGCGCACCCGGCTCGGGTCGACGCCGAAGTGCTGGCAGATGAGCTGGAAGTCCCGGTCGGTGTCGTCGGCCAGCACCAGCAGCATGTGCTCGACCGCCACCTCGTAGTTGCCGCGCGACACGCACTGCCCCGCCGCCGCCTCGAGGGTGCGCGCGCAGTAGCTGTTGAGCCGCTTCAGGAGTGCCTTCAGATCGACGCTGACCACTTGGGTGTTCTCCTTGTCGCTTGCGTCCGTCGCACGCCCTTCGAGCGCCCCGGACCGGAATCCCTCACGCCGCCGCGGCCGCCCCGGCCAGGGTGACGCGCACGTCCTTGCGCGGCGGCCGCCCGAGCCAGGTGGTCCAGCCCAGCCGGCAGGGGTTGTCGGCGGCCAGGTCCAGGGCCGGCGCCTCGCCGTCCTTGACCCGGAGCACCACGTCGAACGCCAGCGGCTCCCGCAGGGCCAGGGCCAACAGGTCCCTCAACGGGCGGTGGTGGGTGCCCCCCGGCAGGTGGCGTTGCAGGGCGGCGAAGGTCAGGGGCCCCACCACCACCCGGAACTTGCCCGCCACGTCCCGCACCCGGCCCCCCAGCACCAGGTCCCGCCCCAGGCGGGTGGCCTTTCGCCCCAGACTGCCCCGGGCCTCGTCGTCCACCGTCACCCACCGCTCCACGAACGGCTCCAGCCGCACCGGAACGCCCCCCAGGTAGTCGCTCAGCATGGCCTGGAGCTTGGCGGCCGGCTGGCCCTGCTGGGAGAGCAGGCCCACGTAGGCGAGCATCCGCTCCCAGTCCAGCTCCAGGCCGCGGCGCAAGGGCTCCGCGCCCAGGCCGGCCAAGGCGTGCATGCGCAGCGACTGGGCGTCCTCGCCCCCCGGGCGGTACTCGACGTGGTAGCGGTACTTGCGCCAGCAGCGGTAGAAGAGGGACAGCAGGCGGTGGTGGAACAGGTCCAGAAAGTCGCGGCGCGGGGTCTCGTCCAGGTCGCTGGCGATGATCGACTCGGTCAGGAACGCCGGCAGGGGCGAGACCGTGCCGTAGAGCCCCAGGAAGTTGACCGTCATGCGGAACGGGGGCAGGGCGCCCTTGCCGCCGGGGCGCGGCTCCACCGCCTCCACGTCGGCGCGGGGGAAGCCGAAGCTGGCGTTGGGGCGCAGCAGCACGGCCTCCCGCGCCGGGGGGCCCTGGTGGCCCACCGGCACGTCGTCCGCGACTTGGGCCTCCAGCAGGCGCACGGCCTGGAAGAAGGAGAAGCCGTCCGCCTGCTCGAGCAGCTCCCGGATCAGACGAGACGATGCGGCCCGCTCTGCGGCGGCCATCGGTACACCTCCCCGGTTTCGAGGCCCGCCACCTCCAGCTCGTGGAACGAGTTGATGTCGGCGTGCACCGCCAGGAACTCGTTGAGCACGGAGGCGAACAGGAACAGATCGCCCTCCCCGTTGAACTGGCTCTCCCGCATCTTCAGGCGGGTGCGCCAGCCCCGCACGGGGAGCCCCTTGAACACCCGCTCGGCCGGGCGGCTCTCGGACTGCTCGATGCCCTCCAGGCGCAGGCGGCTCTGGCGCTGGGCCTGGCGGTCGTAGTGGGCGCGGAAGTCGTAGGTGCCCAGCACCGTCCGGAGCGCCGCCACGTCGCCCAACGACACGTAGCGCACCGCCATGTTGGAGATCAGGCGCCAGTAGAGGCTCTCGTCCATGGGCGGCGGCAGGGCCGGGGTGGGGGCCGTGAGGTTGCGGAACGCGGCGTACTCCGGCGAGCTGCCGGTGGCGGTGGCCACGTCCCCCGCCGCCAGCCGCTCCGGCAGGGCGCGGTTGGTGCAGGTGAGGGTCACGGAGACGGTCTCGGCCTCGCGGGGCATCTCGCCCCCCGTGCCGGTGCCGAACGCCAGGTAGGTCTCCAGGCCCCGCCCCACCACCGAGGGGTGGCGGCGGATGCGGAAGAAGCCGTCGCCCCGGCCCCGGCCCACGTGGTCGAAGGACTCGAACGGCCGGTAGCGGCGCCGGGCGCCGGTGCCCTGCTCCCACCCCTCCACCCGGTCCACCGAGTAGATGTCGAAGTGGGTGGCGTTGGAGCCGGCGGGCCGCAGGCGGTACTCGGTCTTGCGGTGGTCCACCCGGATCGGGTCGGCGTCGTGCTCGAAGAGGTTCGCGACGGGGGTGCAGAACAGGCGGAAGTTCTCGGCCGCGGGCCGCACCTGCTCCTCGAAGGGGCGGTCGAAGGCGAAGGTGAGGGTCAGCCGGTCCTCCAGGCCGAAGCCCGCCGCCGGCTCGAGCCCCGCGATGTCCACGAACAGGAACTTCTCCGGCAGGGTGAAGTACTCCTGGAGCACCCGGTAGCCCAGGAAGGCCGCCGGGGGATAGGGCAGCAGCCCCTCGTCCTCCCCCAGCCCCCCCGGGGTGACCCGTTCCGGGCCCAGGGTGAACCCGCCGTCCCCGCCCCCGTTCCCCCCCTTGCCGGGGGTGACGGTGACCCGCTCCAGGTGACGGCACATCCACAGGTAGAGCGACGCCGTCAGGTAAGGGTCGCCGTGCAGGTAGAGGCGCAGGGTGTCCAGCCCCATGCGCTCGAAGGCGCCGCTGCCGTGGAGGGCGAAGGTGAGGGACAGACGCGAGCCGGCCCCGGTCTGCCCCACCTGGGCGGACTCCAGGGTCATGGGGTAGATGGGCACGTCGTAGCAGGTGCGGAAGCGGCAGGCGGTGCCGTCCACGGGGGTGGCGTCCACCTCCACCCCGGCGGGGATCACCTTGCGCTCCGAGATCGCGTTGACCACCGGCTCGAACTGGAGCACGGCCATGCTGGGGGTGGGGCGCAGGTAGTGGGGCCACAACAGGGCCATCAGGCCGTGGGTCAGCTCGGGCAGCTCGTCGTCCAGCTTCTGGCGCAGCCGCCCGGCCAGGAAGGCGAAGCCCTCCAGCAGGCGCTCCACGTCCGGGTCGGCCCCCGGCTCGGCCAAGAACGGCGCCAGCTTGGGGTTGGCCTCGGCGAACTCCCGCCCCAGGTCCCTGAGGAAGGTCAGCTCGTCCTGGTAGTACTTGTTGAACGACATGCCGTGGGCCTACCGGGGCCGCCCCGTCCGCGCCGCCCACCCCGCTCCCGCGGGGCGCTGAAGGCCCGGGCGCGCCACGCTCACCCCTTGACCCGGGCGTGGCCCGAGCCGCCGAACACGGTCTCGAACAGCACGGGGCTGGAGGCGCCGTCGGCCACCACCTGGCCGGTGATCTCGAAACGCAGGTCGAGCGGCGCGGTGTCGTCCGGCACGAACCGCACCTTCACGCGCTTCAGGCGCGGCTCGTAGGTCTCGACGGTGTGCTTGATGGCCTTGCGCAGCTCGCCCACGCCGGCGCCGGGGCGGGCCATGACGTCGTTGAAGTCGGGCAGGCCGTAGTCGGGGAGGGTCTCCACGCTGCCCTGGCGGACGTTGAGCATGCGCTCCAGGTGGTCCAGGACCGAGCGGGACACCCGGTAGGGGTCGGCCGCCTCGCCGCGCCGGGGCGGCGCGTCGGCGTCGTCGATCCGCTCCAGCAGGGTCTTCTCCCAGGCCACCGGACGCCCCTTTCCGTTCGCCCCCCGCCGCCGGCCCCCCCACACAGCGCGGCCGGGGTCTCAAGGACGGCCCGGGCCGCCGCCGGACCGGCCGGAGGGTCAGGACTTGTCGAGCTTGCCCACCAGGGACAGGGTGAAGTTGGCCCCCATGTACTTGAAGTGGGGCCGCACCGCCAGGGACACCCGGTACCAGCCCGGGTCGCCCTCCACGTCCTCCACCGTCACCTGCGCCGCCCGCAACGGGCGCCGGCCGCGGATCTCCGCGGTGGGGTTCTCCTGGTCCGACACGTACTGGCGGATCCAGTTGTTGAGCTCGCGGTTGAGCTCGGCCTTGTCCTTCCAGCTGCCGATGTTCTCCCGCTGGAGCACCTTGATGTAGTGGGCCAGGCGGTTGACGATGAACATGTAGGGCAGCTGGGTGCCGAGCTTGTAGTTCAGCTCCGCCTCCTTGCCCTCCTTGGTGCCCCCGAAGTTCTTCGGCTTCTGCACCGAGTTGGCGGAGAAGAAGGCCGCGTTGTCGCTCCCCTTGCGCATGGCCAGGGGGATGAAGCCGGCCTCGGCCAGCTCGAACTCGCGCCGGTCGGAGACCAGGACCTCGGTGGGGATCTTGGTCTGGATGTCGCCCATGGCCTCGAACTGGTGCAGGGGCAGGTCCTCCACCGCGCCGCCGCTCTGGGGCCCGATGATGTTGGGGCACCAGCGGAACTTGGCGAAGCTGTCGGTCAGGCGGGTGGCGAAGGCGAAGGCCGTGTTGCCCCACAGGTAGTGGTCGTGGCTCTCGCTGACCGTCTCCTCGTAGCCGAAGGCCTTGACCGGGTTCGAGTCCTGCCCGTACGGCAGGCGCAGCAGGAAGCGCGGCATGGTCAGCCCCAGGTAGCGGGCGTCCTCCGACTCGCGCACCGAGTTCCACTTGGCGTACTGGGGCCCCTCGAACACCGAGGTGAGGTCCTTGAGGTTGGGCAGCGCCTCGAAGCTGTTCAGGCCGAAGAACTGGGGCCCGGCGGCGGCGATGAAGGGGGCGTGGGCCATGGCGGCGGTGGACGCCACGTTCTGCAGCAGCTTGATGTCCTGGGGGCCGGGGCCGAACTCGTAGTTGGCGATCATCGCCCCCACCGGCTGGCCGCCGAACTGGCCGTACTCGGCGGTGTAGGCGTGCTTGTAGAGGCCCGACTTGACGATCTCCGGGGCGTCCTCGAAGTCCTCCAGGAGCTGGTCCTTGGAGACGTTGACCAGCTCCAGCTTGACGTTCTCGCGGAAGTTGGTGCGGTCCACCACGAACTTCAGGCCGCGCCACGCCGACTCCAGCTTCTGGAAGTCCTCGTGGTGCATGATCTCGTCGACCTGGACGCTGAGCTTCTTGTCGAGCTCGGCGATCATCTGGTCCACCAGGGCCTTGTCCGGCTTCTGCTCGCCCTTCTTGGGGGCGAGAAGCTCCGCGATGAAGGCCTCCACGCCGCGCTTGGCGACGGTGTAGCCCTCGTCGCTCGGGCGCAGCCGGGTCTCCTGGAGGATCTCGTCGAGCAGCGACGCCTCCCCGGTCTCCGCAGTCGCCTCGGGCGCCGCCTGTCCAGACTGTTCCGCGTCTGCCATGGTCACGGTCTCCGTGGGGTTGTCACGCCGCGCGCCCCGTCGGGGGGGCGCCGCCGGCTAGCCCTTGTCCTCGATGCCCAGTTCCTTCAGGAGCCGCTCCCGGCCGGCGTCGTCGGCCAGGGCGGCCTGGATCTTCTTGCGGAAGGCCGGCACGTTGCCCAGGGGGCCCTTCAGGGCGGTGAGGGCCTCGCGCAGCTCGAGCAGCTGGTTGAGCTCCGGCACCTGGCGGACCACGCTCTCCGGCTCGAAGTCCTTGAGGGCGCCGAACTTCAGGCTCACCGACATCTCGTCGCCGGCATTGCCGGAGAGGCGGTTGGGGACGTTCAGGTCCGCCGCCAGGTCGTGCTTTCGCATGACCTCGCCGAAGTTGTCCTTGTCGACGCCGATGGGCTTGCGGTCCTCCAGGGGCGTGTCGTCCTGGCGCAGGGTGTAATCCCCGAGCATCATCAGCTTCAGGGGCAGCTCCACCTCCTGCTTGGCGTCCCCCGTGGCGGGCTTGTAGACGATGTTGATCCGCTCCTTGGGAGCGACCGAGCCTTCGCTAGCCATGAACCACCCTCCCTACTTGGCGTCGAGCGCCAGGGCCGCCGTCACATCGAACCGACACAGCCGGGCTCGCAACCGCTCCACACGCACCGCCCGATCGGGCCCGGTTTCCCTTGCCTTTGGAAGCCCCTTATAGCAAAGGAGCAGCAATTTGGCAACTTCGACGGCCAGTTGCGGCTCCCACGCCTCCAGGTCGAAACGGGCCACCTGGTCGTCCAGCGCCTCGAGCTGGGCGATGGCCAGGGGGGCGTGTCCGGCGTCGCGGCAGAACCGGGCCCGGGCCAGCTCCCACTGGAACCGCTCCCGGAGGGAGAACGCCCCGCGCACGCCCTGCTCGAACAGCACCAGGCCCTTCTCCACGCCCCCCTTCTTGGAGGCCAGGGCCTTGGCCTCGCGGGCGATGGCCACCCAGGGGGGCTCCTCGCCGCCCTCGCCCCCGGCCGGGGCCGCCGCGTCGGCCGACTGCACCTCGGTCTCGATCCAGCGGCGGGTGTCCTCGTCGGCGAAGGGCCGCCCCCCCGCGAAGGCGAGCTCGAGCACGCCGGGGAAGCGCTTGAGAAAGGCCCCGGTGGACGCGATCACAGCGTCGCGCGCCTCCATGTGTCCCAGGTCCTGGAGGGCGGCGCAGGTGAGGCGGTGGGCGTCGAGCCAGAACGGCATGCGCGGCACGCTGGCCTCCACCTGCTCGATGAGCGCGGCCCGGTCGCCCTTCTCCAGCAGCAGCTTGAAGGCCTGGGCCTGGTCGTCGGTGACGCCGCGCAGCTGGGTCTGGCCGTCCTGGGCCGGGGGCAGGGCCTCGATGCCCATCCAGGCGGCCCAGCGCAGCATGAGGTAGGGGCGCGGGTCTGCGGGGTCGCGGCCCCGCAGGTAGGCGGCCATGGCGCGGGCCCCGTCCTGCCAGGCCTTGAGCACCTTGCGCAGGTCGGCGTCGGACTCGATGGGGGCGGACAGGTCGGGCCCGCCGCCGCTGGAGGCGGCGGCCGGGGCCGCCTGGGCGGGCTTGGGGGCCGCCTTGGGGGCGGCGCTGCGGGCCAGGTTCTCCCTGAGGGCGCGGCGCAGCTCCCCCAGGCCGGGGGCGTCGTCCCCCAGGCGCTCGCCGAGGGCGGCCTCCACCTCCTCGGCCCGGGCCGCCGCCTGCTCCACGGCCTCGGCCTCGCCCGCCCCGGGGGGCCGGGCGGCCACGGCGGCCCCCAGCTTCTCCCCCAGCCAGGCCGCGGCGGCGGCGCGGGCCCGGGGACGGGGCGGGAACAGGGGCTCCCAGAAGGCGGCCATCAGGTCCCGCACCACCGTCAGGCCCGTCGCCAGGCCCGCGTAGCCCTCGATGGCGAACAGGGCCCGGGCCAGGTAGGCGGCCACCAGCAGGTCCTTGGACTTCTCCGCCAGGATCGTGGTGGCGTGGCCGGCCACGGCCTTCCAGTCCACGTCGGTGGGGGTGACGGACTCGAGCTTGGCGATCTCGGCCTCGATCGCCTCGAACTCGGGCTCGTAGCGCGCCGAGGCCCCGGCGGGGGCGTCCCCCGGGATGGGGGTGCCGCCGAGGGCCTCCAGTGCAGGATCTCCGTCCGCCATCTCCGACTCCGCGCCGGGCCGGCGCCGGCCCCGCTCCCACGGAGATGCCCGGCGCGGGCCGCCCACTTGCCGCTCCAGGCGGCATGATGCCCCCCCGCCCCGGGGCGCGTCAATCGGGCAACGCCCGCCGGGGGCGGGGGCGCGGCGTACAATCGGCCCATGTCCCGCCCCGCCCCGGAACGCCCGCGAACCCCGGCCTCCGCGTCCCCCGGGCCCCGCCCGGCGGTGGGGGTGAGCGCCTGCCTGCTGGGGGAGCGGGTGCGCCACGACGGCGGCCACAAGCGCGACGCCTGGATCTCCGGGGAGCTGGCGCGGCGCGTGGCGCTCGTTCCCTTCTGTCCGGAGGTGGCCGCCGGGCTGGGGGTGCCGCGCCCGCCGATCCGCCTGGAGGGCGACCCCGACGGGCCCCGGGCGGTGGGGGTGGACGACCCGGAATTGGACGCCACCGCCGCCCTGGAGGCCGACGCGGCCCGGGTGGCGGTGGAGCGCCCCGACCTGTGCGGGCTGGTGCTCAAGGCGGACTCCCCCAGCTGCGGCCCGGGGGGCGTGAAGGTGTACCCGGCCGGGGGCGGGCGGCCCCGCTCCGGCGCGGGGGTGTTCGCCCGGGCCCTGGCGGCGCGCCTGCCCGGGGTGCCCAACGAGGACGAGGCGGCCCTGGCCGACCCGGAACGGCGCCACGACTTCCTGGCTCGGGTGGCGGCCCGCCACCGCTGGCTGCGGCTGGCGGCGGCGGGGCCGGACGCGGACGCCCTGGTGCGGTTCCACGCCCGCCACAAGCTGTTGCTCATGGCCCTCTCCCCGGCCGCCTGCACCCGCATGGGGCGCCTGGTGGCGGGGGCCGGGGGCGGGACGGCGAAGGCCGCGGACGCCTACGGCGCCCTGTTCCTGGCGGCCCTGGGGCGGCGGGCCGGGCGCGGCCGCCACGTGAACGTGCTCCAGCACCTGGCCGGCTACCTGACGCGGCACCTGGACGCCGCCGACCGGGCCGAGCTGGCCGAGGCCATCACGGCCTACGGACGGGCCGAGGCGCCCCGGGCCGTGCCGGTCACGCTGCTCACCCACCACTTCCGGCGTCACCCCCACCCCTGGGTGGCGCGGCAGGTGTACCTGGCCCCCGATCCGCTCGGAGACCCCGGCACGGCCGACCCGCCGGGGCCGTGACCGGGGACGGGCCGTCAGCCGCCGCCGTCCTGCCGCAGGCGCAGGACCAGCTGCACCAGGTCGGCCAGGTTGCCGGCCCGCATCTTCTCCATGATGTGGGCGCGGTGCACCTCCACGGTGCGCACGCTGATCCCCAGGCGTTCGGCCACGCCCCGGTTGGGGTGCCCGTCCACCAGCATGCGGGCCACCTCCCGCTCCCGGGGCGTGAGGCTGGTCCAGCGGGCCTCGGCCCGCTCCCGGGCGGCCCGGTCGCGGCGGGCGCGGGTGTCGCGCCTGAGGGCCTCCTGGATGCGGTCCAGCAGCTCCTGGTGCGAGAACGGCTTCTCGAAGAAGTCCAGGGCCCCCGCCCGCACGGCGCGCATGGCCATGGGGACGTCGCCGTGGCCGGTGATGAAGATGACCGGCAGGTCGATGTCGCGGGCGTTGAGCTCCCGCTGCAGCTCCAGGCCGCTCATGCCCGGCATCCGCACGTCGAGCACCAGGCAGCCGGGGCTGCCGTCGTAGGCGCTCAGGAACTCGGGGGCCGAGGCGAAGGCTTCCACCTTCAGGTCGATCGAGCCGATCAGCCAGCACAGGGACGCGCGCATGGCGTCGTCGTCGTCCACCAGGAAGACCGTGGCCCCGTCGCGCCGGGCGGACGCGGCGTCAGCCATCGTGCGGCCCAACGGGCACGGTGAAGCGGAAGGTCGCCCCCCGGTCGCCGTTCTCCACCAGGGCCAGCCGGCCCCCGTGGGCCTCGATGATGGAGCGGCTGATGGCCAGCCCCATCCCCAGGCCGGTGGGCTTGGTGGTGAAGAACGGGTGGAACAGGCGCCGCCCCGAGTCGGGCGAGAGGCCGGGGCCGTTGTCGGCCACGGTCACCTCCACCAGGCCGTCGGGCAGCTCGCGGGTGCGCAGGGTCAGGCGGCGCGGCGCGGGGGCTCCGGCCAGGGCCTCGACGCCGTTCTTCATCAGGTTGATGAGCACCTGGTCCACCTGGATCCGGTCCACCGCCACGGGCGGCAGGTCGGCCCCCAGCTCCAGGCGCAGGGCGACGCCGTGCTCGCGGGCCTCGGGCTCGATCAGGCGCGCCGCCGCGCTGACCAGGGAGTTGATGTCCTCCGGGGCGCGCTTGCCCTGGCCCTTGCCGACGAACTCCCGCAGGTGGCGGACGATGTCCCCGGCCCGGGCGGCCTGGCAGGAGATCTGCTCCAGGCTTTCCATGAGCCCCGCGTCGGCGGAGCCGTTCGACTGGCGCAGGCGCTGGATGGAGCCCTGGGCGAAGTTGGCGATGGCCGCCAGGGGCTGGTTGATCTCGTGGGCCAGGCCCGAGGCCATCTCCCCCATGGTGGAGAGGCGCGCCACGTGGGCCAGCTCCTCCTGGTAGCGGCGCCGCTCGGCCTCGGCCCGGCGCCTCTCGGTGGCGTCCACGAAGGTCATCACGCCCCCCACCAGGCGGCCGTCGCGGTGCACCGGGTGGGCCCAGAAGTCCACCGCCAGGCGGGTGCCGTCGGCCCGCGTCACGTAGTCGTCCTCGGCGTGGAAGTGGTGGCCGTGGCGGATGGCGTGGTGCACCTCGCACGCGTGGGCCGGGTAGTCGCTGCCGTCGTGGTGGTGGTTGTGCTGGGTGACCTCGTGCATGTCCCGTCCCAGCAGGTCCTCGGGGCGGTCGTAGCCCATGAGCCGCGCGCAGGCCGCGTTGGCGAAGGTGCAGCGGCCGTCCAGGTCCACCTCGTAGATGCCCTCGGCGGTGGAGTCGAGGATCAGCCGGGTGCGCTCCTGCTGCTCCCGCAAGGAGGCCTTGGCCTCCTCCTGCTCGGTCACGTCGGTGGCCACGCCCACGACGCGGTAGACCTCGCCGGCGGCGGCGCGGACCGGGTAGCTGCGGTTGCGGATCCAGCGGGTGGTGCCGTCGGGTCGGACGATGCGGAAGGTCTCCTCCGTCTCCTTGCTTCCCTGGCGGGCCACGACCTCGGCGACCCGCTCCCGGTCGTCGGGGTGGATCGCCTCCATCCAGGAGTCGGGGTCCCGGTAGAGGCTGTCCCGGCTGCGGCCCCAGATCGCCTCGTAGCCCGTGCTGACGTAGAGCGCCGCCCCCCCGCCCGGGATCGCCATCCAGAACACTTCCCGGATCGTCTCGGTGACCTGGCGCAGGCGCTCCTCGCTCTCCTTGAGGGCCGACTGGAGGCGGTGCAGCGCGGTGACGTCGGCCGCCACCCCCACCCAGCGGTATACGCGGCCCTCGCCGTCCCGCACCGGGTAGCCCCGGCCGCGCACCACCCGCTCGGTCCCGTCCGGGCGCAGGATGCGGTAGGTGTGGTCGTAGGGCGCGCCGGCGTCGCGGGCCTCCGCCAGGTTGGCGGCGACCGCGGCCCGGTCGTCGGGGTGGACGGCGCCGCCCCAGGAGGCGGGGTCGGCGTACAGGCTGTCGCGGCTGCGGCCCCAGATCTCCTCGTAGGCCGGGCTGACGTAGAGGATCCGGCCCCCCAGGGCCTGCTTGACCCAGAAGACCTCCCCCACCCCCTCGGTCACCTGGCGCAGGCGGGTCTCGCTCTCGGCGAGGGCCTGCTCCATGGCCTTGCGCTCGGTGACGTCGTGGAGCGTGCCGTCCACCCGCACGGGCCTGGCCGTCGCGGGGTCGCGCTCGATCTCGGCCCGGGAGTGGACCCACCGCACGTCGCCGTCGGGCCGCACGACCCGGTGCTCGGAGTCGAGCTCGCCGCCCTCCTCCAGGGCCTGGCGCGCCCGGGCGCGAAGCCATTCCCGGTCGTCCGGGTGGACGACGGCGAAGTAGTCCGCCGACGTCGGGCCCAGGGTCTCGGGGCTGTGTCCCAGCATGCGGTAGATTTCGGGGGAGCGCACCACCCGGTCGGTGTCGATGTCCCAGCGCCAGTGGCCCAGACGGGCCAGGGCCTGGGCCCGCTCGTGGGCGGCCTCGGTGCGCCGCAGGACCTCCTCCAGCTCCTGCTGGCGCAGGGCGGCCCGGGAGATGCCGCGCATCAGGCCGTACCCGGCGAGGGTCCCCGCCGCCAGCAGGCCCAGGAGCGGGACAACCAGAGTCGGGTCCCGGGTCGGGTGCCCGCCCGACATACGGGCCGCCAGGCGGCGGTTGGCCTCCTCGTGGCCCCGGCGCAGCTCGGTGTTGGCGGCCTCGAACTCGGCCAGGGCCACGGCGAGGTCCGGCGAGAGGCCCCCGGCCGCGGCCAGGGGCCCGGCCAGGGGCCGCCACAGCGTCTCCAACCGCTCCAGGGCGGGGGCGTGCGCGGGGATGCCGTCGGCGTCCTGAATGCCGCGCAGTTGCGTCAGCGCGTCCGTGATCCGCCGCGCCGCGGTCGCGGGGCGGATGGCGCGCGTCTCCAGGGCCTCCAGGGCCTCCTCCAGATCGGCGGCGGCCAGCAGGGTGGGGTAGTGATAGCCGGCAGCCAGGTCCCGCACCGCCAGGTCGCGGGCGTGGTGCCAGGCGAGCAGCCCCAGGGCGGCGCACAACACCACCAGCGCCAGCCCCACGATGCCCAGGGCGCGGCGACGGACCGCCGAGCTGTATCCTCCGAAGGAAGCGATGGCCTTTCCCCCCATCGTCCCCGTCACCCCCGGGCCGGACCCTCAGGGACCCCCGTCCGGGTTCCGGAAAATTATTCGTAGAAACACGTAGCCGGGTCGGTTATAATAACGGTCCGGGAGCGCCTTGTGCGTTTCCATGGGTGCCGGGGTGTTATTTCCCCCATCGTAACGCCCCGGCACCCTCCCTTTTTTCCCTTTCATCTTCATGACGGTCCCCCCCGCGGGCCGGTGTCGCCCGGCGCGCGCGCCTGTATGGCCGGGGCGGCCGGGGCCCCGGCTAGACCGGGGTCAGCCAGTCCCGGTGGGCCGGGTCGCGCCCGTGGACGGCGTCGAAGTAGGCGCCCTGCAGCGCCTCGGTCACGGGGCCGCGCCGTCCGTCGCCGATGACCCTGAAATCCAGCTCCCGGATCGGCGTCACCTCCGCGGCGCTGCCGGTCAGGAACGCCTCGTCCGCCACGTACACGTCGTCCCGGGTCAGGCGCCGCTCGACCACCTCCAGGCCCCGCTCCCGGGCCAGGGTGATCACCGTCTCGCGGGTGATGCCGTCCAGCATGGACGACAGGGGGGGCGTGACCAGGGTGCCGTCCTTCACGATGAACACGTTCTCCCCCGCGCCCTCGGCCACGTAGCCGTCCACATCCAGCAGCAGGGCCTCGTCGAAGCCGGCCGACTTGGCGTCCATCTTGGCCAGGACCGAGTTGATGTAGTAGCCGCAGGCCTTGGCCCGGGTCATGGAGGCGTTGACGTGGTGGCGGGCGAAGGACGAGGTCTGCACCCGGATGCCGGAGACCAGGCCCTCCTCCCCCAGGTAGCTGCCCCACGGCCAGGCGGCGATGGCCACCGTCACCGGGTTGTCGGGGGCGTAGAGCCCCATGGCGCCGTATCCCAGGAAGGCCACCGGCCGGATGTAGCAGGCCCTCAGGCCGTTGGCGCGCACCGTCTCCACGGTGGCCCGGTTGATCTGGTCCTCGTCGTAGGGCACCGGCAGGCGCAGGATGCGGGCCGAGGCGAGCAGGCGCCGGGTGTGGGCCTCGAGGCGGAAGATGGCGCTGCCGGACTCGCCCTCGTAGCAGCGGATCCCCTCGAACACCCCCATGCCGTAGTGGAGCGCGTGGGCCAGCACGTGGACCCGGGCCTCCCCCCACGGCACCAGGGCCCCGTCCATCCAGATGACCTTGCCTTCCTGCAGCATGGGAGCGATCCCTTCACACGAACGCCGCGCCCGCCAACGGGCGCACCGCGATGACATGTGTCGCGATTATACCCGATCCGGGCCCGGGGACCCTCCGGGCGGCCCGGCCGGGCCGCCTTCAGCTTCGGCGGGGGGAGCGGGCCCGGAGGGCGGCCACCCGGTCGAGGATCGCCTCGGCCACCTCCCCCTTGGGCCGGGTGGCGAGCGCCTCGGCGGCGCCGTCCCGCCCGATCAGGATCACCCGGTTGGTGTCGGTGCCGAAGCCGGCCCCCGGCTCGCTGACGTCGTTGGCGACGATCAGGTCCAGGTCCTTGTCCTTGAGCTTGCGGCGGGCGGCCTCGGCCGGGTCGCCGGTCTCGGCGGCGAAGCCCACCCGGATCAGGCCCGCCGGGCCCCGGCCCGCGGTGCCGGCCAGGATGTCCTCGGTGCGCTCCAGCGCGACGGTGGTCTCTGCCCGCTCCTTCTTCACCTTGGCCGGGTGGCGGGTGGTGGGGCGGAAGTCCGAGACCGCCGCCGCCATGACCAGCACCGTGGCATCCCCCAGGCGGGCGTGGACCGCGTCCCGCATCTCGGCGGCGGTCTCCACGTCCACCCGCGCGCAGCCGGGGGGCGTGGGCAGCTCCACCGGGCCCGCCACCAGGGTCACCCGGGCGCCGCGCCGGGCGGCCGCGGCGGCCACGGCGAAGCCCATGCGGCCGGTGGAGGGGTTGGACAGGAAGCGCACCGGGTCGAGCCACTCCCGGGTGGGGCCGGCGCCGACCAGGACGTGCTCGCCGGAGAGGTCGCCGCCGGCCGGGGTCGCGGCCAGGTTTCCGCCACTGGCCGGCGCGCCGGCCGGGTTTCCACGACTGGCCCGCGCGCCGGCCTCCAGCATGTCGGCCAGGGCCGCGAGGATCGCCTCCGGCTCGGCCATGCGCCCGACGCCCGTGAGGCCGGAGGCCAGGGGCCCCGCCTCCGGGCCGACGAAGCGCACGCCGCGGGCCTGCAATGCGGCCACGTTGGCGCGGGTGGCGGGGTGGTCCCACATGCCGCCGTCCATGGCGGGGGCCATGAGCACGGGGCCGCGCACCGCCAGCAGCACGGTGGCGAGGGCGTCGTCCGCCAGGCCGTGGGCGTGGCGGGCGATCAGATCGGCGGTGGCGGGGGCCACCACGGCGGCGTCGGCCGCTTCGGCCAGGGCGATGTGGGCGTTGGGGGGGCTCGCGAACAGGTCGGCCAGGACCGGCCCGCCGGCCACGGTCTCGAAGGTGAGGGGGGTGACGAAGCGGGCGGCGGCGGCGGTCAGGACCACGTCCACCCGGGCCCCGGCCTCCACCAGGCGCCGCACCAGGTACACCGACTTGTAGGCGGCGATGCTGCCGCTCACCCCCACCAGGAGGCGGCGGCGCGCCAGGGGATCCCGGCTCACGGCGTCCGGCCGGGCCCTCAGGCGGGCGGTAGGTCGGTGCGCTCGGCGGGCGGCGGGGCGAACAGGGGGTTGCCCTCCTCGTCCACGGCGGAGGCGCGGGCTTCGGAGAGCACCTGCTTGTACATCTCCTCGTCCTGCATGCGGGCCTTGACGGCCTCCTCGCCGACGACGAAGGGCACCGCGCCCTCCCGCAGCTCCGCCAGGGCGATGGTGGTCGCCTTGCGGTAGCCGGTCTCGAGGCGGGGCTTGGAGCCCTTGACGATCTGCAGGGCCCGCTGGGCCGCCAGGACCCCCAGGCGGTACTTGCTGTCCAGCCCGGGGCCGAGCATCTCCAGGGGCAGGCTCACGATGTCCTTCATGGGGCGCTTGTCTCCTTGTGGGTCGTCTATTCTACGGCAGGAAGTGGCCCCGGAACCAGTCCTGGCGGATGCGGCCCCGCTCGGCGTGGCCGGCGCGGATGATCCCCTCCAGGGTGCGGGTCGCCGTCTCCAGATCGTCGTTGACGATCACGTAGTCGAACAGGTCGATGCGGGCCACTTCCTTGGTGGCGATGGTCATGCGCCGGTCGATCTCCTCCGGCCGGTCCTTGCCCCGCGCCACCAGGCGCTGGCGCAGCTCGTCGTAGGAGGGCGGCAGGATCAGGCAGAACAGGCCCGGCACATTCTGGCCCTTGATGGACTCCACCCCCTGCACGTCCAGGTCCAGAAGCACGTCGCGGCCGGTCTCCAGCAGGTGGTTCACCTCGGCCTTGGGGGTGCCGTAGAAGTGGCCGTGGACCTCGGCCCATTCCAGGAAGGCGGCCTGGCTCACCATCTCGCGGAAGCGTTCCGGGCTGACGAAGTGGTAGGACTCGCCGTCCACCTCCCCCTCCCGGGGCGGGCGGGTGGTGTAGGAGATGGCGTAGGTGAGGGCCGGAAAGATCTCGGTCATGCGCACGCACAGGGTGGTCTTGCCCGCGCCGGAGGGGGCCGCCACCGCCAGCAGCAGGCCCCGGGAGACCTCCCAGAGGGGGCTACTCGACATTCTGCACCTGCTCCCGCAGCTTCTCGATCTCCCCCTTCAGGAACACCCCCTCGGCGGCCATCTCGGCGTCCTGGCACTTGGCCCCGATGGTGTTGACCTCCCGGTTCATCTCCACCAGCAGGAAGTCCAGGGTGCGCCCCACCGCCTCCCCCGCGTCCAGGGCGGCCCGGAACTGGTCCAGGTGGCTCCCCAGGCGGGTCAGCTCCTCGGTCACGTCGCTGCGGTCGGCGAGGATCGCCACCTCCTGGGCCACCCGGGCCTCGTCCAGGGGCACCCCTGCGCACAGGGCCGCCACCCGCTCCTTCAGGCGGCGGGCGGCCTCGGCCACCGCGGCGGGGCGGCGCGCCTCCACCCGGTCCACGGCCCCGGCCACGCCCTCCAGGCGCTCCCGCAGCTCCCGCTCCAGGGCGGCCCCCTCCTCCCGGCGCATGCCGGCGGCAGCCTCCAGGGCTCGGGCCGCGGCCGTCAGGACGCGCTCCCGCACGGCGGCCTCGTCGGCGGGGGGCCCCTCGGAGACCACCACCCCGGGCAGGGCCATGAGGCTCCCCAGGTCCAGCACCTGGCTGACCTTGCCGGCGCGCGCCAGGTCCTCGGCCAGGGCCAGGTAGCGGGCGGCCTGGGCGGCGTCCAGGTGCAGGCCGCCGCCCTCGGCGGCCGGGTCCAGGCGCACCGCCAGCTCCACCCGGCCGCGCCGCACGTGGCGGCCCACCTCGGCCTTCACCTCGGCCTCCAGGGCGGCCCAGGCCCGGGGCAGGCGGCAGGCCACGTCCAGGTGGCGGTGGTTGACCGTGCGCACCTCCACCACCAGCCCCCGGCCGTCGTCGGCCTGGCCGTAGCCGGTCATGCTCACCAGCGCCACGTCAGCCGCCCCCCGCCAGCCGCACCCGCGCCAGGTCGCGCTTGCCGGCCCGCACCACGTAGGGCCCCCCGGGCGCGACCCGGGCCTTGGGGTCGGTGACGCGAGCGCCGTCCACCTGCACCGCGCCGCCCTCGATCCGGCGCCGGGCCTCGGAGCGGGAAGGCACGAGCCCGGCCGCCACCAGCAGGTCCGGCACCCCGAGGCCGTCGGCGCCGCAGGGGACCGTCACCTCGGGCAGGTCCTCGGGCACCTCGCCCCGGGAGAAGCGGGCCGTGAAGCGCTCCCCGGCCTCCCCGGCGGCGGCCTCGCCGTGGAAGCGGGCCACCATGGCGGCGGCCAGGCGGCGCTTGGTGTCCATGGGGTGGGCCGACTCCAGGGCCTTCAGGTCCCAGTCGGTGAGCAGCTCGATGTAGCGCCGCATCAGGTCGTCGGAGACGCTCATGAGCTTGCCGTAGATCTCGTCCGGCGGCTCGGTCACCCCGATGTAGTTGCCGAACGACTTGCTCATCTTGCGCACCCCGTCGGTGCCCTCCAGCAGGGGCATGGTGAGCACGAGCTGGGGCTCGAAGCCGAAGGAGCGCATCAGGTCCCGCCCCACCAGCAGGTTGAAGCGCTGGTCCGAGCCCCCCAGCTCCACGTCGGGGCGGATCACCACCGAGTCGTAGCCCTGCATGAGGGGGTAGAGGAACTCGTGGATGGCGATGGGGTGCCCCTCCCGGTAGCGCTGGGCGAAGTCCTCCCGGGTGAGCATGGGGGCCACGTTGAAGCGGGCGCACAGGTCGATCACCTGGGCCGGGGTGAGGGCCCCGAGCCAGTCGCCGTTGTAGACCACCTCGGTGCGGTCGGCGTCCAGGACCTTGAACACCTGGGCGGTGTAGGTCTCGGTGTGCTTGCGGATGGCGGCGTCGGAGAGCTGGGGGCGGGTCTCGGAGCGCCCGGTCGGGTCGCCGATGCGGGCGGTGAAGTCGCCGATCAGCAGCACCACCTGGTGCCCCAGGCGCTGGAACTGGGCCAGCTTCTCCAGCAGCACGGTGTGCCCCAGGTGGATGTCCGGGGCGGTGGGGTCGAAGCCCGCCTTGACCTTGAGGGGGCGCCCCGCCGCCAGGGCGGCTTCCAGGCGCTCGGCCAGCGCCCCCTCCGGCAGGATGTCCACGCAGCCGCGGGTGAGGGTCTCGAGCTGTCGCTGGATCTCGCTCATGGCGCTCCCCGCCCGGCTCCGGCCGCCTCCGGAGAGGCGGGCGCGCCGG
>Ga0210122_1000111_pt1 | contig 24145 bp, 28 predicted proteins | sample Muzzi_CordB_D2_FD_185530 | JGI IMG/M metagenome (GOLD analysis project Ga0210122, IMG submission 185530) | Wetland microbial communities from San Francisco Bay, California, USA, that impact long-term carbon sequestration - Muzzi_CordB_D2 (SPAdes) | ecosystem: Environmental > Aquatic > Marine >... | reverse complement strand
CCGCGGTTTACCTGATGGACGACGCGAATGGCCGGATCGAGCGTGGCCAGTTTTTCAATCGTCGCCGGATCGGTCGAGCCGTCGTTGACGATGACGATTTCGAAGTCCCGGAACGTCTGCCGCGCCAGCGAGCCCAGCAATTGATCGATGAAGCGGCCGCCGTCGGAAAAGGAGTCCGGCGTGACGTTGAGGATGCCCATGACCAGTGGCCGCCCCACGGTCAGCAGGCGGTACAGAGCGTCGGACGCGGGGTTCGTGCCGGTTCCCGGTTTGTCTGCGACGGAGAGCGCCATGCGGTCGCTTTGCGCGGTCGCCCGAGGGCTGTCAAGCTGGAGAAGCGTTCTCTCGAGCTTCGGCGCGCATCGCACCGGGTCTCGAAGGATAAGGGATTATCGATAGGAGATCTTGATCGGCAGCTTCTTGGCGCTTTCGATCCAGCGCGCCACGACTTTTTCCGACGGCAGCAGACGCACGCATTTGCGCTTCTTGTTGGCTTCCGCCATCGCCTGGGCGAGCTTGGCCGGATTGCGGTATTTGAGTTCTTTCACGGTGTCGACGCCGGCGATCTGCAGCAGCTCGGCATATTCCCGGCTGATGCCGTGGATGCGCATGCGATCGGCGACATTGGCCCAGCACAAGAGCTGTTTAACGTCGATGCCGGTCTTTACGGAGAGAAGCTTGCGACCTTTGACCGTCCGCGCACATTCGAGCAGCCTGCCGGTCGACCTGATCCCTGCCGATTTGAGGATTGCGGCGGTTTCGCCGTCGATTCCTCCGATATCGGTAATGGGATAGGTCATTCGCCGCATCCTCCTGGTACTCTTCTCGTATGTCACGTGTCGCGCCAGCCGGTTCAAATGAACTGGCTGAGGCCCGGAATGGCGCCGACGACCTCGCCGATCGCATCTTCGCCGGCTCTTTCGCGGGCATAGGCGATGACTTCGCGGGTGACGCCCTGCACCTCGCCCATGCTGAGCCCGGCCGCCATCATCTTGGTGCCGGCGCCCATGATGCCGCCCATGGCGAAGGCGCCGCCGCCGCTGGCGTCAAGGCCTTCCTGGGCTTCCATCAGTTCTTCGGCGCCAGGCAGGCGGTCCATGAGGGCCTGGACCTTGTCGGCAGGACCCTCCTTGCGCAGGAATTCGAAGATCACCCCCACCGCTTTTTCCGCGGCATCCCGATCGACGCCGACATTTGCGACGATCCGGTCGATCAACTCATCCATGATCCCCTCACGCCCCCGCACTGACGGCGGGTTTGAGAATTCATATTGAACGCCAACCCCGGCGATGACAAGAACGATACAACATTGTACCGCGCCGCGGCTGTGACCGGCATCACACATGCGCAGTAAAACGTTCACATCCGCTACAACGTTCGTCTGACTTGGTGCGTGCGTGTGTGCCAGTTTGGCGGGAGCCCACAGAACCATTCGAGTGACGCAGGAGATGCCGCTGGTATCCGGATCAGTATCCGTGGAACTACGATTAGTAGGTTTTCGAACTTGTACCAGTCCGGCCAGCGGCCATCCTTTCCGAAGTCTGAACGATAACGACAAAACAGGGCCGTTTTGTATGGCGTTTTCGATGGTTGGTGTGAACCAACAAAGTCGTTGTGCCATTACGTCATTGGCGTTCGGACGGCGCGTGTGCGGGGTTGTGTCAGGACGGCGATCCGGCGCGCATATTTTGTGGTGGTCGCCGACCGCAGCCACATCTGGTTGCTGGCGGCGCTGCCGCCCCGGATGGGAGCGGAGCGGGGCTTGTGTTGCTCTGTCCTGTCGCCTGTTCCGAGCGCCTTCTTGAGGCGCCGCATGAGGCCACCAAGGCGTCCGGAAGCGGCAGCGCCTTGCTCCCGCTGCAAACGGCGTCCGCCGCGCCAACGGGCGGGCGCCTTTTCAGGCTGCAAAAGCATTGCTAGCGTGGTGCTCCTGCCGATAAGGAGCCGCCCCCATGAGCACACTCGACGCGGTGTTGAGCCGCATCGACCAGGATATCGACCAGAGCCTCGAACGGCTGTTCGCGCTGCTGCGCATCGCCTCGGTGTCGACCGACGCGGCCTATAAGGAGCATTGCCGCGCCGCCGCCGAATACGTGGCCAACGACCTCAAATCCATCGGTTTTGCGGCGGAACTCCGCGCGACCGAGGGCCATCCGGTGGTGGTCGGCAAATCCAACGGCGCCGCGGGGCCCCGCGTGCTGTTCTACGGTCATTACGACGTGCAGCCGGTCGATCCGCTCGACCTGTGGAAGTCGCCCCCGTTCGAGCCGCGCATTGAGACGCTCGACGGCGGACGCAAAATCATCGTCGCGCGCGGGGCCTGCGACGACAAGGGGCAGGCGATGACGTTCATCGAGGCCTGCCGCGCCTACAAGGCGGTCACCGGCAAATTGCCGCTTGCCATCACCACCATGATCGAAGGCGAGGAGGAGTGCGGCTCACAGCATTTGTTCAAATTCGTGCGCGACAATGCCGACGAGTTCAGGCTCGACATGGCGCTGGTTTGCGACACTGCCATGTGGAACCGGGATACGCCGGCGGTCACCACATCGCTGCGTGGTTTGGTCTACGAGGAGGTGACCGTCACCTGCGCCGACCGCGACCTGCATTCGGGCCTGTTCGGCGGCGCCGCGCAGAATCCGCTGCGTGTGCTTTCGAAAGTCCTGGGCGCGCTGTGGGACGATGACGGCCGGGTCACCATCCCGGGCTTCTATGACGGCGTGAAGGAACTGCCTGCCGATATCAAGGCCGATCTCGAGGGCCTCAATCTGACGGCGGAAGACTTCCTCGGTCAGATCGGCCTGAAAATCCCTTCCGGCGAAAAGGGGCGGCTGATACTGGAGCAGACCACCACGCGGCCGACCGCCGAGATCAACGGTATCGTCGGCGGCTACACGGGGGAGGGCGCCAAGACGGTCATTCCCGGCCAGGCCACCGCGAAAGTCTCCTTTCGCCTGGTCGGCGAGCAGGACCCGGAAAAGATCCGCGACGGCTTCCGCGCCTTCGTCCGCGCACGGCTGCCGGCCGACTGCAAGGCGGAGTTTGCCAATTTCGGGCTGGCACCGGCGCTGCAGCTCTCGTTCGACAACCCGGCACTGACCAAGGCACGCCGGGTACTGGCGGAGGAGTGGGGCCACAAGGCGGTGGCGGTCGGCGCCGGCGGCTCGATCCCCATCGTCGCCGACTTCAAGCACGTGCTCGGCATGGACTCCCTGCTGGTCGGCTTCGCGCTCGACGACGACCGGGTGCATTCGCCCAACGAGAAGTTCGACCTCAAGTGCTTCCACAAGGGCATCCGCTCCTGGGCGCGGATTCTAGACGCCCTGTCGACGCCATAACAGCGCGGCCGCCGCGCCGGCCAGATCACGCGCGGGCAACCCGGCCCGGCCCGGCTGCCGATAGGACGCTTGCCGTCAGATCAATCGTCAGTAGCCGCGTCGCCGAATTTTCTTGGCCTCCTTGCGGGCCGCGTAGCGTGCGTCACGCGCGGCCTTCTGCTCGGCCTCCAGCGATGCCTGTCTTTTGCTCTCTTCGGCGGCGAGGAGAGCTTCGGCTTCCGCGGCCTCGCGCTGGGCTTGCGCGGCGAGCTCGGCGGCGCGGACTGCCTGCGCGGCGCGTTCCAGATCGGCCGCACGCTTGGCGGCTTCGCGTTCGGCCATGCGGACGGCGCGCGCTTCGTTGATGGCGGCACGTTGCGCTTGCCGTGCCGCTAACGCCGGATCCTGGGACGCCGCGCGAAATTTCTCCAACATCGCCTTTTTGGCGGCGGCGGCGGTGCTCTGACGCTCGTTGAGGTCAGTGCCATTGTAGCTGCTCATAGTATCTCCAATGTAAGGGTCAAAGTTGAGTTGCAGCGCCTGTAATTCAGCGACTACCACGGATGCAACGACGTTTGCCATCATCTCCGCAGGTTCCGCAAGCAAACAATTGGGAACCCGAGACAGCGGCTAGTTCTTGAGCCGGTAGCCGATCTTGAAAATCCACCACACGGTGACCAGGCACAGGCCGAGGAACAGCAGCGTCATGGCCAGACTGATCGCCGGGCTGACGTCGGCGATCTCGAAGAAACTCCAGCGGAAGCCGCTGATCAGATAGACCACCGGGTTGAACAAGGTGACTTTCTGCCACAGCGGCGGCAGCACGTGGGTCGAATAGAAGGTTCCGCCAAGGAAAGTGAGCGGTGTGATGACCAGCAGCGGCACCACTTGCAGCTTCTCGAAATTGTCCGCCCAGATGCCGATGATGAAGCCAAGCAGGCTGAAGGTGAAGGCGGTCAGCACCAGGAAGGTCAGCATCCAGACCGGGTGGGCGATCCTGAGCGGCACGAACAGCCAGGATGTGCCCAGAATGATCAACCCGAGAACGATCGACTTGGTCGCCGCCGCGCCCACATAACCGAGCGCGATTTCCAGCCCCGACACCGGCGCCGAGAGGATCTCGTAGATGGTGCCGATGAAACGGGGGAAATAGATGCCGAAACTGGCATTCATCGTGCTCTGCGTCAGCAGCATCAGCATGATCAAGCCCGGCACGATGAAGGCGCCATAGGCGATCCCCTCGATCTCGGTGATGCGGGTGCCGATCGCCGCGCCGAACACGACGAAATAGAGCGAGGTGGACAGTACCGGCGAGACGATGCTCTGCCAGATGGTGCGCCGGGTGCGCGCCATCTCAAAAGTGTAGATCGCCTGTACCGCCCGCCAGTTCATCGCCGGTCGCTCACCAGTCCGACGAAGATGTCCTCCAGCGAACTTTGAGTCGTGTGCAGATCGCGGAAATGGATGCCGGCCTTGTTGAGGTCGGTCAGCAATGCGGTGACGCCGGTGCGTTCGCCCTGCGTGTCGTAATTGAAGATAAGCTCGCAACCATCCTCGGTCAGCGTCAGATGGTGCGCGGCCAGTTCCGTCGGCACCACGTCGATCGGCCTTTGCAGGTGAAGCGTGAGCTGTTTGCGGCCAAGCTTGCGCATCAGCTCGTTCTTGTCCTCGACCAAAATGATCTCGCCCTTGTTGATCACGCCGATGCGGTCCGCCATCTCCTCGGCTTCCTCGATGTAGTGTGTGGTCAGGATGATGGTCACGCCGGCGGCGCGCAAATCGCGTACCACCTGCCACATGTCCTTGCGCAACTCGACGTCGACGCCGGCAGTTGGCTCGTCGAGAAAGAGGATCTGCGGCTCGTGGCTGAGCGCCTTGGCGATCATCACGCGCCGCTTCATGCCGCCGGACAGCGTCATGATCTTGTCGTCTTTCTTGTCCCACAGCGAGAGCGCTTTCAGCACCTTGCCGATATGGGCCGGGTTGGGCGGTTTGCCAAACAGTCCGCGGCTGAAACTCACCGTTCCCCACACGGTCTCGAAGGCGTCGGTGGTCAGCTCCTGCGGCACGAGCCCGATCAGCGTGCGGGCGGCGCGGTAGTGCCTGACATTGTCATGGCCGTCGACGGTGACGACGCCGGCGCTCGCATTGACGATGCCGCAGATGATGCCGATCAGCGTGGTCTTGCCGGCGCCGTTGGGGCCGAGCAGGGCGAAGATCTCGCCGCGCCTGATCTCGAGATCGACGTCGCTGAGCGCCCGAAAGCCGGAGGCATAGGTCTTGGATAAATGCGAGATCGAAATGATCGGCTGCATGGGAAAGACAATGGTTGCCTGCGGCGCCGGGTAGCGCGCAAAGGCATATAGGCCGACGCCGTCATCCGCGCCAGCCCCGGCGCGCCTCAGTCCAAAGTCGCCAGCGCGCTCAGGTCGCCCAGCGTCTGCGCCGGCGGAAAATCAAAATATTCGTCTGGCGCCTTGCTGCGATTGACCCAGATGCCACGGAAGCCGACCGAGACGGCGGCCATCACGTCCCAGCGGTTGGACGAGACGAAGGTTACGTCGGCGGGCTTGCACTTGTAGTGGTCGGTAACCAGCCGGTAGACCTCCGGCCGCGGCTTGAACATCTTCAGCACATCGACCGAAAGAACCGCGTCGAGATTGGCGCCGATTCCGGCGGCGTCGACCGCGCCCTTGAGCATGTTGGGCGCGCCGTTGGACAGGATGCCGGTCTTGTGGCCCTTCTCCTTCAGGGCGCGCAGCGCCGCCCGCGCGTCGGGGAAGGCGTCGAGCTGGAAATAGGCATCGAGCAGTTTTGCCTTCAGCGCCTTCGGCACGGAGGGCACGCGCGCCAGCGCGTGGTCAAGGGCGCGCTCTGTCAGCGTCCAGAAATCGGCATAGTGGCCGGCCAATGTCAGCGTCCACGTATATTCGAGTTGCTTCAGACGCCAGATGTCCGACATGCGGTCGGCCTCGGCGCCGGCCTCGCCGCGATAACGCGCGATGGCCGCGTGCACGTCGAATAGCGTGCCATAGGCATCGAAAACGAAGATGGACGGCATGGCTTCCTCCCGATAGGGCTATGCTTCTAGCGCATGAGCCTGATCGGGGGGAACCGGTTTTCTGCCCCGGTCATGTGCGGCTAGGATCACAATCAGGTGTGCCGGAGGAGTTTTGGATGGCGCAAGCGGGCTGGTCGCAGACCTGGACGTTTTTCGACGGCAACTGGCATGAGGGCAATGTGCCGCTGTGGGGTGCGCGCACGCACGCCATTTGGCTCGGCTCTTCGGTGTTCGACGGCGCCCGGGTCTTCGAGGGCGTCGCACCGGATCTCGACCAGCATTGCGCGCGCGTCAATGCCTCCGCCAGGACGATGTACCTGAAGCCGAGCGTTTCGGTGGAAGATTGGGTCGGGCTCGTCCACGAGGGCATGGCGAAGTTTTCACCGGGTGCGCCGCTTTACGTGCGACCGATGTACTGGGCCGAGCGCGCCGGGCCCCAGGCGCTGCCACCCGACCCGGACTCGACCCGTTTCGCTCTCTCGCTCTACGTGACGCCGATGCGCAAGCCAGACGGATTTTCAGTGACGCTCTCGCCGTTCCGGCGGCCGACGCAGGACACCGCGCCGGTCGATGCCAAGGCCGGCTGCCTTTACCCGAACAACGCACGCGCCATGCTCGAGGCCATGTCGCGTGGCTTCGACAATTGCCTGGTGCGCGATGCCAATGGCAACATCGCCGAACTGGCCAACTCCAATGTGTTCCTCGGCAAGGAGGGGACGGTCTTCACGCCGATCCCAAACGGCACATTTCTCGCCGGTATCACGCGCAAGCGCACGATCGCGTTGTTGCGAGAGGCCGGCATTCCGGTGGTCGAGACCGTGCTGCGTTACTCCGACTTCGAGACGGCCGACGAGATATTCTCGACCGGCAATGCCTCCAAGGTGCTGCCCATCACCCGCATCGGCGAGCGCTCGTTGCAGCCGGGCCCGCTCTACCGCAAGGCGCGGGAGCTTTATTGGGCTTACGCGCATTCGTGAGGGGCGACGGCAATCAGCGACCGTTTCTCTGCCTGGATCCCCGCGTGACACGCCGGCGGCGCCTCATGCCTTCTTCGGCGTCATCAGCGCGTTGATCAGGTCGACCGGTACGGGGAACACAATGGTCGAGTTTTTCTCGCCGGCTATGTCCTGCAGCGTCGATAGATAGCGCAGCTGCATCGATTCCGAGTGTTTGGCGAGCATCTCGCCGGCCTGCACCAGTTTCTCGGCCGCCTGCTGCTCGGCCTCGGCACCGATGATGCGCGCGCGCCGGTAGCGTTCGGCCTCCGCCTGGCGGGCGATGGCGCGGATCATGCTCTCGTCGATGTCGACGTGCTTGATCTCGACATTGGCGACCTTGATACCCCAGGCATCGGTCTGGGCGTCGAGAATTTCCTGGATGTCGTGGTTGAGCTTGTCGCGCTCGGCCAGCATTTCGTCAAGCTCGTGCTTGCCGAGTACCGAGCGCAGCGTCGTCTGCGCCAGCTGGCTGGTAGCGGCGAAGAAATTCTCGACCTGGATGATCGCCTTGTCGGCGTCGACCACGCGGAAATAGATCACGGCGTTGACCTTTACCGAGACGTTGTCGCGCGAGATCACGTCCTGGCTGGGCACGTCGTGCACCAAGGTGCGCAGATCGACCCGCACCATCTGCTGGATGACGGGGATCATGATGATCAGCCCCGGTCCCTTCACCCCGGTGAAGCGGCCGAGCGTGAACATGACCGCGCGTTCGTATTCGCGCATCACGCGGATTGCAGAATAGAAAAACAGGATGATGAGGGCAGCGATCACCGCATACCAGACGGCGTCGAATGAGAACCCGACCATGGCTTGCTCCTTATGGCTTCGGTGGACCGGCTCGGTCCGGTTCGATAATCAGTGTCAGGTTGCGGCGTTCGACCACGCGCATTTGTTGACCGGGCATCAGCGACGCTGTGGACTGGGCGTGCCAGCGTTCGCCGTGCACCTGCACGTCGCCTTCGCCGTCGTTCCAGATCAGCACCTTGCCGGTGCTGCCGACCAAAGCAATGTCGCCGACCACGGACCGCCGGCGGTGCGCCCGCCAGACCGCGGCGATGGCGATGACAAAGAAGGCGACGCTGAGCAGCGTGGCTGTCGCCACCACTTTCCAAGACACTTGGAAGCCGGGCACATCAGTTTGGAACAGGAACAGCGAGCCGATCGCAAAGGCAGCGATGCCGCCCAGGCCGAGGATACCGAAACTGGGCACGAAGGCCTCCGCCGTCATCAGCGCCATGCCCAGCAGCAAAAGCCCGACACCTGCATAGTTGATGGGCAGCAGGTTCAACGCATAAAGCCCGACCAGCAGCGAAATGCCGCCGACCACGCCGGGCACAACCGCGCCGGGGCTCCAGAATTCGAACAGCAAGCCGTAGATGCCGGCGAGCAGCAGGATATAGGCGATATTGGGGTTGGTGATGGTGGCGAGTAGTCGTGTGCGCCAGTTCGGCTCGAACGCGACGACCGCCAGACCGCGCGTGTGCAGCGTCACGTCGCGATGGTCGACCTGCACCGTGCGGCCGTCTGCCTTTTGCAGCAGATCAGCCAGGTCGTCGGCAAGCAGATCGATCACCTTCTGGTCCCTGGCTTCCTGCGCGGTCAGCGTCGCCGCTTCACGCACCGCCTTTTCCGCCCATTCCACATTGCGGCCGCGCAGTTGCGCCAGGCTGCGGATATAGGCGACAGCATCGTTGACCGCCTTGGCTTCCGAGGGATTGGACGGCGCCTTGCCGTCTTTCTTGTCGTCGTCTTTCTTGCCGCTGGGCAACAATCCGCCGCCGCCAAGTTGCACCGGCGTGGCGGCGCCGAGATGTGTGCTCGGCGCCATGGCGGCGAGGTGACTGGCATAGACGATATAGGTGCCGGCGCTGGCGGCACGTGCACCGGCAGGAGCAACATAGGCAATCACCGGAATGGACGACTCGAGAATGTCGCGGATGATCTCGCGCATGGATGAGGACAGTCCGCCGGGCGTGTCGATGCGCAGCACGATCGTCTTGGCCTGCCGCTCACGCGCGTGGGCGAGGCCATTGTGCACATATTCGGCGGTCGCCGGGCCGATCGCGCCGGTGACGTCCAGGACAACGGCGGTGCCAGCTGTTGTCGCGTCCTGCGCCACCAGCGGCGGCGGCAGGATCGCCAGCAATGCCGCGGCAACGACACCGGTAATGAGCTTTGCCATTCTGGTTCGCTCACATGACGCGTAAGGGGCCAATCCTGCCATAGCCGGTGCCGCGAGGGAACTGAGCACCGCCGTGCGATCCGCACACGCAGGTGCGGCAAAAAATGCATGAAGTGCCGCCGGCGTTCGGCACAAGTCGGCTGCGGGTGTGTTGAATGTGCAATGGGACCCGCAAAGCAAATCACAGGCCAAGCGGCTGAAAATGAAGGAGCCTGCGCGCTATCGCCGCGTTGACCTGAGGCTTCAGCGGTCTAGGTAGGCGAAATGGGGACTGTCGGCCGCCCATTGAATGACCGCCCGCGATGGCGGCAGGCCGGCAACGACGACGGCGCGTCACAATTCGCTCACGCTCAGCGGCTGGCGCGCCAAACACCCCTCAAACCAGACAAGGATCATGCCGATGAAGCTGAATTCCGAACTGGTCGAGCGCACCTTGAATCAATTCGAGGCCCAGGCCATCCCGGAGAACCATCCGGTGGTGCCGCAGCTTAATTCGCTGTTCGGCGACCATACCTTTTTCCTCAATACCCAGGGCCTGAGCATTGTGGAGCCGACTGGCGCGCCCGACTCCGGCGGGCAAAAGGGTCAGGTGATCAAGATCGCCGGCTGGCAGGACGACGACCGTACCAGCCTGGTGCCGCACGAGCCCGAGCCGACCGACGTGGTGGTCATGCTCGACGCCAAGGCAGGCAACGGCGCCGCGTAGGCGGCGTCCGCCGACGCATCACTCTGCCGGGGATTGTAACGGCGTGAGCGCCAGGCTCGCGGCGGGCGTCGGTCGCGCGCTCGCCGGCCATCGGCGCCAAACGGCATTTGGCGCTTATCAGTGGCGCGCGCTCCGGTCAGCATCCCACCACAGCCTGAGCCGTCCATGGGCGGTCGATTCAACACCGGGCCCGAGCTTGCGACATTCCCGCTCCAGCATCCGCCGCAGCCAGTCGACGTCGGCATCGGCCGGGTGCACGAGCCGGAACCGTCTGATCTGCAGTGGAACGATGTCGAGCCCGGCCAGATCGCGGCTCGACGGCGCCAGGTCGGCGAGAAACATCAGGACGAGATCGCCGCGATAGCCCTCGTAGCCTTCGATGCCCTCGTAGTCGTTGAGGAAATCGCCGCAGCCGTAGAGGATCAGGCGATTGCGGTAGATCTCGATACCCTTGGGATGGTGGGATGAATGGCCGTGCACCACCGAGATATCGGCGTGCTCGATCAGCGCGTGCGCAAAACGGCGCTGCATATCGCCGATCCCGTAACCCCAATTGGGTCCCCAATGCAGCGAGACGACAACGATGTCGTCAGGCTTGCGCTCGCGCATGATCCGCGCGGCAATCGTGGCGGCGCGATGCTCGGACAGTTCGGTCAGCAGGTTGACGCCGGGGGAATCCGGGCCGGCCGCCCAGCGCCGCGGGGCGCCGCTCGTCAACGCCGCAAACGAATAGACCAGCACGCGGGCGCCGCCACCAAGCGGCAGCACGGCCGGTGCCCCGGCTTCCTCCTGATTGCGGCCGGCGCCGGCGCTCTTGATCCCCAGCCGGTGCAAGCACGCCAGGGTGTCGAGCAGTCCCGCGCGTCCCCAGTCGAGCACGTGATTATTGGCGAGCGCGCAGCAGTCGATCGATGCCGCCGTCAGGCAATCCGCGTTCTCCGGGCTCATGCGGTAATTGATGCCCTTCGGCGCGTAATCCTCGCTGCGGGTGATGCTGGTCTCCAGATTGATGATGCTGGCGTGCGGCCGCGCCCGCCTGAGATCGTCGAGCGCCGCGCCCCAGATATAGTCCGCCGCCACCGGACGTGCGATCGGGCCATGGGCGCGTTCGGCGAGACGGACATAGTCCAGCGCCGACTGGACGTAATCCTCGTGCAGGACGGGGTCGCAGGGGTACGCCAGCACCTGGTCGATGCCGCGCCCGGTCATCACGTCGCCGCACAGGCACAGCCGGATGGCCGGCGGCTGCAGCGGAGGCTCGTTGAACGGGCGCGTGGCGGCGGCATTCATGGGGTTTGATTAGTTCCTGGCCGGCATGGCCGAATTGATGCCGGTCAAAGCCGGCCGCGCTGGCGGGAAAACAATCTCCCTGCCGTCGGCTAAGGTTCGCGCAACCTATCCATCGCATGATGTCGGCCAAGAGTGTCCATGCGCCCGCTTCTGCATCCCAGCCTGGTCAACGGACGAAGCGGTGACCCGGCGCTTTATGTCGAAACCCTGTTCGAGCGGCGCGCCATCCTGTTCGATCTGGGCGATGTTGCGGCGCTGCCGCCGCGCAAGGTGCAGCGCCTCGAGCACGTCTTTGTCTCGCACACCCATATCGACCATTTCATTGGTTTCGACCGCCTGCTGCGCCTGCTTATCGGGCGGGAGAAGACGCTCGCGCTCTATGGGCCGGCCGGGTTCATTGGGCAGGTGCATCACAAGCTGCAGGGTTTCCGCTGGAACCTGGTCGACCGCTATCTGAATGATCTTGTATTCGTGGTGATGGAAGTGGCCTCCTTGCTCGAGACCAGGGTGGCGCGCTTTCGTTTCAAGAATGCCTTTGCCGCAGAGGATCTCGGCGGCGGCCGCCTCGCCGGCGGCGTGATCTACCGCGAGCCGACGTTCCTTGTGTCGACGGCAGTGCTCGAGCACCGCACCCCGTGCCTGGGCTTTGCCGTTGAGGAAGCGGCGCACGTCAATGTCTGGAGGAACCGGCTCGAACAGCAAGGACTGCCGCTCGGATCCTGGTTGCACGCGCTCAAGCGCGCGGTGATCGAGAACAGGCCGGACGATCATCTGATCCCGGTCGGTCCGTCGGGCGGTCGCGAACTGCCGCTCGGAGAGCTGCGCGACGCGATCACGGTGACGCCGGGACAGAAGATCGCCTATGTCACCGACGTTGCCGACACACCGGCCAACCATGCGGCCGTCGTCGCGCTCGCCCGGAATGCCGACCTGCTGTTCATCGAGGCGCCCTTTGCGCAAGCCGATGCGGCGCTGGCCGCCGAGCGCGCGCACCTGACCACCACGGCGGCGGGCCGTATCGCACGCGCGGCCGGCGTGCGCCGGGTCGAGCCGTTTCACTTTTCGCCGCGCTATGCCGGGCAGGAGCCGCGTCTGATCGACGAGGTGATGGCGGCATTTGCCGGCGCTTCGGACTTATAAAGGCGAAGGCGGCGGTGAGGTTCACCGCCGCCCTGTTCAGGTTACGGTCGCGGCCGACGCGCGCGGGCGGCCGGTTTTACTTCGTCGCCGCCGTAAACAGTTCCTCGACGTACTCCCAATTCACCAGGTGATCGAGGAAGGCCTTGATATAGTCCGGCCGCCGGTTGCGGTAATCGATGTAATAGGAGTGCTCCCACACGTCGCAGCCCAGAATCGGCATGCCGCCATGCACGAGCGGGTTCTCACCATTCGGCGTCTTGGTGATCGTCAGCTTGCCGTCTTTCACCGTGATCCAGCACCACCCCGAGCCAAACTGCGTGACGCCAGCCTGGACGAAGTCCTCTTTGGCTTTGGCGAGGCCGCCGAGATCCTTGTCGAACGCCGCCTGCAGCTTGCCTGGCAGCTTGTCGCCGCCGCCGTTCGGCTTCATCCATTTCCAGAAATGGGTGTGGTTGTAGTGTTGGCCGGCATTGTTGAAGAGGCCGGCATTTTTGCCGAACGAGCCCTTGACGATGTCCTCCAGCGATTTGCCCTCCAGCCCGCTGCCCTCGAGCAGCTTGTTGCCGGTGGTGACATAGGCGTTGTGGTGCTTGTCATGATGATATTCCAGGGTCTCGCGCGACATATACGGCGCCAGCGCGTCATGCGGATAGGGCAGGTCTGGCAGTTTGAACGACATTACGTCCTCCTCGATCGACAAACGATGAATGTGGGCGGTCTTGAACGAAAACCGGCAAGTTCCAGGCGAGTTCCTCAATGCGGTTAATTAGGCGCTGGCGTCGGCCGGGGCAACGCCCCCGCGGGGGGTACGGGCAGCCAAAGGGAAAGCGCAAGGATGCGGGCGTCGGCGGCGATTTTGCCCGCCGTAACCGCCGGACCGGCGGTGAACCGGAAAACTTTGTGCCTAGAAGACTTTAACCGGCGGTTGTATACTTCAGTGACAGTTCGAGGGGTGAGTAGAGGATCATGGGGTTCATGTCGGTGCTCTTGTTTATTGTCGGCGCAATCGCGCTCATCGTGGGCGTCGGCGCAATCGGCTTTGGCATCCCGATCAACGAGTTCAGCTTCGGAAATACCCTTATCGTGGCAGGCGTAACCGCCGCCGTCGGCGGTCTGATCGTGATCGGGCTGGGCGCGGTCGTGGCACAGTTGCATCGCCTCCGCGAGGCGCTGGCCGCGGGCGCTCCGGTGCGCCCCGGCCACACGGCCGGCGAGTTCGAAGCGCCGATGTCCGGGCGCATGGTGGCGGAGAGGGTGCCGTTTCCGGTGCGGTCGCGCCCCGATGCACCCGTCCCCGAGGAGACGCCGTTTGCCCCGGCGCCAGGCGCGGAGCCCTCCGGAGAGCCGTCCAGCTGGTCCGCCGCGCCGCAGCTGCGCAACCCGGATGCGCCGCCGGTGTCGGTGGACGAGGAGACCTCGCTGGTCGCACCGCGGCCGCCCCACGGCGGCAACGGGTCGGGACGGGGCGAAGCGCCTCACGTGCCGGCCCCGGAGCCCGCCGGCGAGCAGAGCTGGCGACCGCGGCAACCTTCACCGGAGCCGCTCCGCCCCCGGGAAACCAATTTCGATGCCATGTGGCCGCCGGTGGGATCGCGGCCGGCACCGCCGCCCGCCGTCACGGCGGAGGAGCCGCCGGCCGAACCCGCGCGCGCCACAGGGCCGGCCGAGCCTGCCGTGGAGCCTGCTCCCGCCCGCTCGGAGGAGAATGTGCCGCGCGCGGCCGCCATTCTGAAATCGGGCGTGGTCGATGGCATGGGCTACACGCTTTATGTCGACGGCTCGATCGAAGCCGAGCTGCCGCAGGGCACCCTCCGTTTCGCCTCGATCAACGATCTGCGCAGCCATCTCGACAAGAACGCGTAGGGATGCGCGCAGGCGTATCGATGCCGCCCGCGCCGGGCGACAATAATGACTTGTACTAAACCGGATTTCATTCATCTTCTTCTTGCTGTGGCTGGATATCCCTAGTACATTTTCGTGAATACTTCGGCCGGCTAGGTTATTCCTTGCGTTGAAGGCCTTTGCGATCCGAGGGGAATTCTTCGTTTTCAAATCCAGTCCGCGGATCCGCCGGACCGGCGGCCGCATCAGAGCGGGGCTGCTTCGATGAGCGACAGCACGGTCCACGGAAACCACATCCAGCTGACGGCGGAAATCGTTTCCGCCTATGTGAGCAACAACACGGTGCCGTCCAGCGACATCCCGGCGCTGATCAACCAGGTGCATGCGGCGCTGACCCGGGTGTCGGGCAGTCCGGGTGAGGCCCCGGTCGAGCCGCTCAAGCCGGCAATATCGGTCAAGAAGTCGGTCACGCCCGAACACATCGTCTGCCTGGAGGATGGAAAGAAGTTCAAGTCGCTCAAGCGCCATTTGCGCACGCAGTACAACATGACGCCTGAGCAATACCGGGAGAAATGGAGCCTGCCGACCGATTACCCGATGGTGGCGCCGAATTACGCCGCCGCACGATCGCAGCTGGCCAAGCAGATGGGACTCGGCCAGCAGCGCCGTCGGCGTTCGCGCTAGGTGCCGTCCGGGGAGACCCCGCCAGCTCAGGATAGAGGTCCTAATTACTGTGGAGGACTCCGACGGCATTTTTCCCATTTTCGGCTAAAGCCGTTTCTTTTCAATATTATAGCTCAAAATACGAAAGTTATCCCCGCCGCCTCGATTTGCGCGATCATGTAGGCAAATAATCCTACAGGAGATCGCCCATGAGCCTGCTGCAATCCTCCGGTCCGACGTCTGCCCTCGTGTCCCGCCGCGTCGGCGATGCGGAACGCCTCTGCCGGCTGCTGCAAGCAGCCACTGCTGCTGCCTTCGCGGTACCAGTCGATGAATTGCGCGCGCCGTCGCGGCGCACCCGGCCGGTCGCCTTTGCGCGGCAAAGCGCCATGTATCTGGCGCATGTGATGCTGGGCCTGAGCTACAGCTCCACCGGTCGCCTGTTCAACCGCGACCGAACCACCGCTGCGCATGCCTGCCGGTTGGTCGAGGACCGCCGGGAGGATCCGGCCGTCGATCGGCTGCTGCTCATGCTGGAAGACGTCTGCGGTGCGCTTGCCCAAGACGCCGGCCTGACTTTGCCGGTGCAATCATGAGGGGTTTCACGCGCGGCAGCGATCGTCGTGCCGGGCGCATTGCGGACTCGCTCCGGCCGTCGATCGACAGGTTTCGCGGCCGGCACCTCGCCCTCGCGCAGCGGCAGATCGCCACCGAACATGGCGATGCAAGCGTCACCGTCGACGAATCCGAAAGCCCGCTTGCCTGGCTCGCCCGCCGGCGTGGCCGCGACGGCCGCGCGCTGATAGGTCTGCATCAGTTGCAGGCCGGTGAGCGGCTGCGCGCCGACTTCACCCGCGCGCAATTGATGCCGCGTACCACCTCCAACTGGGCGCGCCCGATCGCGTCCGGCCGCCGCGGCGCCGGCGGCGATCATGCCGGCGCGTCCACCGAGACGATGGTCGCCGCGCGCCAGCGCGTGCGTCAGGCGCTCGACGCGGTCGGTCCGGAATTCGCCGGCCTGCTGCTCGACGTCTGCTGTTTCCTCAAGGGGCTGGAAGATATCGAGCGCGAGCGCATCTGGCCGGCGCGCTCAGCCAAGGTCGTGCTGCAGTTGGCGCTTGATCGGCTCGCTCGCCATTACGGCTATGCACAGCAAGCATGCGGTCACAGCTGTACAACGTTGCGCACCTGGCTCGCGGACGACACGATGATTCGTGTCGATGCGGAATGAGAGCGGCGACGCTCAGGCGGCGGTCGCCAACGCCGCTTCCGCCTCGGCGCGGATGCGTTCGACCATGGCGCGCAAGCCGTTGGAGCGCTGCGGCGTCAGGTTTTCGCGCAGGCCGATGCGATCGAACACGGCCAAGGCATCGATATTGAGTATCTCGCGCGCGCCCTTCCCCGAGTAAAGCGCAAACAGGACGGCGATCAGGCCACGCACGATATGGGCGTCACTGTCGCCGTCGAAGGTTAGCGTCGGTCCGGCGGCGCCATCCCGCTGCACATGGGTCACGAGCCAGACCTGGCTGGCGCAGCCTCGAACCTTGTTGGCTTCGATATGGTCGCTCTCCGGCAGTGGCGGCAACTCACGGCCGAGTTCGATGACATAGCGGTATCGGTCATCCCACTCGTCGAGCAGTTCGAAATTCTCGATGATGTCGTCGATCGTGGCCATGGCTCCACTGCGCCGAAGGTTCGTTCCTGAGCCAGATATATAGTCCCATGAGCGCCAATGGCCAGACGCGATCAGCCGCCGAAGCCAATGGCCCCGCGGCAAATGCGCATGAATTCGGTGGTCGTCAGACCGACGGACGGATCGAGCGGGCTTCCCGCCGGGGTGGCAGCGGAACCGGCGCATGCCAGGCCGGGTGCAGATCGGCGGGCTTCAGCGTGCCATTATGCTCCGCCACCGGTAGCATCCGCGGCGCGCCGGCATTGGTCGCCGCGGGCACCGACCCTGTCGTTGGCGTGGACTGATCGCCGAGCCTGGCGGTGATGAACTGGAAGAGCGTGCGTGCCCCCGCCTCCGCCTTGTGGCCGAGCGCGGCGGCAACCTTGCCGCCAACCCTGCAGGCCTCCGGCTGCCGGTCGCAGAAGCCGCGTGCGTCCGACACCGCGGCGCTTGCCAGCGTGACGGCTTGCGTCGCGTTGATCCGCGCATCGGGCTGCGAGCCGCCGCCTGGCAACAGCACGCAAACGACGCCCAACCAAAACGCCATTCGCAACAGAAAGAACATGACCCTACCCGCTATCGTCCCCGGCGGGTTTTCACCGCCTTTGAACTTAAACGTAGCAGACGGGCTTGAAACTGTCGTTGGCGATGTTGCGAGCATTTGGGCCAAAATAGATGCGAATGCGGTCTGAATTTTCGTCGAATTTGAAACGTCTGAATTTGACTAAAAATTTAACGAGGCCCACGCCCGGCGCTGCATGCAGCCTGCCGTCGCTGGCGATGGTTACCGCGGCGGTAACGCGTGCAGGTGTGGCGGTGCCCCACCGTCGATAATGCAAGAGAAATTTCACCATGCCGGCAAATGCGGGGGTGATCCGCGTGTCAAATTCGTACGGTTGCGGCGAAGGGCCGGTGCCCGTGTCGTGCTTTAGCGTTCGCTTAAGTGGCGCTCGGATAAAATCGCATTACAAGGGACGCGTTGCCTCAGTCAGTGGGACAGGAACCCGTGAGTTTCCTCACGCCAGTGCGGAACTACATAAACGCGTTAGTGCACCCGGCGGCGCAGCAGGATGCGCTGACGGCGGCGCGCCATCGCGCCTTCATCGCACCGCGATTGCTGGGCAGCCTGGCTGCGCTGGCGAGTTTCCCCGTGTACGTCGCCTTCCGCGGCGTGCCCAGCGCCCTCGAAATCGGCGTGTTCGGCTGGCTGGTGGCGCCGATTCTGATCGCCTATTTCGTCTCGCGTACCGGTCGCTATGAGGCGGCGCATATCCTTTCTTCGCTGGCCCTCACCGGCCTGGTGGCCGTGGTTGCCTGGTGCACCGGCGGAATCGGCTCCTTCGCCGCCATCTGGCTGGTCGTGGTGCCGCTGGAAGCAGCGCTGTCGGCCTCGCGCCGCGTGGTCGCGCTGGCCTCGACCTTCGCGCTGGTCGCCGCGGGCCTGTTGCTGGTACTCAGCGGGCAGCAGTTGCTACCGCCTTCGCCGCCCGTCGCCACCGAGCACGGCGCACTCGCCGCGCTCGGCATCATTTCGGCCTCGCTCTACGCCACCGGCATCGCCCTCGGCGCCGAGCAACTGGCGCGCACCAGCGTTTGGCTGCTCTATGCGGAGGAGAATCGCTACCGGCTGCTGGCGCGCAATATGACCGACGTCATTATCCGGCATGGCCGCAACGGCAGCGCGTTGTTCGTCTCGCCGGCGGCCGAGCAGCTGTTTGGCGTTCCCGTCGGCGGTCTCATGGGCCACGGACTGTTCGACCGTGTACACGTTGCCGACCGGCCCGCCTATCTCAGCGCGCTCGCCGATGCAGCGGCGCTGGGCGAAGCCCGCTCGCTTGAATTTCGCGTCCGCCGCGACGGCGACGGGCAAGGCCACTTCGTTTGGGTGGAGATGCGCTGCCGGCCGCTCGACCGGGCGGGGACCGGCGTCTCTGCCGGTGAACGCGAGGTCGTCGCCGTTCTGCGCGACGTCGGCGAGCGCAAAACGCAGGAGCAGGCTCTTGAAATGGCCCGCGCCGAGTCCGAGCGCGCCAACGCCGCCAAAAGCCGCTTCCTCGCCACCATGAGCCACGAGCTGCGCACGCCGCTCAACGCCATTATTGGCTTTTCGGACATGCTGACCAACGAATCGCTGGTGCTGGAGGAGACGCGCAAGAAGGAATACGCCAAGTTGATCAACGAGTCGGGCCACCATCTTTTGTCGGTGGTCAATGGTATTCTCGACATGTCGAAGATGGAGGCCGGCAACTTCCAGATCACGCCGGAGCCGTTCGCGCCCGCGCAGGCGATCAGCGGCTGTTGCGATCTGCTCGCGTTGAAGGCCAAGGAGGCGGGCGTGGAGCTGACTACCCGCATCGCCGCCGACCTGCCGGAAATGGTGGCCGACCGGCGCGCGCTCAGCCAGATCCTGATCAATCTCATTTCCAACGCCATCAAGTTCACCCCGCGTGGCGGTCGGGTCACCGTCGGCGCACATTGCGACGGCCCGGATTGCGTCATCTGCGTCAATGATACCGGCTGCGGCATCGGCCCCGACGATCTCCCCCGCCTGGGCGAGGCCTTCTTTCAAGCGCGCGCATCTTATGACCGGCGACACGATGGCGCCGGCCTCGGACTGTCCATCGTCAAGGGGCTGACGCGGCTGCATGGCGGCGACATGGACATCAGCAGCCGGCTCGGCGAGGGCACGCAGGTAACCGTGCGGCTGCCCATCGATTGCGAGGGTGCCCGCCCTGCCGACCCGATCAAGCTCGTTACCGACCGCGCCGGCGAACTGGCCGCGGTCGCCGAATCACAGGTGAGGAAAAGTGCCTAGACGGAGCCAGCGCGCGCAGGTAGTTGACGCCGACGGCGGAATTGGCGGTCGGCTCGGCGTCGCCATCATGGGCTATCCCCGCGAGTCGGTTGCCATCCTGACGGCGGTGGCGGCGACGCTGGTAATCTTCATCAATGCCCTGTACTTGCAGCGCGGTCCCCATCCGTCGCCGATTTTCGCGTCGCGCCCGCTGATGAAGCAGGATCGCCTGGTCGTGTTGCCCCACAGCCGGCCGGTGCAGGCGGAGGGCGGCGCGGCGGCCGGCTTGCAAACGCGCGCCCAGCTCGTTGGCGAAATCCAGCGCGAACTTGCAGGGCGTGGCTTCTACGACAGCGCAGTCGACGGCATCTGGGGCGCAAAGACCGACAGCGCGGTGCGTGATTTCGCGCAAGCCGCCAGGGTGAAGATCGACGCGGAGGTCAGCGAAAGCCTGTTGCGCACAATCAAGGCATCTACGGTGCGCGGGCGTGCTGCGCCGCCGCCGAACGATCCGATTGCCCAGCTGTTGACGCCTTCGAAGCGCGTGCTGGCGGTCCAGCGTGCGCTCGCCGATTTCGGCTATGGCCAGATCAAGCCTACCGGAGTTGAGGATGCCAGCACGCGGGCGGCGATCGAGAAGTTCGAGCGTGACCGGCAATTGCCGGTGACCGGAAAGGCTTCCGACCGTGTGGTGCGCGAACTCGCCGCCATGACCGGGCGCCCGCTGGAGTGATGACCGCCCGCGCGGCCGCATGGTAGTGAGTACCATGCGGTTGAAATCCGGAATCTGGGTGTCGGCCTATTTGCGCCGCTGCAATGTTGAGGGTGCCTTCGCGGTGGTGCGCCGGCGCGGCGCCGATGAAGCCGGCGCCGTATTCATCATCGTCAACCGGCTCAACGGCAGCGTCACGTTGTACGGTCCGGCGCCGCAGTCGGCCTTCGACGAGGCCAGCCCGTCCGAGCGGATGTTCACTGCGGTCCTCGGCGGTGAGGTGCCGGTGCCGGAAACCGATGCCGAGATGCGGCTGGCACGCGAGGTCAGGTTCGATCCCGACCTCTGGATCGTCGAGATCGAGGATCGCGCCGGCCGGCACTTTCTCGATCACGTGTTGAGCTGAATCGATTTAACGCTCGTTGGTGCGGGCTCGCGTCGGAGCGACATCGTGGCCGCGCGCGGTGCGATGGCGTGCCGCGGACGCGGCGGCGCGAGCGCTGCTGCGTTCGTCGTCCCAATGCAGCGGCGCGTGCCGCGGACGCGGCGGCGCGGCGGCCGTGCGCCAGATCGCGACCATACGCGCGGCAGCAGCCGGGCTGATTTCGTCGTAAAGCAGGTCGAGGTTGAAGACCCGCTCGACCGACTGACCGACCTCCGGATTAAGAACCAGAAGGATACGCTGAAGCACCGCGGCCTTCATGCCGAGCGCCTTGGCGGCGACCACGATCGGCTCGCCGCTGGCGTCTTCCACGATACGCGCGGCGAGCGGAGCGGCAATGCCCAGGGCGCGCTCAAGCAGGCGGGCGAATTCGCGTCCGTTGTGCTGGAGCGCAGCGCTCTCCAGCCGCCTGATCGTGTCAGCTGGCGCCGGCGTAGGGTTTGCCGCGGCCGGCGGCTCGGCGAGGCTGAGATTAGTCAGGATCAGTCGGCGCTCGATGGCGGTCGCGGAAAAGAACTCATCGATCAGGTCGGGCGCGGGCGGCACGACGGCGCCGAGCTTGCGCAGTACGACTTGCGGCGCGCTCTTGTAGCTGCCGAGTCGGGCGGCGACGGTGGCGCGGGTCGCTGCATCGACTGCGTCGATCAGGCCGAGGGCGAGCTCGACATATTGCGTCTCTTCCTCGCCGCTGTGGGTCGGTTTCTGCACATAAAGGTCGGTGATTACCCGCAGCAGGGTCGGACGAATGTCGACCCCGTCCCGGCAGGCCAGGTCGAGCAGGCTGTCGAGGGGAGGATACGCGGAAGACATCGCCATTTGACAACGCGGGGACCATCAAAGAGGGCTGACAATAGTGTGCGCGCGTTAGCAGAGCGTTAACCTTGCAGCCGCTTTAATTGCGGTAAGGCGCCGATCCGGCAGGTCCAAGCGTAAGGTCCCGACCAGCGGAAACTCGGGTTCCGCAACAGGCCACGCAGTCAGCGTTAGCGGCGTTACGCCGGAACGGAAAGGGAGCTGCAATGGGCGAAGTCATCCAATTTCCCGACGACCCGGGATCCGCGCGCGGCAGATATGTCGACGCCAACAGCGAACCCGCGACCGTGATCATTCTTCCGGTGGTGCGCATCGAGCGCGGTCCGGACGACTCCAGCGGGGAGTCGCATTCGGGCAGTAATTCCGGCCGCAAGCGCCGGCGTCGCATGGTGCGCTGATCCGCAACCGGCCACTGACCCTCAGATGCATCATCCCTTGCAGCCGCCCGCGCGGAATTCCGTCTGGCGGCGGTGCGTGACCGTGCTCGCGTTGACGGGATGGATCGCCGGTTGCGCCAATGGCGACTTCCAGGAAGTACGTCCCTTGCTGGCGCGCGACGATATTCACGACTGGGTCGGTCGCGAGGCCGTGGCCGTGAAGAATATGTCGCCGTCAGAATTCCAGCTCACTGACGACGAGCGCCAGTTGCGCGATCTCGCTTACCCGCTGATCGAGGCGCCCTATGAACGCCACAAGCCCTGGTCCGTGTTCGGCGAATACGGGTTCAACCGGTCAAAGTACGGCACCGGGTTCAATCGCGTCGCATATACCAATCACTTGATGGGAGACCGCTATCGTTCGCCGTCGGCGCGTTATACCAGGCTGACCGACGACATTAACAACGACATCACGCGCCTTCCGGCGTTTTTCGAAACCGCCGGGCGTGTACTCGACATCGATCGCAAGCGCCGCCACAGCATGGCCTATATTCGTGACCTCGGTCCGAGTGAACGCAACAACGCGCTGCGTCGTATCCAGGAGAACGCGTCGATCATCGAACTGGTGCGGAGCCGGCTCGGCGAGCGCGTGTCGGGCTACCGCTTCGCCCTCGAACGGCTGGTGGTCATGACACCCATGCCGCAGGCCGCCGGGATCGAGCGCGCGCTCAATCACTTGCAGGCCCTGGTCGCCCATTACCGGACCCACACCGCGCCGACACCGGTACGTGAGCAGAGCTTGGCCTCGGCGCGCTGAATTCGGCGCCTCCTGCCATCACGTTTCGTTCACTCCCCATGCCATCGGGCTTGCAGCGGCATAGGGAGCCGACGAGTAATAATGGCCGGGGTTCCCCCTGTCGCGGGATCAGCGGTTGAATTGTTTCGAAAATCCCGGTCTTTACGGCTTCGGCCGCGCCGGTGTGCACTTCGCAGCCGCAACCGCCTTTTTTGCCATTGGCATCAGGCCCGGTTCCGGCGCCAAAGCGCGGATCGCAATCAGACCGGTAACAGTTGGCGATTCCACAATCAGACGGTCAGCCGCGGTGATGTTCTCATCATCCGGCAGTTCTTCGTGCTGCGCGACGGTCATCAGATCTAACTCGATTGCGCGCCGGCCGGCAGCACGATCATTGATGGCATAGTAGGCGATATCGCTGCGCGTGTAGAACGATACCGAGGTATAAGCGAGGCTGATCGGAGCGACGAGCTTCAGCGGCCCCTGAGTAAGATCGTAACGGCAAACCGCGCTGGCGAAAGCGGGATCCATGAACGGCATGATCGCTTTCTCGGGTGTGGGGGCGGGCAGGGCAACCACCGTGTTGACCGGGGCGATCGCTTCAAGGCGCGAATAGGCATCCTGCGTGGCCGTCCGTGGCAACACGATGATGGTTGCCAGGTGCACGATGCCGCCGAGCAGTGCCCCGCCCAACAACAGGAGCAGCCAACGAATCATGGACAGCCCTCCATCTCGATGGTGGGCATCGACACTTCGCGTCCCTCTTTGGTCGAGACGCCAACCGGCGTGTCGTAGAAACGCAGCATCAAGATGTAGCGCTCGATGCCGGAGGTCGGCAGCCAATTGCCCGGCTGGGCGCGCGGCGCCACTACGATCTGGAAGCTGCCGTCGGCGCGGCGAACAACTTCCTGGCTGGTGAAATCGTGACGGTGGACCGAATTGGCCACCAGCTCGCCCTCGCGGTTGTACAGTGTCATCGTCCAGTAGCGCGCCGCCGGGGTAATGCCGGAAAGAACAACGTGGCAACGACCATCGAGGGTGCGCCCGCTATCATCGGTGCGTGCCACGAATGCAACGCCGTCGCCCAGCGCAGTCGGCAGCTGGCCGCTGCGCGCAATTGAGGCCCGCGCATAGGGGTCGGCGTCGGTGGTGCCGCTCTTCGGCCAGGCTGTCCAACTGCCGATGGTGAGCGCACCGAAGGCTGCGCCGCGGGTTAATGCCAGATAGGTGGCACCGAGGCCGACGATGACGGCAACGATGAGGGCAAACAGCGTTCCGAGGAGCAGCCGCACGATCGATCCGGTGGCGTTGAGGGGCGGTGATTCTTTACGGGGCAG
>Ga0210122_1000110_pt1 | contig 24153 bp, 16 predicted proteins | sample Muzzi_CordB_D2_FD_185530 | JGI IMG/M metagenome (GOLD analysis project Ga0210122, IMG submission 185530) | Wetland microbial communities from San Francisco Bay, California, USA, that impact long-term carbon sequestration - Muzzi_CordB_D2 (SPAdes) | ecosystem: Environmental > Aquatic > Marine >... | reverse complement strand
GGAATAATTGGGGTCAGAGTAAAAACCCGGGAAGGGCTAATGATCCAATCCCGTTCCTTGAATGAGTTTTTACTCTGACCCCAATTATTGCTTTGTTTCATTCTTGCACTGGGATCTGTCGGAGCAACCGGTACAACCGGAGCACACGCCGCTTACCCGCCGGTGGCGGTGCAGCAGGCCGAAAGCGACAAACAGGATGATCAACAACAGTATGGGTGCGAGGAAGCCTTGCATCGTTTCAGAGCAGCCCTGCAAAACCCATGAATGCCATCGACAGTGTACCGGCGATAATCAGCACCAGGCCCGTGCCCTTGGCGACTTCGGGCACATCCGAAAACTCGACCGATTCGCGGATCGATGCCATCAGCACCAGCGCCAGTGTCAAACCGAGACCGGCGCCCACCGCGAAGGTCAGGCCCTGCAGGAACCCGTAGCCGCGATTGGTCTGGAATATCGCCAGACCCAGGATTGCGCAGTTGGTCGTGATCAGCGGCAGGTAGATGCCCAGTTGACGGAACAGTGTCGGCGAAAACTTCTTGATCGTCATTTCGACGATCTGCACCAGGGATGCGATCACGATAATGAACGAGATGATGCGCAGGTAAGGGGCCGTCTGCAGGATGAACGTATTGAGTATCCAGGCGCTGATCGAGGTCAGCGTGAGAACGAAGATATTGGCCAGTCCCATGCGCAGCGCCGTTTCGACGCGTGCTGAAACACCCATGAAGGGACACAGGCCGAGAAACAGCGCCAGCGTGAAGTTGTTCACCACTACCGCGGAGAAGAAGATCGAAAACAGCGATTGCTCACTCATGACGAGGCCTCCGCTTCCGCTGTCTTGTCAGCCCTGTCGCGTCTGCGCTGCTCGATATAGCCCATCGCCAGCAGGATGAAACCGAGGGTCAGGAAGCCGCCCGCAGGGAGCACGAAGATGACCCAGGGCTCGAAGTGGGGCCCGAAAAGGGGGTGATCCAGGAAGCTGCCGGTTCCCAGGATTTCACGGAAACCACCCATCATGACCAGCGCGATGGTGAAGCCGACCCCGGTGCCCATCGCATCGAGCAGCGAGCGGAACACCGTGTTCTTGGCCGAGAAGGCCTCCTGGCGCCCGAGGATCATGCAGTTGACGACGATCAGCGCGATGAATGCGCCCAGTTCCTTGTGCTGCACCGGCGCGTAGGCCTGCAGCAGCATATCCGCCAGCGTTACAAAGGTGGCGATGACGAGGATGTAGGCCGAGATGCGCACCTCGTTCGGTATGAAGCGCTTGCAACTCGAAACCAGCACGCTGGAACAGCAGATGACGAAAAACGTGGCGGCGCTCATGGCCAGGGCATTTTTCACGCTGTTGGTCACGGCCAGTGCCGGGCACAGGCCGAGCATTTGCACCAGGACCGGGTTTTCTTTCCAGATGCCGCGGACCAGGTCTTCGGATCGCGTCGTTTTCCTCATGGCTGTGCCCCCTCATCGGCGGAACCGGCCGTGCCACGCGGAATGCCGCGGTCGAGGACCGGTTTCCATTCCGTCATGGCGTCGTTGATGATACGAATGACAGCGCGCGAGGAAATGGTCGCGCCCGTTATCGTATCCACTTCGTTCGGCAGACCCTTGCCGGCGCCGGCCTTGACGCCCACGAGCGGCAGTTTCGGGCCGTCGAAAAACTGTTGCACAAAGGCCTTGTCCTTGTAAATTTTGTCTCCCAGCCCCGGTGTCTCCTTGCTGTCCAGCACCTTCATGCCGGACATTCTGCCGGTTTGAGGGTCGAAGCCGAAAATCAGCAGGATCACGTCCTGGAAACCCGATTCGCCCTTCGAGATGGCGACGCCCCGAACCTTGCCGTCGCTGCCGTGACCGATATACAGCCGCTTGTAGTCCTTCTCCTTGGCGTTCGGGGGCAGTGCCACCGTCAGGTTTCCGTCGACCAGGTAATAGGTATCATAGCGCTCGACGCCCGGCAGCACCTCGTAAACCGCCTTTTGCAGTTGCTCGGCCTGGTACTTTTCGATGATCGGGCGCGTGTGCAGGTTGACCAGGACGATCAGCAGCCCGGCGAGGGCGCCGGCGACCGCCAGGGTTGCGACCAGTCGAAACGTCGAAGCTCCCTCGTGCTCAGGCCCCTGCGGGGCTGTATCCACAGTCGCCGCGTCGTTGCCGGCGTTCGTGTTTATGTCCTGATCACTCATTGCCCGGTTCCTTCTTCGTGCCGGCCGTGCCGAAGAGTCGTGGCTGCGTTGCGCGGTTGATAAACGGAACCAGCGCATTCATCAGCAGGATCGCGTACATGACGCCCTCGGGCAGACCGCCCCAGATGCGGATGATGACAACGAGAAAGCCGATACCGAAACCGAACAGCCAGCAGCCCCTGTTGGTCAGCGGTGATGTCACCATGTCGGTTGCCATGTAGAAGGCGCCAAGCACCATGCCGCCGGACAGGAGCATGAACAACGGCGGAAAATGGGATAGACCCAGCGTGTAGAAAAGGCCGGAGATGGCGAAGGTCGAGACGAATATGCTCAGCGGGATGTGCCAGTTCAGGTGTCCGCGCCAGGCCAGGTAGAGCCCCCCGGCGAGAATTAGCACGGCCGACGTTTCACCGAGCGAACCGCCGGTGGTTCCGAAAAACAGATCGCTCAGCGGTGTAATGACCGGGTTGTCCCCGAACTTCAGGTTGCCAAGCGGGGTCGCGCTGGTGGCCGCGTCCACCACCGGGCTCATGAAGGGCAGGGCGAGGTTGTCGCCCCGCAGCGTCCACCAATTCGCGGTCTGCGCCGGCCAAGTGGTGATCGAGACCGGGAAGGCCGCCTGCAAAAACGCGCGCCCGACCAAAGCCGGGTTGAAGATATTCTGACCCAGGCCGCCGAAGATGATCTTGCCAAAGCCCATACCGAATGCGCCACCGAGAAACGCCATCCACATCGGGAACCCCGGCGGCAGCGTCAGGCCCAGCAGCAGACCCGTGATCATGGCGGACCCGTCGGCCAGGGAACCCGGACGGGAGCCGAACAAGCGTTCGGTCAGGAAGCAGCCGGCAACGCTGGCAGCAAGCACCAGGACCGCGCTGGGTCCGAAAAAATAGATCGAGGCGCCGATGACCGGCAGCAGGCTGAATACGACGGACCACATGATCCTGACCGTGGATTCGGCGGATCTTACGTGCGGTGAAGCAGTTATTTTTATCTGGGGCTCAGTCATCGGGAAGCGAGTCTTTTCAGTTGCGTTCTGGCGGCGGAAAACAATTGTGACAGCGGGATGTTGGAGGGGCAGACGAAAGAACAGCAACCGCACAGCATGCAGTCGCTCAGATGCGCCTCGCTCGCCATTTCCTCGTAGCGGCCGGCCTTGGCCATCGCCCCCATCAGTTGCGGGTTCAGGAATACAGGGCAAGCCTCCAGGCACTTGCCACAACGGATGCACGGCATGACCTCCTGCCGTTTGCATTCGTCCTTCGACAGCACCAGGATACCGCCGGTGGCCTTCAGGATCGGCACGTCGAGATTGGCCTGGCTGAGACCCATCATCGGACCGCCGAAGACGATCTCGGCCGCGTCGTCGGTTAGGCCTCCGCATTGCAAAATGACGTCGCGCAGCTTGGTCCCGAACGGGATGACCCAGTTGCCGGGTTTGCGAATACCGCGGCCCGACACCGTGATGATCCGCTCGATCAGCGGTTGCCCGGTTTCGAAAACGGCGGCGACGTTGGCGGTCGTGGCCACGTTCTGCACCAGCGCCCCGATTCGGCTCGGCAGTGCGCCGGACGGTACCTCGCGGCCGGTTACGGCCTTAATCAGCATCTTTTCGGCACCTTGCGGGTACTTGACCCGCAGGGCTTGAACAGTGACGTCGAGGTCCTCGGGTGCGGTCTTGCGCATGATCTCGATGGCATCGGGCTTGTTGGCCTCGATACCGATCACGGCGCGGTCGATGCCGAGGGCCTTCAGCTCGATCCGTATGCCGAGGTGCACGTCATGCGGGCGCTCCAGCATCGTGCGGTGATCGGACGTCAGGTAGGGCTCGCATTCACAACCGTTGACCAGCAGGACCTCGATCGGCTGGTCCTTGGGTGGGTTCAGTTTCACGTGCGACGGAAAGGCCGCCCCGCCCAGTCCCACGATACCGGCCTTGGCGATTTCCGCGGACAGGTCCACGTCCCTGACGTCCTGCCAGCGCGGCACGATGCGCGGTCGCTGCATCTGGGTGGAATTGGGATCGACCGCGATGCGGATGGATGGCATCATCGTGCCGCTCGGGTGCGGCCACAGCTCGATCGCCTTGACCGTACCTGCCGCGCTTGCGTGCACGGCCGAGGAAATGATACCGGAGGCCTTGGCGATGACGTCGCCGCGTTCGACCTTGTCGCCGACCTTGACCAGCGCCTCGGCGGGCACGCCGATGTGCTGTGACAGCGGCAGGACGATCTCATCGGGAAACGGAAACCGGCGCGAAGCGATGCCAGCCGTGAGCGCCTTGTTCTCCGGCGGGTGGACCCCGTGCCTGAAGGTGAGCAGATTGGCAGTCATCTGGACCCCTAGTTGTAGGGTTCGGCCCGCTTGATCAGCTTGTCCAAACCTTTCTCGTTCGGATTCAGCGGATCACCCGGATGGATGCACTCTGCCGGGCAGGCCTCGGCAGCCATCACCAGCTGTTTGAAGGTGCCTGCGCGGGGGTCGCCGATCTCGGCCTGCTGGTCGGCATTGTAGACAAACATCTTGGGATTGACCTTGAGACAATCGTCACAGGAGGTACAGCGAATCGTGTCGATATAAGGTTCGTTGCCGGCGAAGTCTTCTTCTTCCGCGGTGGTTGCCGCAGCCGGTGCGGGCGCTGCCGCCTGCGCCTCGGCCTGGGCCTCGGCCGGTGCAGCGCTGACGCTGGTCAGCGCGGGCGCGGCGGTGATTTCGACCGCAGCCGGCGCGGCAAATGCCGGTCCCTCCCAGTTCTGCGCTTTTTCGAGCAGTTCCGCGACCGTTTCATTGGCACTCGACTTCAGCAGGCCTTCCGCCAGGCGGCGGGCGATCAGTTGCGGGTACTGGGTGGTGATCTGGGCAATCTTGGCTTCATAGTCGCTGCGCAGGGCCGCGAGCTTGGACTCGAGTTCCTCGTTGAGATTGCCGGTGACGGCTTCGCGCATGTTCTGGGAGACGTCGATGCCGGAAAGTTCTTTCAATTGCGCCCAGTGTTGCATGCGCTCCTCGGCGAGCCCGACGATTTCCTCGGAGACCGCCGTCTTGCTCAGACGCCTCTCGCCATCCAGCGTGTAGATGAAAGGTGTCAGGCCCTCACGGTCCTCCGCCTCCAATTCCATGAATTCGTGGAACGGCAACAGTTCATCTTCGTCCAGGGGCTTGCTGAAGTGTTTGCGGAAACGCGCTTCGCCCAGCGCCCAGTCGGCGATTGTCAGCGGCAGCGTCATTTTCTGCTCTTCGCCTTCTTCGTCGACGTGGGTCAATTCGTAGGTGGTCCACGTGTCCAGCGGCGACGGATTGCCGTCCAGGTCGAGCCGTTCCGAGAACGTCGTGCCGCGATCGGGATCGAAGACGATATTCGGTACGGCGCGGCTTTCGAGCGCCAGCTTGGCGGCGTCCGGGGCGCCGAAATCGGCCAGTCCCCATTCGGGCGGACAGGGCGTGTTGAGAATAAACAGGGCAGGGCGTCTCACCTGCAGGCCGCGCAATACGTTTTGGATCAGGTGTGACGGCGTCGCCTGCGAAGACTGCATCACGAACACGCCGCGGTGCGCCATCGCGATCAGTGCGAGTTCCTTGCGCGTCTCTTCCTTGCCGTGGTGGTCCATGCCGTACTCGGCCATGTCCGATACCTGGCTGGTGAAGCCCGACGTGCAGGCCTGACCGCCGGTGTTGGAATAAACCTGGGTGTCGACGACGACGATACGGATCGGTTTGTTGGTCGCCATGACGCGCGACAGGTTCTGGAAACCGATGTCCATCATCGCGCCATCGCCGCCGACGGCGAAAAGCGGCGGGCAGAGTTTGAACTCGTCGTCGCTGAACTGTTGCCATTCGAAATCGCCGAAAAATTCTTCGTCGGCCGCTGCGTCGTAGGAATCGTCGAGCAGCTTTTCTGCGCGGCGCATGCTGATGAAACCGTCGGCCATCTTGCGCATATGCCCTTCGAATATACCCACCGCCACGGACGGTGCGTCCTGGAACAGGTGGTTGACCCACGGGAACGGATAGGGGTTATAGGGGTAGGACGATCCCCACACCGAACTGCAGCCGGTCGAATTCGAGAATCCGAGCATGGCCCGGCCGCGGCCGCTGGGGCCTTGCTCGTAACGCCACTTCAGGTCTTTCAACTCCTCGATGGTCCTGCGCAGCAGCAACACCCGCTCCTTCTTTGCGTCGCTGAGGTGCAGGGACAGGTCGGCGGTGTCCGCGGGGATGTCGGCCAGGTCCGTTTCCGAGACCAGGATTTCGTGGGCCTTCTTGTCCAACTCGCCGATCATGCGGCCGAGATGCTTGACGTGCGCTTCCACCCGCGGTCCCATGAAGGCATTGACGGTGGAAAGCAGCAGGTGCAGCGTGGTTTTTTCGCCGCAACCCATGCAGGCGCCGTCGCCGCCCATCATCGACAGGTAATTGCTCTGCTTCAGCAGCAGCGACGGCATCACGCCGATGCCCTCTTCGAGACTGGAAATCTTGATGTACTGGTCGTCGGTTTCGGGCAGGTTCTGCCACAGGTCCCAGTTCGCTTCCAGGGTGGCCTGGCGCTCCTCGGTCTGGCGCACGCTCTTGAGCGCGCCATCGGCACAGACGGCGACGCAGATGTCACAGCCTTTGCAGGTCTCGGGGTTGACGGTGATCGAAAGCAGACCGCCCGTACCCTTGTTCTTGCCTTCCGGCAAATCAAAGAATGGCGCGGTTTTGGCCAGCGGGAAGTCCGCCAGGGCAGCGTAAACCTGGTTGTACTCGGCATCGACTTCGGCGCGCCGCTCTGCGTCCCAGTTGGCCTTTTCGGCGATCGTCTCATACGCCTGCGCAAGGACGGTGGCGTAATCCTTGAAGGTGCCGCTTGCGATGAGCTTGCGCGACTCCCTGCCAAGGTTCTTGATGGTCTGTGAGAATCTCGCCAGAGGTTTTTGCGGGGTGGCGACGGTGCGGACGGCGGCTTCCAGGACTTCCTCGACGGTGGAGACCACGCCGGGGATCGCCGAATCCGGGCACTGGGTCCAGCATTTGCCGCAGCCGGTGCACTTTTCCGCAATAAATTCAGGCACATTGAAGCGCACCGCCGACATGTCGCGCATACTCGACGTGGCCGCCGGGATTGCGCTGATGGCCGTGAACGGGTCGGCGATGACGTCTTGCCCGGTCTTGTACTGGACACAGACCTGGTTCCAGAAATCGCCTTGGTTACCGATACCGGTCGCCGCATTGATCCCGGCCATCGCGTGCGGGATCAACGGCAATAGTTCCTCGTGGCCCTCGTCTTCGTATTTTTCCGGATCCAGCGCCTGGACCTCGTCAAAGCCGCGCGAAATCACGCGCATATTGTCTTCGACAACGGCCTCTCCGAGGTGACCGAATTTCTTGTTGAGCTGTTTGCGGATACCTTCGAACAGACGCTCGCGTGTCAGGCCGTAATTGTCCATCAGCGGTGCGGCCTTGAAGAAGGCTCCCATGAAGGCCACGCCCTGCATGCGGAACCGCAACTCAGCCTTGGACGCCTCGGACAGCGCGATATTGAAACCGTCCACCGCGTAGACCCTGAGCTTCTTTCGGCGGATGGTGCCTTGCGCGGTCTTGGGGAAGCTGTTCCAGAGATCTTCGCCCTTCAGCTCGCTCTGGATGATGAACACGCCTGCTTCACACAGGCCTGCCAGCGGGTTGGAATGCAGGAAAACGTTCGGGTCGGGCGACAGCACGACGTTGACGTTCTTGAGCTCGCAATTGAGCCGCAGCGGCTCCTTCGACAGCATGGCGTAGAAGGTGGTCGGCTGGCCCTTCTTCTCGGACCCGTATTTCGGGTTCGCCTTGATATTCAGCCCCAGCAATTCTGCCGCGGTCATGGCCAGGTTCTTGCCCATCGTGATCGCGCCCCAGCCACCCACCGAATGGATACGCAATTCCAGCGCGTCCTCGGGGTACAGGTTCAAATTGCCGGCCGAGGTTAGCGCCAGGTCCGCGACGTGGGGGTAGTCGGCGAGGATTTTCTCCTGCCATATCTGCATCTTGGGCTGCCGGGTGTCTTTGTGGATGAAGTCAATACCCAGGTAGAACTGCCGCTGCTTGCGGCCGCCCTCGAGCATGTTGTCCACGGCGGCGACGATGTCGCCCGGCTGCAGGTCACGGCTGCCGAGCCCGAAGCAGCCCGAGTAAAAATCAGGCACCTCGTCGGCGCGCAGCGCCGCCAGGCCGCGGTAGGGAAGCTCGCTCGAGCCATTGGCCGCCCGGCCGTTTTCGATGGCCTGGCTCATGGCCGCCCGGATCTCGCGCAGCATCGGCAGTTCGACCGCCATTGGCTGATCCGTGCGTTCCAGCACGACCGTGCCCTTTTTCCCTGCCAGCAGCTTCGACACCAGGTCCGCGGGGAACGGGCGGAACATTACCATGTTCAGCACACCGACCTTGAGACCCCGCTCCTTGCGCAGGTAGTCGGCAACGACTTCGGCGTTGCAGACCACCGAACCCTGGCCAACGATGACGTAGTCGGCGTCTTCGAGACGATAACCGAGGGCACGGCGGTATTTGCGGCCGGTCAGTGCCTCGAAAGCCTGCATCGCCTCGTCGGCGATGGCCCGTATATGATCGAAGTAGAACGGCCGCTGGGCAGCTACGCCCTGGGCATAGCTCTCCTGATTCTGCACCACGCCGAGCATGGCGGGATAATCAAAATTATAAAGCTCGGGGATACGCCGGCGGCGCTCTCCGAACACGTCTCTCTGCGCCGGTGTCGGCGTATCGATGATGTCCGCCGGGTCGCCGAGGTACTCCTTGATCAGTTCCCGCTCGGGTTGCAGGAAGGACTCGATCACATGGCTGGTGAGGAAGCCGTCCTGGGCGCATATACCCGGGTTCAGTGACATCTCTGCGATGCGGTGTGCAATGACATTCAGGTCGGCGACGCTCTGCACGTCTTTCGCGAACAACTGGAAAAACCCGGTGTCGTCCACGGCGTGGTAGTCGTCGTGCCCGGCGTGAACGTTCAGCGAATGCTTGGTCATCGCGCGGCAGGCCACGTTCAGTACATAGGTCAGTCGTTTGCCCACCGCCGCGTACAGCGATTCGTGCATGTAGGCGATACCTTGGCCGCTGGAAAAGTTGGTGGAACGCAGACCCACCATGCTCATACCGGCGGTGACGCCGGCGGCGGCGTGTTCGCCCTCGGGTTCGAAGAAGATCAGGTTGCGGCCGTTGACGTTCTTGTTCCCGCGCGCGACGGCCATGGCCCAGCCCTCGCCCATTTGCGTGGATGGCGTGATCGGGTAGGCGCCGGCCGCCTCGCTGGAGGCCGTTTCCATGGCCACGACAGCGGCGCTGCCGTCATCGGTTTTGAATATTCCGGGGTACCTGGGCTCGTTCCGAACCTGGTCCTTGACCTTGTCGCGATGTCTCATACGGCTTTTTTCTCCAATTTCGGTGCGTGCTCGGCAAATTGCTGTCCCTCGACCCAGACAATTGCCCCGGTCGGGCAACGCGCTATGGCATCAGGGGTGGTCAGTTCGTTCTTCTGATAGTTGACCACGGCCAGGTTGTCGATGATTTCAATGACACCCGGTTCCGCGTCAGCCACGCACTTGTTGCACGCGTTGCAGGCCACGCTGCACAGATCGACCGCTGCGTCACCCTGCAAGAGGTTTTTGCACTGGACGATGAGTTTCTGCTCGATTGGCATCAACTGGAACAGGTCCTTGGGGCAGGCGACCACGCAGTCGTTGCAGGCTGTGCAGCGTTCGGGAATCACCACGGGCAGGTCATCGTCGTTCATATAAATGGCATCGAGCAGGCAGGCCGTCTCGCAATCGCCCAGTCCCAGGCAACCCCAGGTGCAGGCCTTGCCACCGCCCGCAACCGCCGCCGCCGCCAGGCAGGTATTGACACCCGAGTAATCCGAATTGCGCACGGCTTGAGCACTGCCGCCGGCGCACAACAACCGCGCAACCCGTTTGCTGGCTTCGCCGGCCTCCACGCCGAGGTAGTCGGCGACGTCCTGGCGCTCTTGCGGGCCCATCACGGTACAACCGGATGGGAGTTGTTTCCCGGCGACGACCGCCTCGGCGAACGCGCGGCAACCCGGCATGCCACAGGCCCCGCAGTTGGTGCTGGGCAGCAGCTCCTCGACCTCGTCAATGCGGGGGTCCTCCCAGACCTTCATTTTCTTGTTCGCCAGCGCGATCAGGAAGCCGAAGAACAGCCCGACGCCGCCGAGTATCAGGGCCGAATCGAGTATGGGGTGACCGCTCATCGCCCGGTCTCCGCTACGGTGTCGACACGTCGGACAAGTTGGTCTGGCTCAGCAGCCAGGCCGAGAGCTTGCCGGCAGGGTCCGAGGCCGCTTCGTCGTGCAGTTCCGGCGGCACCGCCAGGGATTCGAGCAGCGTGTAGTCTTCGGCCTGCTGCGCAGGACTGATGCCGCCTATCGACCGCTTCCTCACTTCTGCCGGGAAGGAGAGCGATACGAAATGGTCGTACATCGTCGCGCCCGTCGACGGGTCGTAAACGAAGCTCACCGCCGTATCGGGCAGGTATGCGGCCACCGCGATTCCTTTGTACGCGGTGAATGCCTCGAGGCCGGCGTCGGCGGTTTCCTGCTGCACGAACACCCCGGGTGATATGACCCGCGACAGGGCCGCGGCGGGCGCGTCGCCCGATACATTGAAGACAAGTTTCATGTTCGCGTCGAGCAGCGGCACGACCGACGAGGGCGTGAAGTTCTCACCGGCCACCTCCACCAGCAAGCCGGGTGCCAGCGCCCGTTCGGAACTGTTCCACATCGCGTACGGGAAGCCGGAAAGCGTGCCGGCGTGCTTGTCTTCCTTGTAGGCGCTGCTTCTTGCCAGGTCGACGATGCGCGCGGCCGCGAAGGCGCGCCCGATGTGCGCGAGCCTGGCGCCGAGTTGCTCGCCGAGACTCTTGCCGGCCCGTATTTGCAGGATGAAAAGTTCGTCGGCCTGGGCCAGCAGTGACTTCAGCACCTCGTGAGCGGTCCTGACAGGACCTTCAGCCTCGGTGTCGATGTGGGCGCTGCGCCGTGTAAAGGAGGCGAAGCGGCCGGTATCGACTCTGCCCTGTGCGAACTTGCCCAGCGAAGCGGACTGGTCGTCGCTGGTCTCGCCGGCGCCCGTCAGCAGGCCCTGCACCTGGTTGATCGTGACGGTCAGGGCTGATTGAAAAATCTCGATGCGCGGCCTGATGGCCTGCAGCGCCAGTTCCTTTCTCTGATCAGACGGCATAGCGGTCAAACTCCTTATTCAGCCGGCGGACCTTTTCCTCCGCCGAGACCGGGCTCACGGCGCGGATCTCGTCATACACGGGAAAACTCTCATTGCGGAAAAACACCCCGAGACGGAGCTTGTCGGTCTTTTGCGCCAGCGAGCGTGCCTGGTCGATATCTTTCGGGTCGTGTTCGCGGCGCGCCTTGAACAGCTTTTCCAGGCTCGGCTCGTCAACGCCCTCCTTGTGCACCAGCAGTTCGGTGTTGTCCGGGTTCTTGACGTTGTCGGCGAAGACGTCCGCGGTAAATTTCGGGCAGCGCTGCAGGATTCGCACAAAGGAGAAGCCCTTGTGGGCATAAGCGACCTGCAGGGTCGCGTACAGGTGCGCCGGCACCCAGTCGGCGGTTTGCGCGACGAACGATGCATTGCTGACGCCCAGCGTGGCCTGCAGCGGATCCAGCGCCGGCAGATAGGAGCCGCGCGGCGTGGTAAAGGAAGTATACCCCTGGGGCGTGGTCGGTGAGGTCTGCTTCTTGGTCAGTCCGTAGATGTTGTTGTCCAGCATCAGCACGGTCAGGTTGGGATTGTAGCGCGTGGCGTGGATCCAGTGGCCCGCACCGATGGAAGTGCAGTCGCCATCCCCCATGACCACGAAGACATCCAGTTCAGGCCGGGTCAGCTTGAGTCCCGTCGCGATGGTCAGTGCACGGCCATGGATGCCGTGAAAGCCGTAGGCGTTGACATAGTGCGGGAAGCGGCTCGAGCAGCCGATGCCGGATATGAATGCCATCTTTTCGGGCCTGAGTTGTTCCTTGGCAAGCAGGCGCTTGACCGCGTTCAGGGCGCCGAAATCACCGCACCCGGCACACCATTTGCCCTCGCGTGTCTGGTAATCCTCCGCCGCCAGGCAGGGGGACGCATCTTCTGCCACGTCCAACAGGGAAATTGCAATGCTACTCATGGGACGCTCCTGCTTCCAGTTTGTTTACGATGGACTGGTAGATATGCTTTGGCCGCAGCGGTTGCCCGGGTACGCTGGTCCAGCAATCGATGTCGATCAGTGTATGTGCCCGCAGCAGCCAGGCGAGCTGCCCGTAGCGGCGGGTCTCGTCGGTAATGTACGGTTCGCCCGCGGTGTCGGAATAATTGATCTCGATCGTCATGACCTGTTTGAAATGGCTGAAAATGTCCTTCAGGCCGGGTTCCAGCGGCGACAGGAATGTGAGCTGGCAGGAAGACACCTTGCGCCCTTCCCGGCGAGCCCGTTCCACGGCCTCCTCGATCGCGCCCTGGGTCGAGCCCCAGCCCACCACCAGCAGGTCGCCCTCCTCGTCGCCGTAAACCGGCGGCGGCATCAGCGTGGACTGCAGCACGGCCAGCTTGCGGCTGCGCATCTTGATGCCGCGCTCGTTGCTTTCCGGGTCATAGGAAACCCGGCTGTCCTCGTCGTGCGCGAGACCCGTGACGGTGTGCTGACCGCCGGGCGTACCCGGTATGAAGCGTCTCGACAGGCCGGTTTCGGGGTCCCAGTCGTAGGGACGCAGACCTTCCGGGACCGGCGACAGGTCGGGCGGCTCCTGCTGCCAGCGTGCATCGAACTCGGGGCGCGCGAATTGCTGTACGCCGGTGGCCAGGTTGGCGTCGGTCAGCACGATGGCGACGCAACGAAAAGTCTCCGCGATCCGCCGCGCCGTGACCATCGAATGGAAGCATTCCTCGATCGAACGCGGGGCGATGACGACGCGTGGGGCGTCACCGGGCTGGGCATACAGCGAAGCCAGCAGGTCGGACTGCTCGACCTTGGTCGGCAACCCGGTCGACGGACCGCCGCGTTGCACCACCAATACGACCAGCGGTATTTCGACCATGATCGCCAGGGCCAGGAATTCGGTTTTCAGCGCAAGACCGGGCCCGGAGGTCACGGTCAGGGCCACCTTGCCGCCATAGGAGGCCCCCAGGGCGGCACCGGCAGCGGCGATTTCGTCCTCGGCCTGGTGCACCATGCCGCCATAGGTTTCGAAGATATCAGCCAGTTCGTGCGATACCGACGTGGCCGGCGTGATCGGATACATCGCGCAGAAATCGATTCCTGCCGCTATTGCGCCGAGGGCAGCGGCCTGGTTGCCGTTCATGACCACGCGCTCTTCTGCCGCGGCCTTGGATTCTATATGGAACTGGAAGTCCAGGTTTTCGCGTGCCCAGGCCATGCCGTGCTTGAGCAGCTTGATGTTGGTTTCGGTCACTTCCGCGGGCTTGTAACGGAAAATATGGGCAATCTGGCGTTCGATGATCTCGACGTCGCGCTGGTAGATCTCGGCGAGCAGACCCAGGGCGAACATGTTCTTGCCGTGCTGGGGGTTGTCCACGATCTTGAGCGTCTCTTCCTCGATCGGAACCTGGACGAAGCGGTAGTTCTTGGTGGACATTTCCTCCATCGCCAGCTTGTAGGTTTCCCTTACGGACTCGTCTTCGTGATTTTCCCACATGCTCTCGTGCAGGATGATGCAGTCGTCATCAAAGGACTCCAGGCGGTGGCGCGACAGGCATACCTGCTCGTTGAAGGCGATGGCCAGCTTCGACTGGTCACCCCAGTTGGTTACCCTGTCTGTGCCGAAGCGGATGATATTGCCCGAGGTGCTGGTCACGGTGTGGTGCGGCGGTTCGATTTCGGCGGGGATGATTTCCACCGTCCACACACCGTTGCCCATCTTGGCGCAAGTCAGTCCGAAAATCTGGGCGCATTTTTGTGCGCCTTCGCCGGAATTGGTGATGATCTCCACGGTATGTTCCGGTACCGTGATGACCTTCGCTTTGCCGTTAGCCGTCCTGTTCAATTCTGTTTACTCCCGATGCCCGGAACCCGAAAAAAACATTCCCGTCTCCGTGCTGAAGATTCTGATATTTCCAGTATGAATAGCCCACACGCATACTAGGCCATGCACCGTCTTTGCAAATTGATATTCGTCAATTAAAAGCGTATTGAAAGTTGCCCGAACAACACCCCTCAAACGTTGCATTTCAATGGATTTCTCCCCGTTTGTAAAGGAAGCGTCCTTTCGCGTTGCATCGTGACCGACGCGGCCCTGCGGTCGTGACCGTTGAACGGCTACCGCCGGCTTGCGGTAATGCAACAACATCGGGTCGATCGTGCGGTGCGGACGGGGAGAAAATACACGAGGACATTGCAACGCTGACAGGATGATTGGACAGCAGCGCGGCCAGCAGTTCCCGCGTCCATCGCGGCCCCGCCGGCCAGACGGCCCCGAGTTTTCCGGCCGGTATCGAGGCAGATGAGCCGCAACGATCCGACCGGTGCCTGCCGGCCGTTGCCGCCGTACTGGAAGAACATCGTGTTCAAGGCGCGGCCGGCGGTGCCGCCGCTGAACCGGTTCACTTGCTTTCTGTCCTCTTTTGTGGGGACGGAAGATTGTTGTACTGATCTATTGTGTTACAAGTTTGGCGCTTTTGGATAAATATTTGTATCGTATATTGTTTTGCAAGAATATATTTCAAATACATGATATATAAATAAATAATTGTATCATTACCGCATTGGTTCTTTCATTATTATTAACCCCTGGCTGGGTTTAGGCTTGCGCGTAGAATTGCTTTAGATATAAAGTAAATGGGGGCTTGTGTCTATGAGTAACCTGGGGACACAGATAAGTTATTTATCAATCAATTTTGAGGGAATAAATAATGAATATAACAAACAGGGCTTTGAAGCGTGGTTTGGGACTTTTAATCATCAGCGGTACGATTGGCGCAGCGGTTGCCCAGGCGCAGGAAAACGCACTCGAAGAAGTCGTGGTGACCGCACAGAAGCGTGCGGAAAGCTTGCAGGAAGTGCCCATCTCGATCACCGCGATTAGTGCCGAGACCTTGAGGCAGGACCAAGTGGCAAGTCTGCATGATATTTCCGAGAAGACGCCCAACCTGATTATCTCAACTTTCAGTCCGGGACAACCGGAGATCGCGATACGCGGGATTGGCACGAAGGAAGATGGCGCGGCGGCCAGTGATTCAACCGTGGTTTCCATCGATGATGTATATATTGCTGCTCGCACGGCCCAGGTATTTGATATTTTTGACTTGGAACGCATCGAGGTGTTACGTGGGCCGCAAGGTACCTTGTACGGCAAAAATTCGATTGGCGGCTCAATCAACTTTGTTACTTCCAAGCCATCCGACAGCCTCAATGTCCGGGTGCGGCAGTCGTTTGGAGATTTTGGGCGGTTCGACACCGGCGGTCTGATTTCAGGGCCGCTGAGCGACAACCTGCTGGGAAAATTCTCATTTAGCCGGCGGAAGTTCGACGGCTATCTGCGCAATCTTTTGTATGACGAGCGCTGGGGCAAGGCCGATACACTGGCCATGCGGGCGCAGCTATTGTGGAAAGCGTCCGACAAAGTAGACGTATTGTTCGGTGGGGACTGGTCCGATGACGACATCGGCGCGACCAATCGTGAGCCCATCGGCAGCGCGGGTCCCTTGCATAACTGTGGCTGTGTGTCGGATCCGGTTGCAGTCAATATTGCCCTGGGCGGGGCCGGTGACGCACATAACACACTTGCTGAAACCAGGGGATTCACCAATCGGAAGGTTAAGGGTATCAATGCCAAAGTTACCTGGGACCTGGATAACAAACAATTTGTTTCGATCACATCCTACCGTGAAAGTGATTTCGACTGGCTCGAAGACTCCGAAGGCCTGCCGCCTTCTCCCTACATCGATATCACCGGTGCATCCGGTTCTCCGGGTCCAGGCCTGACAAGGCCACCCGAGGAAGGGTTTTCTTTTGATATCAATGACTCGGCCATTGAAGATACCGAGCAATTCACGCAGGAGGTCAGGCTCACCGGACAAACCGCGAACAATCTCGTCTGGCTCGTGGGAGCTTTTTACAGTGATGAACAGATTGTACGGGCGGAAAGGTTCTCCTTTACCGCACTGGGCGGGCCCGGACCTGACCAGCTTTCCGATTACATCGCGAACCAGCGCAATGATTCGATTTCGTGGGCAGTCTACGGACAAGCAACCTATCCGGTGAGCGAACGTTTGAATGTCACCGGAGGTTTGCGCTACTCCTACGAGGAGAAAAAAATACTGGTTGGCAATGTCGCCGTCAGCGGGCCCGGTCTGCTGTTGCGTGCTTTTGACCCGGCCAGGGCCAAGGAAGACTGGAACAATATTTCCGGTCGCGTGGCAATCGATTACAACATCACCGACGATGCGATGGCTTACGCGAGTATATCGACAGGCTTCAAGTCAGGTGGATTTACCGGTGCCGCAACGACGGTGGAAGTCGCCACGACACCCTTTGATGAAGAAACGGCGACCAACTACGAGGTAGGCCTCAAAGGACTGTGGGCAAACCGTCGGCTGCAAACCAACCTGGCCGCGTTTTTCACGGATTACAAAGACTTACAGGTTACCCGTTTTTTCCAGCCCATCGACAGCGCTTTCGGTCAGTTTATCACTGAAAATGCCGGTAAGGCTGAGATCAAGGGCCTCGAGCTGGAGGTCGTGGGCCTGCTTACGGACAGTCTGCAGGTCGGCGGCAATTTCGCCTGGCTGGATGCCACGTACACCCAGTTCACCGGCACGCCCCCTGCATCCGGCACAAGTGATTTTTCTGGTAACGATCTGCGTCAGGCACCCAAGTACAGTGTTTACCTGTACACCAGTTACACCGTGGGTCTGCAAGACCACGGCAAGCTCTCCGCCAAGGTGGATTACGCTTACCAGGATAAAATGTTTTTTGACCCCGACAACAATCCCATTACCATCGCGCCCAGCTATAGTCTCTGGAACGCCCGGTTGGCGTGGACAACTGCCGACGGTACCTGGGAGGTCGCCGGGTGGATCAAGAACATCGCTGATAAAGATTATGTTCAGCATGCGTTTTCTCAACGTGGCAGCCGTATTGCGTTCGCGCGCTTTGGTCCGCCACGACGCTATGGTGTCACGGTCACCTACAACTTCGGCCAGTAGCAAAGTGGCTGTCCGGACTGTCGCCCGTTCGACTTGCGGCGGCGGTCCGGCCGGCTGGCGGCCAAACCCCTGAAGGCCACGACGCCAGGAACAGCCGGCATGACCAGTGAACCGCTGGCCCGCATCCGGGCACGATGTGAGCAGGAGCCGTTCCGCAAGCTGATGGGTATCGAGGTTCTCGATATCGGTCCGGGTTACGCGAAGGTGGCGATGCAATTTGAACCGCGGATGCAGAATATCTTCGGCATGCTGCACGGCGGGGCCGTCTTTTCCTTGCTGGACGAAGCCTTTCAGCTCGCCTGCAACGCCCGCGGCGAAGTCGCGGTCGCGCAACAGGTCAACACCTATTTCGTCGCTGCCGCCCCGGCGGGTGCGCGCCTGGTCGCCGAGGCCAGGGAGCTGAACGCGACGCGCAAGACGGCCCTGTACGACATCCGCGTCACCGACGCGGCCGATGACCGCCTGCTGGCCAGCGCGCAGGCACTGGCTTACCGCAAGGGCGGGGACCTGCCGTTCGATGAGAACGGCAAACTGGGATAGCGTCGGCAGCGAGGCGCTCAGTCGCCTTCGAAGACCGGTTTCCGCTTGTTGACAAAGGCCTCGTAGGCGCGCGTGAAGTCCCGCGTTTGCATGCAGATGGCCTGTGCCTCGGCCTCGATTTCGAGCGCCTCGTCGATACCCACGCTCCATTCCTGAAGCAGGCATTTCTTGGTCATGGCGTGGGCAAAGTTAGGTCCGCGCGCCAGGTGCCTCGCGGTCTGCAGCGCCATTTCCAGCGCCTCCCCGGGTTTGGCGAGGGCATTGAAAAAGCCCCAGTCGAGACCTTCCTGCGCACTCATCGAGCGCCCGGTGTAGAGTAACTCGGCGGCGCGGCCCTGGCCGATGATTCGAGGCAGGATCGCGCAGGCGCCCATATCGCAGCCGGCGAGGCCGACGCGGGTGAACAGGAAGGCGGTGTTGCAGTCGTCGGCGCCGTAGCGCAGGTCGCTGGCCATGGCCAGGATCGCGCCCGCACCGGCGCAGACGCCTTCGACGGCCGCGATCACCGGTTGCGGACAATGCCGCATTTCCTTGACCAGGTCGCCCGTCATCCGTGTAAAGGCCAGCAGTTCCGGCATCTCCATCCGGGTCAGCGGCGCGATGATCTCGTGGACGTCGCCGCCGGAGCAGAAATTTCCGCCGGCACCGGTGAGAACGACGGCCCTGACGTCATCGCTGTAGCGCAGTTTGTGAAACGTGTCACGCAATTCCGCGTAGCTGTCGAAGGTCAGCGGATTTTTGCGCTGCGGCCGGTTCAGCGTGACCGTGGCGATCCCGTCGCCGACTTCCCAGTTAAAATGTCGCGGTCGGAATTCGGCGCCTTTCAGTGTGTACATGCTCGATGCTCCTGTCGATGTTTCCCAATTCCAGTACCCTGCCGGGCCGCCTTGCAACGGGCGGGCTAAAACAGGCCCTCGATTTGCCTGCGCTCATTGACGCTGATATTTTCCGAAGAGGGTACGCGTGGCAACCCGGGCATGGTCATGATCTCGCCGCAGATCACGACGATGAACTCGGCACCGGCCGCCAGGCGTATTTCCCTGATCGGCACGTCGTGGCCGGTCGGCGCGTTCAACAACAGCGGGTCGGTCGAGAAACTGTACTGGGTTTTTGCCATGCACACGGGAAAATGGCCGTAACCCTCGTCCTGATACTGGGCGAACCGGGCGCGCACCTTCTTGTCGGCGATGATGTCCTCGGCTCCGTACAGCGTGCGGGCGATGTGCCGCGCCTTTTCCCAAAGACTCAGTTCCGGATCGTACAGCGTGCGGAACTGTGACCGCTGGCGGTCGATCATGTCGAGCACCCTGGCGGCCAGGTCCTCGGCGCCCTTGCTGCCGTCTTCCCAGTGTGAACTGACCGTGCAGCCGATATCGAATGACGCACAAAATTCCGATATGAGTTCGTACTCCGCCGGGGTATCGGTGGTGAAGCGGTTGATCGCGACGGTCACCGGCACGCCGAACTGCCCGATATTGCGGATATGCCGGCCGAGGTTCTTGCAGCCGGTCCTGAGGGCATCCAGGTTTTCCCTGAGCAGATCGTCCCTGGCCGCACCGCCGTGCATCTTGAGGGCTTTCGTGGTCACCACCAGCACCACGGCGTCGGGGTGCAGTCCGGCCTTCTGGCACTTGATGTCGAAAAACTTCTCGGCACCGAGATCGGCCCCGAAGCCGGCTTCGGTGACGACGTAGTCGGAGAGCTTGAGAGCCGTCCGGGTGGCAACGACGGAGTTGCAGCCGTGGGCGATGTTGGCGAAGGGGCCGCCGTGCATGATGGCCGGGTTGTTCTCCAGCGTCTGCACCAGGTTGGGCTGAAAAGCGTCTCGCAGAAGTGCCGTCATCGCACCCGCCGCCTTGAGCTGGCGGACCGTGACAGGCTCGAGCTTGCGTGTGTAGCCGACGACGATGTTGTTGAGGCGTTTCTCGAGGTCCGCGAGGTCCGTCGCCAGGCAGAACACGGCCATGATTTCCGAGGCGACGGTGATGTCGAACCCCGCCTGCCGCGGTATGCCGTTGCCCGGCCCGCCAAGACCGGTGGTGATGTCCCTCAGCGCCCGGTCGTTCATGTCCACGGCGCGCCGCCAGGTGATGCGGCGCGGGTCGATGTCGAGCGTGTTGTCCCAGTGTATGTGATTGTCGATCACCGCGCTCAACAGGTTGTTGGCGGCGCCGATCGCGTGAAAGTCGCCGGTAAAGTGCAGGTTGATGTCGGTCATCGGCACGACCTGGGCGTAGCCGCCGCCGGCAGCGCCGCCTTTCATACCGAAACACGGCCCCAGGCTCGGTTCGCGCAGGCAGATGATCGCCTTTTTGCCGAGTCGGCAAAGACCGTCGCCGAGGCCGACCGTCGTCGTGGTCTTGCCTTCGCCGGCCGGGGTCGGCGATATCGCGGTAACCAGGATGAGTTTGCCGTCCGGGCGGTCTTCGAGCCGCTCCATGAAGTCGTAGCGTATCTTGGCCTTGTCGTGGCCGTAGGGAATCAGGTCATCGTCGCCCATGCCCAGCGACGCGGCGATCTCCTGGATCGGCTTTTTCTTTGCGGCCTGGGCGATCACCAGGTCGGACGGGATCTTCGTCATGCCTTTTGTCCGGTTGTTGTCCTGCGGCGAAGTCTAACATCCGCGGCACCCTGCCGGTAAGCCGCGCCGCTTGGTATCATTCGGGCTGCCGGGGCCGCCGCAGTTGGTGCACAATGAGCGCGCCGCAAAGCGACAAACGACGGGGCGGGGGCCGCCATGCAACAGGAAGGAAGCAGATGCCAAGCGAATCGCGCCAAATGTATGTCGGCGGGGCCCGGGTAGGATCCCGGGACGGCCGCCAGTTCGAAGTCCGAAACCCCGCCACCGGGGAAGTTTGTTTCACCGTCGCCGACGCCGGGCGCGAAGACGTGGCCCAGGCGGTGTCCGCAGCCCAGTCGGCCCAGGCCGGCTGGGCCGCGCTGCCGCACACGGCCCGGGCGGAATACCTGAACCGGGCCGCGGATATCATGCTGCGCCGGCAGCAGGAACTGGCGGGCGTACTGACGACGGAGGGCGGATCGTGGGTCGGCAAGGCGATGTTCGAGGTGGCCTTCTCGGCCAACATCTTGCGGGTGGCCGCGGCGTCGCTGTACAACAGCGTGGGCGAAGTCATGCCGTCCGAATACGGCAAGCTGACGCTGGTGGTGCGCAAGCCCGTTGGCGTAGTGGCGGTCATTTCGCCGTGGAACTTCCCGCTGTTGCTGTCCATGCGGGCCGTGGCCGCGGCGCTGGCGCCCGGCAATGCCGTCGTGCTCAAGCCGTCGGAGGAAACACCGGTCGGCGGCGGGCTGATGATCGCTGACGTTTTCGCCGAGGCCGGTTTCCCGGACGGCGTCTTCAACGCCGTGACCTGTTCACGTGAGCGGGTCGCCGAGACCGGGGATGAACTGGTTTCCAATGATGGGGTCAGCGCCGTCAGTTTCACCGGTTCAACGGCCGTGGGCCGCGGTATCGGGGCGAAGGCCGGCGGGCTACTGAAAAAGGCCTCTCTGGAACTGGGCGGCAAGGATCCGTTGATCGTGCTCGGGGACGCCGACCTCGAGCGCGCCGTCGACGCGGCCGTGTTCGGTTCGTTCATGCACCAGGGGCAGATCTGCATGTCGGTGGAACGCATCATCGTCGACGATTCGATCCACGACGAATTGGTACGGCGCCTGACCGAGCGGGCGCGGGCGCTCGGGATCGGCGACCCCTCCAACCCGGGGAACGTCATCGGGCCGGTCATCAACGAGCGCCAGCGCGACAGGATCCACACCCAGGTGAGCGAGGCGGGGGCACAGGGGGCCGTGATCCATACCGGCGGCGAATACGAGGGCCTGTTTTACCGGCCCACCGTGATCAGCGGCGTCACGCGGGACATGCGCCTGTTCCGGGAAGAGACCTTCGGACCGGTTGCGGCGGTCATATCGGCGCGCAACGACGAGGAGGCCGTCGAACTGGCCAACGACTCGGAGTACGGGTTGTCAGCGGGCATCATTACCCGGGACGAAAAGCGCGGCCTGGCCATCGCCGCGCAGTTGCAGGCGGGTATGGCGCATATCAACGACTGCCCGGTGCTGGACGAACCGCACCTGCCGTTCGGCGGGGTCAAAAGCAGCGGCCTGGGGCGGCACGGCGGGCGATGGGGAATCGAAGCGTTCACCCAGCCCCACTGGATCAGCCTGGATCGCGGTGGGCGGCATTACCCCTTTTGATCAGAGCGCCCCGCCGCATCGCCGCCGCAGGTCCCCGAGGTCGTCGCCGCGCAGTTCGCGCAAGGCGTGCCTGACGTAATGGGGAACCGCCTTTTTCCGCCACAGCGGGATCATGTCGGTATTGTTCACCGGTTTGACGGCGTCGGCCAGCATGCGCCCGGTTTCCTCGATCACTTCGTCGTCGAGTTTTTTGCCGCACAGAAAATCCGCGGCCCCGGCGGAGACAACGGGCCTGGACGCGAGCGCCCCCAGCACCAGCCGGGCCTCGAGGACGGTGCCCCCCGGGTCCGCCCTGACGGCAGCGGCCACCGACAGGAGCGGAAAGTCGATCGAGCCGCGCCGGCGTAGCTTCCAGTAAGTGCTTTTCCAGCCGTCGGCGGGCTCCAGCAGGACCTCGGCCAGGATCTCGTCGGGGCGGCGCGCACTGTATTCGATGCCGTCGTCGAAGTAGAAGTCAGCCAGCGGCAGACGCCGTTCACCCACGGCCGATACCAGTCGCACGCAGGCGCCGAGGGCCAGCAGCGCCGGCGCGGTATCGGTAGATGAAACCGCGCGGCACTGTGCGCTCTTGGTGACCACCCAGCAGACGTCGCCCCCGGTTTTCAGACAATTGTCGACCGCGCCGCGCCAGTGCTCGCTTTGGTCGTAGTAGCTGCAGCGTGTGTCGAGGCAGAGATTGCCGCCGAGAGTGGCCATGTTCCGCAACTGCGGGCTCGCTACCAGACCGGCCGCCTGCCACAGCGCCGCGTAGCGTTGCCGCAGCATCGGGTTTGCTGCAATCTCGGCGAGTTTCAAACCGGCGCCGAGCTTGACGCCGGATTCGCCCGGCGAATCCACGATGGCCTGGCGCAGGGACTCGATGCGGCCGAGGGCCACCAGCGTGTCCGGTTTTTGCTGACCGCGTTTCATATTGGGTAGAAGATCGGTGCCGCCAGCCAGCAGCATGGCGCCGGGGCCGCTGTCGGACAGGATCCGGGCCGCCTCGCCGAGCTGCGAGGGCGCATGAAAGCTGAAACGCGGCAGCCTCAGCACGATCAGCTCCCGCTCCTGCCGACTTTGTCCATGCGGTGCATTTTCGCCGCATGTCTGCGCCTGGGCATGGCACTGGCCTTGCCGTCACCGCCTTCGCCGGGCGGAACCACGTAGACCGGATCCGGCCAGGCGATGTCCGGGAAGGCACCGGGGCCCGTTCGCGGCTCCTTGCCGGCCGCTTTTTTCTCCAACGCCCTGAGCACCTTGTCCGCGCTGATCGGGACTTCGTCGATGCGCACGCCGACGGCGTCATAGACCGCGTTGGCGATGGCCGGCACGACCGGTAGCAACGGCCCCTGGCCCACTTCCTTGGCGCCGAAGGGTCCGTTCGGGTCCGCGCTCTCGACGATGTCGACGAATACTTCCGGCATGTCGTTGGCGGTCAGGGTCTTGTAATCCAGCACGGACGGCCCCCGGTGCACGAGTGCGCCGGACAGCCGCGGGGGCAGGCGTGTCAGGGCCTGCTCTTCCATCAGTGCTTCGCCGATACCCATGTAGACGCCACCGATGACCTGGCCCCGGACCGAAACGGGATTGAGCGAACGGCCGATATCGTGGGCGATGTAAACCCGTGCAACGGCAACTGCGCCGGTTTCGCTGTCGACTTCGACTTCCGCGACCGACGCGGAGTATGAATAAGTGGGTGACGGACCGACGCCCGCGCCGGGGTATCGGCCGGCCTGCCGGGGCGGCGTGTAGGAGCCCGCCGTTGCGATCGTGCCGTGAGCCTCTTCCGCACAGATGACGGCTTCCTGGAACGACAGGCCGTTTTCCGGGTCGCTGGCGTCGAACACGCGGCCATCGCCGAAGCACACACGGCTTTGCGGGCAATCCAGCCGGGCGGCCGCGGCGGCGCCGACCCGGTCGGCGGCGCGGCTGGCCGCAGCGATGGCGGCGTTGCCCATCATCAGCGTGACGCGGCTCGAATAAGAGCCGAGATCGACCGGTGTCAAAGCGGTGTCGCCGGTAACGCAGCGGAT
>Ga0210122_1000106_pt1 | contig 24461 bp, 18 predicted proteins | sample Muzzi_CordB_D2_FD_185530 | JGI IMG/M metagenome (GOLD analysis project Ga0210122, IMG submission 185530) | Wetland microbial communities from San Francisco Bay, California, USA, that impact long-term carbon sequestration - Muzzi_CordB_D2 (SPAdes) | ecosystem: Environmental > Aquatic > Marine >... | reverse complement strand
GAATATCGGGACCCTGAGACCGGCGGACACATCAAGCGGACCCAGAACTATGTCAAAGCCCTGGCTGTGCATTTGAAAGATCATCAGCGATTCCGTTCCGAGTTGAATGATGATGTTATCGAGTTGCTTTATCTGTCCGCCCCGCTGCACGATTTAGGGAAGGTGGGTGTGCGGGACAATGTGCTGCTTAAGCCGGGCCGGCTGACGGACGATGAATTTGAGGAAATGAAAAAGCACACCATCTATGGCGAAGAAGCGCTGCGGATTTCCGAGCAAAAACTGGGGCAGGATTCGTTTTTGCAATATGCCAGAGCGATTGCCTATACCCATCAGGAAAAATGGGACGGATCCGGCTACCCCCAGGGGTTGCGAGGCGATGAAATTCCGACACCAGGCCGATTGATGGCCCTGGCAGATGTCTACGACGCGCTGATCAGTAAAAGAGTCTATAAACCGCCGTTTCCCCATGAAAAGGCGGTCGAGATTATTGTTGAAGGCAAGGGCAAGCATTTTGACCCGGATATTGTTGATGCGTTTCTCGAACTGGAAGATACATTCCGCAACATTGCGCTGACCTTTGCCGATTACGATGAAGAGCGGCAAATGCTCGGTGGCGCCGCTGACCTCCAATCTGAAAAATGCAGAAAAATTGAAAATATTCTGCTGGTGGAAGACAACGAGATCAATCTGGAGATCATGCATAGCCAGTTGACTGCTTTAAATTACAAAGTGGATACCGCCGTTAATGGGAATGATGCCTTCGTTAAGTTTCGCAATCATAAATATGATGTTGTGTTGACCGACATTGAAATGCCGGAAATGAACGGCTATGACCTGACCGCTGCGATACGACGTTTAGAGCAGGATGCAAAACAGCCTCCCATCCCGATTTTGGCCATCACCGCCAGTGAATTTGATTTAAATGCACAGCGGGCCAAATCCATGGGTTTTACCGGCTACATGCTGAAACCGCTCGATCTTGAATTATTGAAATCAAAATTTGCCGGAATTGTATGTAATCCAGACTGATTTTACCAATTACCCAAAAAGGAGCAGAAAAATGAAGAAAACGGTTGCTTTAGTCCTTGTTTCAGCACTGCTATTGCTGGCGGTGAATACCGCAGTGGCGGGCAAGGCAATGGATAGGATTTTAAAAAGAGGAGAATTAATTGTGGGTATCACCGGTACCCAGCCGCCGTTAAACGTTACCAATAAAGATGGCAAAATTATCGGCTACGACGCTGATATTGCAAAACTGATCGCCATGAATATGGAGGTCAAAGTAAAATTTGACACCATGCCTTTTGCGGATTTGTTGCCGGCGCTAAAAGCCGGTAAAGTGGATATGATCCTGTCCAGTATGACCATGACCCTTGAGCGCAACCGGGACGTGGCATTTGTCGGCCCTTATTATGTATCCGGCAAGGGGATTTTAACCAAAGCTCAAAACATCGATGCGTTGCAAGGGGCCGAGGGCTTGAATAATCCGGAATTTCGGGTCGCTGCACTTAAAAATTCAACCAGCCAGTCATTCGTTGAGCAGGCCGCCCCCAAGGCGCAACTGGTTCCAACCCCATCTTATGATGAAGCGATAAATATGCTTTTGCAGGATAAAGTGAATGCCATTGTTGCCGATTATCCGTTCTGCGCGTTCACGGCTTTTCGCAACCAGGATAAGGGCCTGGTCTCCGGTCAATCCAAATTTACCGTTGAACCGCTGGGAATAGCCATACCCGAGGATACCTTGCTGATCAACTGGTTGAGCAACTTTTTAAAAATGCTCGAAGCCAGCGGACAATTAAAAAATCTGACCGAAAAGTGGTTTAAGGACGGTTCCTGGATTAAAGAACTGCCCTGAAATCGGAAAGGAGGTTTTTGATGAGATTTTTAAGAATTTGGGCCTTAGTTCTTGCCTTCTTGTTGTGTGTGAATATGGTTGCATGCATCGGAGGTAAGAAAGAATCAAAAGCTGAACCTTCCACAATTACAACTACCCTGGGGCAGGAATTGCTGGATCTGGATAAAGCCTATAAAGATGGAATCATAACCCAAAAAGAGTATGATAAAGCCAAAACGGCCCTGATCGAAAAACGAACAAAATAAAAATAAATCTGACGTCTCGCCCAAGATACGACGATTCGTCAGATTTGTCCTACCTGCAAGCGTTATTTTTGAGGGCGGATTAATCAGGCTATCCCCTTTTGTAGGATGGCCCTGCCTGCTCGATATTCCCATCCAGCACCCGCCGAATACAATTGGCAATTTCTCTCATCACGACCGGCTTCATTACCAATGCCCGGATGCCGATTTCCTTGGCGATATCCGTGTCGATCCGGTCACTGTAACCGGTACAGACAATAATCGGGATATCCGGACGGAGGGAGATGAGTTCGGCGGCCAGCAGGTCTCCTGGCATTTGGGGCATGGTCATGTCGGTGATTACCAGGTCGAATTTCTCCGGCGCCTGCCGGAACAAGTTAAGGGCTTCGACACTGCTGGTGCAGGTGGTCAGCCGGTAACCCAGCCGGCTTAGCATTTGTTCGGCAATGTCAGATTGAAATACCTCATCATCCACAAAAAGGATGCTCTCGGTTCCGGTAACCATCAGATCCGCGGGCTCATTGTCGGGAACCCATTCGGAATCAATGGCCGGAAAGAAGGCCTTGAAGACGGATCCCTGTCCCGGAGTGCTGTCAACAGTCAGTGTTCCGCCATGGCTTTTGACGATACCATGAACCACCGAAAGCCCCATACCGGTGCCTTCCCCTTTCTTCTTGGTGCTGAAAAACGGATCAAAAATGCGTTCGATGACTTCCGGCGCCATACCATGCCCCGTGTCGCTTACGGTGAGGCGTACAAATTTTCCGGGCTTCAGCCCGGGATGGTGTTTGGCGAAATCAGCATCGATGTCCACGTCCGTCAGGCTGACTTCCAGCAATCCACCATTTTCGTGCATGGCGTGGCCTGCATTGGTGCACAGATTCATGATGACCTGATGGATGTTGGTGGGGTCCGACATGACCGCCAGGTTGGACTTTATGCTGTAGCTAATCTGGATTGTAGATGGTAATGTGGCACGCAACAGTTTGAGCGCTTCATTGACAAGCAGGTTGATCTTAATCGGATGCATTTCGCGTTCACGCTGTCGGCTGTAAGTGAGAATCTGTTGCACCAAGTCTCTGGCCCGACCGCCGGCCTTCATGACCTGCTTTAAATTCTTACGCAGGGAAGAATCTTGCGGGATGTCAATCAGGGACAGCTCCGTATAGCCCATTATGGCTGATAGGATATTGTTGAAATCATGGGCAATGCCGCCGGCCAGGGTACCGATTGCTTCCATTTTCTGAGCTTGGGCCAGCCGTTTTTCAAGCTGCCATTTTTCGGAGACATCAATGCCGACACACAGTATTTCCTTTACTTGGGAATTATCATCGTAGATGGCCTTGTTCATCCAGGCCACCCGCACCCGTTCGCCGTCGGCGCGAATATTCTCATTTTCATTGGAAACATAACGTTCAGGATGGACGCCGATGTCCTTGATCATCTGGGCCAAGTCAAATCCCGCCAGGTCCATTGACGGCACGATAGTGCCGATTACATTCTTCCCCAGTATATCCGCCTCACTGTAGCCGAAGAAATTCTGCGCGTAATTGTTAAAGAAAACTACGGTGCCTTCAGTATCCATACGCATAATGATGCTGTTGGCGTTTTGGACGAGTTCTCGATAGTTACGCTCAGAGTTCCGCAAGGCGGTTTCAGCTTCATTTCTTTCCCGAATCATGCAGTTTGCCGATTGGGCCAGGATTTCAAACTCCTTGAAATGTAAATTTTTGGATTCGATTTTCACCGATTCAGTTGCCGCTTTCGAAAAAAATGCGGTAAATAGATTGAAATTTTTCTGATTTCGATTGGAGACCAATTTAACGATCAGCAGGACAAATAAAAGTATGGCAAATAGAATGGACACAATCTTAAATAGATCGTTTCTGACTCGTTGCTGCAATGCGGTTCGCCTCTGGCCGATGACGGTTTCAATTTTATCGACATTGACCCCGGCACCCACATACCATTGCCAGTCCGGAAGGCCGGTGGTATAGCTCAATTTTTTATAGGTAATGTCGCTATCTATTTTCGGCATGACATAATCGACGTATCCGCCCCCTGATTTGGCGGCTTTAATCAATTCCCGGACAATCTTAACGCCATTCACATCGGTGACGTCGATCATGTTTATGTCCTTGGCCGGACCAACCAGGCTTAAGCCGTCCCACTGACCTGCAAAAACATAACCATCATCGCCAAAGACAATATTTTCAATTCGGGCTAAAACTTCCTGCTGGATATCGTTAACGACATCATCCAGATATTCGCCGGTTCCGATCAACCAGTCAAAGGGCTCAAAGTGTTTGATATATGCGATCTTGGGAAAGTCTTTACCGGGCTTATTGGGCTTGGTCCAGGAATAGCGATAAAAACCTTCACCGGATTTTCGGACGATGTCGATCATATCCCGGATAACAAATTTGCCCTGGGTATCCTGCATATCACTTAAATTCAGGCCTTCCATTTCCGGCCGGTCGGCAAACAGGATTTCAAGACCGTCCAGCCGGGTAATAAAATAATAGCCGCGTTGGTTGTTATAGCGAATAGGCCGCAACGCATCTTTAATGATTTTTTTAACTTCAGCCGGATTTCGGGTCGCCCGGTGTTGGTTGTATAAATTTACAGCGATATCATAGGCTTCATTGGTCCGATTACTGATTATTTGCTTCAATCTTGCTTCGGCCTGGGATATCTTGAATTCGACGTAGCCGATCACCTGGTCGGTTTCATGTTTAATGAGCCTTTTTTGAGCATCGAGGTATTCCTCCCTCAAGGTGATCTCCTCTTTTGCAACCCTTTCATACTCGTTTCTGATCCAGAAATAGCCGACCAGAGCCACAGAAATAACGGCCAGGCCTGCCATACTGTAAAGAAAGGTCTCTGTGATACCGTATTTAGTTTTCATTGACACCCGCACTTTGTTCTAACATTGAAAACCTGGTCCTCTGGGCCAGGATTCCTTACTTTTGTAACTCGGCAATTATGAAGGAATAATAACCAAACAAAATAATGCTTGTTATACTATTTATCAAGTTGTGAGAGGAGGATTTGGCAACAGAAAATCAGAAAGGCTGCCGGTAAGGTTTCTGCCACCAGGACACGAAGTGCCAAAGATTGAGTGTCGGAAACCAATCCGGTTTTAACTTTTGTGTCCGATTCTCTGGCGGCTGACCCATGACGACTGTAGCAGCGTTTAAACCGGATCAACATATCTTGGCAGGTATGGGCCTGCCTCGCCGTGCCCGGCAAATTGGCGCGGCGCTCGAGCAAGGCAGGCGGAATTGTCAATTCAGGTTCACCAAGCGCTTATTTTAGTTGATCCAGCATGTCTTCAGCAGACCCGATGACGTAATGCGACAGGTCTCGGGGTTTAGGATTGCGGAAATCGGTCCAGTCATAAAACCCTTGACCGCTGCTGGCACCGAATTCACCGTTTTTCACCATCCGCATGAGGGTTAAGGGCGGATACATGCGCGGATCATTGGATGCCTGATACATCTGAAGCGCCACGCGCAGCATAGTTGGTGCCGTCACAAAATCATGCAGCTTAAAAGTGCCCTGGGGATGTCCCAGGCTGGTGTTCAGGCCGATGTCCCCGTCTTCCACCTGGATTTTACCCTGCTCCAACAGGCGCACGGCATCCAGCATCTGCGGTACGAGCAGGCGATTTACCCAGAAACCGGGGATATTGGGTGCTAAAAAGGGCGCTTTTTTCATGTCAAGCAGTGTCCGGCGGGTAAATTCGACGGTTTCAGCCGTGGTTTTATCACCCGGCACCACCTCGACACCCGGCATCAAGGGCACCGGATTCATGCCATGGGTAATAATCGAACGTTCCGGGCGGCCGCCGGCCTCGGCCATTGGATTAATGTCCAGGCTACTGGTATTGGACCAGAAAACAACCTTTTCGGAAAGCTGCGGCAAAAAATCGGCCAGCACTTTACATTTAAGTTTTAAATCTTCAAAAATGACCTCTAAAAAAACATCGCAGTCTTGGGCTGCTTCAATAAAAGACCCCTGGTCTTTGTAGGTTGTGATATTTCGGGCGGCATTGGATACAAAATCCGGATCCTCGATTTTAAATTTTTTGGCAACCGTTGCGGCTAGCTTGTCACATCCGGTTGTAACTCCGGCAAGAATATCCGGGTTTGCATCAAAACAGTGCACATCATGTCCGGTCATCGCACATTGCGTTATCCATCCGCGTCCCATAATTCCGGTACCAAGAATAGCAAACTTCATTCTTTTCCTCCCTTTCGATTTATTGAAAAATTTATCTTCCCGTATGTAATGATTAAAAGACCAACGCTACCAATAAGATAATTAAAATTTTTTGAGTTGAACCACCGGCGTCAGAAAATTCACTTTGCATCCAACTCCGACGGGCCGGAGTATAAAGAATAGGTGATTTGCGTGTCAAACAAAAAATTTCTATGAAAATTATTTGCTTGAAAATTCAACGTGGCTATATTGACATTATGTGATTGATTTGCAATCTTAAAAAATTCTACGAACAGTTTCTTTTTTGCATTCAAATTTACTTTGCGGCTAAGACGCCGAGCGATCAACCAATAAACCAAATCTGAAGCGGGAATCGGTAATGGGCTTTCTGAAAAAAAAGACATTGATGGGCTTGTCGCGAACCTGCGGCTGAGCTGCTAAAATTGGTCCGACAGTTCTGTCGGAAGCATTGAGTGATCTGGAAGTATCGGCTGATGAAAATTTGCTGGTGGGATATGAAACCAGTGACGATGGCGCAGTGTATCGTTTGACACCCGATATCGCCCTGATCAGTACGGTGGATTTCATAACTCCGCCGGTGAATGATCCCTGGTGGTTCGGGCAGATTGCCGCCGCAAATTCTTTATCCGATGTTTATGCCATGGGGGGCAAGCCCCTGACGGCATTGAATTTGGTGATGTTTCCCTCCAAGAAGCTGGATATGGGATTTCTCAAAGAAATTTTGCGTGGCGGCAGTGAAAAAATAAAAGAGGCCGGGGCCTCCATGGCCGGAGGTCATTCGGTGGATGATAATGAGCCCAAATATGGTCTGGCAGTTACCGGGCAGGTTCATCCGGAACGCATATTGACCAATCGGGGCTGCTGGGCGGGAGATGCGTTAATTCTGACCAAATCTCTGGGGACGGGAGTCCTGTTCAATGCCAACCGCTCGGGAAAATTGCCGTATCCTGAACTGGAAGCCATTTTACCGCAGATAGCGGCCCTCAACCGGAAAGCCATTGAGACGGCCTTAAACTTTGAAGTCCATGCCTGCACGGATATCACCGGATTCGGTATTCTGGGCCATAGCCTGGAAATGGCCCGGGGCGGCGGGGTGGAAATCGAGATGGTATATGACCGGCTGCCATTTTATCCCAATGCCCTGCATATGTACCAAAAGGGCGAAACTACCGGCAGCAACAAGGCCAATCGCCAGCTGGCCGACGGCTTCTGGGAAACGGACAAAACCCTGTCCTCCGAAGCGGAAGACCTACTTTTTGATCCCCAGACATCCGGCGGTCTCCTGCTTTCCGTGCCGCAAGCTGAGGCGGATGACCTGATAACGGCATTGCATGCCGCCGGTGTTGAGACTGCGGTTCAGGTGGCCCGGGTGACTGATGGGGAAAAGCCGCTGGTGCGGGTGGTGTAATACTAAAATTGAAGATTAAAGATTTAAGATTGAATATTTGAGGAATTCTATCATTTTATTTTAAAGAACAACTTTGCAGCACACTCTTTAAGCCAGCGGATTTTTATCTCCCAATTCACAAAGCCGTGTTGTTTTGATTTATTTCTTAAATCAGATAGAATACATTAATTCTTCAATCTTCAATCTTCAATCTTCAATTTTTTTCTAGGATCGCCTTGGCCGGTATCAATCCCGTCGCGCTGGCCGATACGATGTTGCCGGCGACACCGGGGCCGTCTCCCGCCACGTACATGCCGTGCATTTTCGTTTCCAGGTTTTGATTGGTGTCCACCTGGGTGGCAAAAAACTTTATCTCCGGTGCATAAAGCAGGGTTTCGTCATTGGCTACGCCCGGTACGACGCAATTTAGTTTTTCCAAACCCTCAATAATATTGGTCAGAATTCTCTCCGGCAATGCCATGGCAATGTCACCGCAGACCACATCGGTCATGGTCGGCTCGATGTATCCTTTTTTGATACGGTGCCAGGTGCTGCGCCGCCCCCGCTTGAGATCGCCGAAACGCTGCAAAATGGGTTTCCCGCCGCCGATCAGGGTTGCCAGACTGCCGATGGATTCCCCGTAGGCCTGGTTGTCCGTCACCGGTTCTGTCAGAATCACCTTGGACAGAAATGCAAAATTGGTATTTTGTGATTTATTATCCCTATAAGCATGCCCGTTGACGCAAACAAAATTACTGTATCTTTCCAAAGAGACAAAACCGCCTTTGTTGGTGCAAAATGTACGCGTTTGATCATCGTATTTTCCGGTTTGAATGAAAAAAGTGGGGTCATAGATAACGTCGCAAAGATCTTGCATGATGTCATTGTGAAGCTCAACGCGAACACCCACCTCGATGCCGCGCTGGGTGAGACCGATGCCGTGTCTTTGTGCCAATCCTCCGACCCAATCGGCACCTACCCGACCGGGAGCCAGGATAATATTGTCAGCCAAATATTGCTTACGGTTGCTGACGACTCCGACAGCGTGATTATTTTCAACTATGATATCTTTAACTTCTTCCGAGGTGTGCATAATCACCCCTGCGGACTTGATATGCTCGGCCATCCCGGCGATGTGTTCGGGAAGACGGTCGCTGCCCAGGTGCTTTTGCTTTATAATGAGCAGATCGATGCCATAGCGCTTGGCCCGTTTCCGTATTTCCCGCGCCTGGTTCATGTTCGTGGGATAGGAGGGGCCGTCCATGCCGAATTTGTTAAATATTTGCTCGGTTTCATCAATCAGTTCTTCAGCGCTGCTGATCGGCATGAACTGAGATAAATCGGTTTTCCCTAATTTATAGATATAATTCAATTTACCGTCAGAGAACAGTCCGGCACCGCCGATACCGCTGAGAATATTGCAGGGTTTGCATTTGATGCATTCATGATAGGTATTGATCGGGCAATTGCGATTTTGGGACGATTTGCCTTTTTCGATGAGCAAAACCTTTTTGGTCGAGTGCTCGCCAAGATAGTAAGCGGCAAATAAACCGGCCGGCCCTCCGCCGACAATAATGACATCATATTTCATAATTGTTCAATTCCTTAGATTCTCGATACTGCTTTTTGATTCCGGCTAAATCCTGTTTGTATGCGTTTCGGATTCTTTGTAAAGCAGTCACATTGGCCAGCAAAGCTACCAGCCCAATAGCGAATTTGAATGTCGTGATGTGAATTAAGGCACCCAACCCGATTATTACAATCCGCTCGGGGCGTTGCATGAAACCCATCCTGGCTTCAAATCCTAATGTTTCAGCCCTTGCACGGGTATAACTGACCATAAACGAACCGCACAGCGCCAGGAATGCGCTCACCATGGTACCGTAATCTTTCCGAAAGATGAAACAGACGGTGATCCCGAGAAACATTATAAATTCCGAATAGCGATCGAAACAGGAATCCAGAAGAGATCCAAACCGCGACACTTTGCCGGTGGTGCGCGCAATTAAACCGTCAACCGTATCGCAAAGACCTCCCATAAGAATTAATATGCCGGCCAGACGGATATGCCCAACTACAAAGGCTGCCGCTGCAAACGATGTAATAATCACCCCGGCAACCGTATACAGATTTGGACTCAAACCCCATTTTGAAAGAACCGTTATCAGTGGCGACAGCCCTTTAACAAACCCGTTTTGCAAATGTTGCGGAATCAATCGTCGACTCTGATAATCCATATTACCCCCCCAGTAACGAGTGTTTAAGTTGAGCGACTGTCAAATTTGGATATCCGCAAATTAACTATCAGATTTTCATCATATTAGCACATTCTTAGCATGGAAACAAAGTCCGCTTACCGGGTACCGCACTATCATCTGCAGTCCGTCCTCTTTTTACGGTGACCTGTCTTCTGAACATCTGACTATGTTTGCGGACTTCGACTCGACTCAGTTCGTCGCAGGTCGCGCTCAAAACCCTCAATCCAGACCCAGTTGGTTAATCTTGATGTATTCTCCTTCAACCTGTTGCGCTGCGATTCGGGCTGCGTAGCGACAAGCATCCGGGACAGGCATTTTATTTGAAAATCGACTCGTGATGTATGCTGCAAAGAAAACATCCCCGGCACCCGTGGAATCTACCGGAGAATTAACTTGGTGGGCGGCATATTGGGTTGTCTTGCCGCTTTGAGTTTGGACGAATCCACCATTTTCACCTAAAGTCACCACAGATTCTTGGATTTTAAACCGAAGCATGAGTTCCGCTAAATTCATCTGATAAAAATCGAGGATGGATCGACACTCATCCCCATTGGCCTTGATTATTTGAGCCGCCAGCAGCCCTGCGGTCAGGTGGCCGGATACGGAGGGATAAACCTTATGGTTTTTAATCATTCGTGTGAATCCCTGAACATCCAGAAATATCAGAAGGTTCGATTCAGGCAACAAACTAAAAGCAGGCGGATCAATATCAAGGGGATGCAGCGGTCCCAGGTGCAAGCCGTCCACCCTGTCAACAATTGCCTGAATTTGTCCGGCTTCAATCGGGCGTGCCTGGTGCGGAATCTCCTGACAACGCCTTTGTCCACGATTATCGTTTACAAAGTGGGTGGTCCGGTCGGTTGCTTCAAAAATGGCATCGATCCCCGCTGCCTTAAATCTATCGAAAATTTTCAGGTCCTGCCCGGCCAGGTTGCTGACAATGTGCACGGGGATGCCATGTCGGCGGTAGGTAATGCCGGCATAGGTGGTGACCCCGCCCAGTTTGAGATAACTTTGATCCTCGGTGAGGATTTTGTCGATGGTGGTCGATCCGACAACGCCAATGCCTTTTTTGAGCAGATTCATCAGAGTTCTATCTATCCAAAATATAGAAAAGTTCACCACGGAAGGGCACGGACCATCACGGACAGAAAAAGTTACGAAAGATCTGTCGTTCATGCTAAAACCAGATATTTCATATTTCGCAGGCTGGTCTTTAATTTAAAATACGAATTTGTTAGGTTACGCCAAGCATTGTCTGGAAAGTGCCTTGTATGTCAAAAAATAAAAGATTATAGTTTAATTAAATTGACAGAATACCTTAATTTTAGGCAATTTGTAATTGTAGGCATTTGTTCAAGCAGCCCTTTCTGTACACTATTGTAAATTACCAAAAACACTCAACATCATAAATTAGCTACCAAATGACCTATAACCTCACCGCATACCTGCGTCAACCGCTTAAAATCGGCAACAAATTCATTGATAACCGACTGGTTTTGGCCCCCATGTCTTTTTTGGGACATGTGGCATTTCGCGAGCTGGTATCACAATATGGTGGTTATGGGTTACTGTACTCCGAGATGTGCAGTGCCAAAGCAGTCCCCACTGAAAACCGTTTGATATCGCCATACTTCAGGTGGCGGGATGAAGAACGTGTCCGGCTGGTCTGCCAGATTTTTGGGGCAGACCCCGCCGTCATGGCCCGGGCTGCCCGTCGCGTGGAAGTGGAGGATCTGTTCGGGGTTGATATTAATTTCGGCTGCTCCAATGGCCGGATTTGCCGACAGAATTGCGGGGCGGCAATTCTGAAGGACCCGGATCTTGCCGCCAGGATCGTTGGTGAAGTCAGGCAAGCCGTATCCTTGCCCCTGTCAGTCAAGTTTCGTACGGGATGGAAGGATGATCCCCGGATTGCCGTTGACCTGGCCCGAAGATTTGAGAGAGCCGGAGCCGATGCGTTGATTTTTCATCCAAGGGTGGCTCCCGATCGCAGATCCCGCCCGCCCAGGTGGGAACATATCGGCCTGGTAAAACAGGCTGTCAGCATTCCGGTTTTCGGCAACGGTGATGTGTTTGACCGTGACGACTGTCGGCGGATCATTCAAGAAACCGGCTGCGACGGGGTGGCATTGGGGCGCATAGCCATAGCCAGGCCATGGATTTTTGCGGAATGGACAGACGAATTAACGCCCGGCCCGGATATTTTTCGGACAACCGCACTTCAGTTGGCCGGACTTTTATCAAAACATTATGATCCCATTAAAGCCGTCAGACGCTATAAGCGATTTGCCTGTTATTTTGCAGCCAATTTCAAATTTGGACACACGTTGTATTCCCGGCTCCTGAACGCTGGAGATATGATCCAGATTGAGCAAATATTGCATCGATTTTTCGAAAAAGCTCCTGATCTGGTTGCAACACCCAATTTGAATTTTTTTAATTAATTTTTGACCGTCCGCTTTTATACCCATTATTCCAATAATCCACTATTCCATCATTCCATGGGGTCTGTATAACTATTTCGTCACTTGAAAGCAATGATTCCATCAAGTTGGATAAGTTCCGGAATGTTATATTATGGCCTGTTCCTCAAGGAAACTAACGATCGTTGCGGCTGTTTCGTCAGGACGATCCATTGGCACGAAGTGACCGGTTCCTTCAAGCGGCACCATGCTTGCCGATGGTACTTTGGATTTAAAACGCCTGGCGGCAGGTGCTAGAAAGGTATCGGATGCTGCTCCGTAAAGGACCAGGGTTGGAGGATTCAACTGGGGGATGTGGCGCCACACATCGTGCGGACAGACGGCAAAACAGCGGGATTCCCAGGCCGGGGCACAGCAGAGCTTAATTTTACCGTCGGCGGTTTCTTCGGTTCCGGATTCAACATAGGCTTCGAGAAACCCTTTTTGCCAGCTGCGAAACACGGCTTTACTGCGGTAGGAATCGAGCATCGTGCGGCGGTCGGGCCATTCATACCTTCTTTTGGCAGCCGTGGCGGCAATCGGGACTCGTTTTGCAAGTCCGGTCTTTTTGGCCAGGTACCACCACCACATCCAGGAATAAGGCAGAATGGTTGGATCGATCAGGATCAGGGCGCGGATCAATTCGGGTCGTTTGATGGCCAGCAGCAGAGTTGCCGTTGCCCCCCGTGAATGTCCGATGGCAATTACGGGTTCGTTCAGATGATCACAAAAACTCTCCAGATCGTCCACAAAAATATTCCAGCTGTTGAGTTTTTTCGGATCTGCCGGCGCGCTGGTTTTGCCATGGCCGCGATCATCCATGCCGAAAATTCTTATACGGGATCGCAGTCTTAGTGCCAGAGGCGTATATACTCCGGCGCACAATCCGGTGGCATGGGAGAAATGAGCCGTCGGTCCGCTGCCATCCCAGTCAATGAAGTTAAAATTACCATCCGGGCCTTTAAACGTGCGATTTTGTCCCGGCAACTGTGCCGGTTGCTGGTGAGTGTTTCTATCCATAATTGTGGTACTAAATAGACGAGACGGTCAGCTTCTGTCAAGGCACTGTTTCAGTTCACAGGGCCCGGGTCAAAAAATTGACGAAATTCGGGATCAAATTCAGTTTATCCCAACCTTGTGTAAATCCTTATACCAAATCGAAGATGTGTAGACGCAAGACAGTCGCTTTAATGAGGTCGATGCTGGATGCTCGATACTTGATGCTGGATAATCAGGAATGCTCCGGGAATGAAATCTACAAACATCCAGACTTCGGCGAACTCTGTCGAGCCTATCCAGAAACCAGCCTAAAAAAATATTGAGTCTGGGTTGGCATACTTCATGCTTTGACATAAGGCGGTGACATGTTTTCTAAATGCCATTTTCAATTCTGCGGACAACATAGATTTCGCTGAGGACATTTTCTGAAAAGGCGAATGTGAATCAAAGGTAGCATACCCATGGACCTGCAGTCTAAATATGACGGTAGACCACAAGGCATCTTAACAGTTGAAGGAGATTCCGTGTCGCGGAAAGAATCCGTGGTTAGAGATCGAGATCCCCTTGATAATCTGGAGCGGAAAGTCGCCGAGCGGACCCTTGATTTGAAAGATGCTGTCCTTAAGTTTGAGGACGAGATTAAAGAACGTAAACGAATCGAAGGTCAGCTGCGAGAATCAGAAAATAAATTCCGCAACATCGTAGAATCTTCACCAATGGGCATCCACATGTATCAGTTAACGGATGACGAACGGTTGATATTTGCCGGTGCCAACCCGGCTGCCGACCAGATATTGGGCCTTGACAACCGGCAGTTTATCGGCCGGACCATCGAAGAGGCGTTCCCGCCGCTGGCGGAATCTGAAATCCCGGATATCTATCGCACTATTTGCAGAGATGGATTGCCCTGGCATAGCGAGCAGGTCGATTACGAAGATGGGCGGATCCGGGGCTGGTTTGAAGTGCATGCCTTTCAAACCAAACCGGGTGCAATGGCAACCATGTTTCGCGACATTTCGGCACGAAAATCAGCAGAGGAGAGCTTAAAAAAAGAAAAAGAAAAATTTCGTATTCTAACCGAGATGTCACCTTTAGGGATCTCGCTGATTGGTATCGATGGCCGATACAAATACGTTAATCCCAAGTTTAAGGAGCTGTTCGGCTATCCCCTGGAAGATATCCCATCGGGACGCGAGTGGTTCCGGAAAGCTTTTCCCGTGGCAAATTATCGCCGACAGGTTATTGAGGCCTGGATCGGCGATCTGAGCGAGGCTGCCATCGGCGAGGTTCGTCCCCGAACTTACAATATCAGATGCCATGACGGTAGCGAAAAAATAATCCACTTTCGGCCGGTCACCATGGAAGGCGGAGATCAATTCGTCATTTATGAAGATGTCACCGAACGCAAGCAGCTGGAGACCCACCTTCAGCAGGCCCAGAAAATGGAGGCCATCGGTACCCTGGCCGGCGGGATTGCCCACGATTTCAATAATATCCTGGCAGCCATACTGGGCTACGGTGAACTGTTGGCATTTGATATGCAAAAAGACACTCCTGCCTGGCAGAACCTGCAGGCGGTGCTCCAGTCAACACATCGCGCAAAAGATCTGGTGGGCCAGATTCTGGCTTTTAGCCGTCAAAACGAATTGAACCTAATGCCGGTGCAAATCAGCTCCATCGTTAAAGAAGCCTTGAAAATGCTAAGGGCCTCGTTGCCCACCACAATCGAAATTCGCAGGAAAATTGAAACCACGGACGGGATTGTCAATGCAAATCCCACCCAGATCCATCAAGTTTTAATGAATCTTTGTGCCAATGCCGGCCATGCCATGCGTGAAAAAGGGGGTGTGCTTGAGGTGGGCCTGAGTCGAATATGGGTGGGTCAAGAAAAGCAATCGCCCCATCCGGACCTGAAATCCGGTGCGTTTCTGAAATTGAGTGTCAGGGATTCCGGCAGCGGCATGACGACCGATGTATTGGAGCGAATATTTGATCCCTATTTCACCACCAAAGAAGCCGGCGAAGGAACCGGGCTGGGTTTGGCAATCGTTCGAGGAATTGTCAGAGCACATGGCGGCGCTGTAAAAGTTGAGAGCGCCCCGGACGAGGGAGCCGTGTTCGAGGTCTATCTACCGGAGATTCAAAAAGAAATCTCAACCAAAGCAGTAACCATGAAAGCTTATCGTACCGGCCAGGAAACCATTCTTTTTGTTGATGATGAGCAGGCATTGGTGACCATGAGCAAACAAATGCTTGAGCTTTTAGGATATAATGTGGTGATCAGAACCAGCAGCATAGAGGCCTTTGAGCTATTTCAGCATGATCCGTATCGGTTTGATTTGGTGATTACGGATATGACGATGCCGAATATGACCGGCGAGAAATTGGCCGGCAGGCTTTTAGCAATCCGACCCGATATTCCGGTGATTCTGTGCACCGGATACAGTGAGCAAATCACTGAACAACGCGCCCGGGATCTGGGTATCAGCGCATTTATGATGAAACCGTTGGTGATGAGAGATCTAGCCAATAAGATTAGAGACGTGTTGGACAAATGAAGATCGTTAAGTTTGCTACCTGAATTTTGTACGCCAAATCCATCCGACCAACTGCTATTGACTGCCAATGGCCTTCGCTTTAAATCAGTTTGAATTTAAAACAAATCAAAAATTGCGTTGAAACATTTGCGTATTGTAATATCCTGTGCTAAATCGTCTGCTGATGGTCGAAATGAATTCAAAATTTTAATTCTAAGACTCTAACCAGAGAGATGGAGGAACGCAATGAAAGCAGTTCGGCAAACGTTGAAACCGGTCAGTTTTTTACTGGCATTTTTGATGCTGATGATTTCAGGTCCATACCAATCCGTCTATGCGGCCCTAATCGGAACCGAAACTTTGCTGGATGGCGGGCGCGGCCAGGAAGCCCGTGCCTATCTAAATCAACTGTTGGCGCGCGAAGATGTCCGCAATGCACTGATGGCCCGGGGTATTGATCCCGCAGAGGCCAGGGCCCGGATCGACAGCCTTTCAGATGCGGAAGCGATTCATGCAGCCGATCAATTCGATCAGCTGCCGGCCGGCAGCGGGGTTATCGAGACTCTGATTATCGTAGCATTTTTGGTGTTTCTGATCCTATTGATTACGGATATTACCGGATATACGGATATCTTTCCCTTTGTCAGGCCAATGAAGTAATGGAGGGGTTTCAGAGCCACATTTTTGAAATATTTAACGATACATTTCAAAGAGCCGTTAAACCGGGTTCTTGAAATTCCAATATTCAAGCACCAAAATCCAAACAAATTCCAATGATCCAAATTCGAAAATTCAAATATCGGATCAGGCGGGGGAGAAAAAGTGTTTAGACACTGTTAAAGCACAATGCATGGGATTGTTTTGGTCATTGAAATTTGTTATTTGAGATTTATTTGAGATTTGGTGGTTGGGATTTGTGATTTTTATGATGTGAAAGGGGGCAATAGATATGTCGTACAGTATCGCCTTGATACCCGGTGACGGAATCGGCAAAGAAGTTGTTCCGGAAGCAGTTCGGGTGATGGATGTCCTGTGCAGTCAGTATGATTTTGAGTTGGCCTATACCGCATTTCCTTATTCCTGTGAATACTATTTAAAGACCGGCACCATGATGCCGGACGACGGGATTGATCAACTTCGCAATTTCGACGCCATCTTCCTGGGTGCTGTCGGCGACCTGAGAGTTGCCGATCATGTTTCGCTATGGGGGTTGCTGCTGCCCATCCGACGCCGGATGCATCAATACGTCAACTTACGTCCGGTCAGACTTTTGCCCGGTATAACTTCACCGCTTGCCCATCGCACGGCGCAAGATATTGATTTTATCGTGGTTCGCGAAAACAATGAGGGTGAATACTCTGAAATAGGCGGCCGGCTTTACAGCGGAACGGATGCCGAAATGGTTGTCCAGCAAACCGTATTCACCCGCATGGGGGTCGACCGCATATTGCGCTATGCCTTTGAACTGGCCCAAAGCCGGCCGCGTAAACATTTGACGTCGGCCACCAAATCCAACGGCATCATGCATACCATGCCTTACTGGGATGAACGATTCAAGGCCCTGTCAAAAGAATACCCGGACGTGGTCACCGATCAGTTTCACATCGACATCCTGACGGCCCACTTCGTCCAGCATCCCGACTGGTTTGATGTGGTTGTCGGCAGCAATCTGTTCGGGGATATTCTGTCGGATCTTGGACCCGCCATAGCCGGCAGCATCGGCATCGCCGCTTCGGCCAATCTGAATCCGGCCAAAGAATTTCCGTCCATGTTCGAGCCTGTCCATGGCTCGGCACCCGACATTGCCGGCCGGGGAATTGCCAATCCCATCGGCACGTTGTGGTCGGCCCAGATGATGCTGGACTTTTTAGGCGAAAAAAAAGCGGCTCAAGCGCTGATGACAGCCATTGAAACCGTTACTTCCATGAATCGCTTGACGGCTGATCTGGGGGGAGATGCCACCACCAAACAGTTTACCGATACGGTTATTGAACAACTTGCAACAGGGAGGACGGCATGAAATCGAAACGCTTCGAAAAACTTGCCCAGCGTCCGGTTAACCAGGAAACTTATATTAAACCATGGGCTGAAACCGGCCTTGCCGCCATGGAAAGCCCCCTTGACCCGTCTCCGGGCCTGACCGTTGTTGATGGCAAGGTCGTGGAGATGGACGGGGTTGCCCGCCAGGATTTCGATATTATTGATCACTTCATTGTCGAACACGCCCTTGACCTGGTCCAGGCCGATAAGGCCATGCAAACCCCATCGCTTGAAATCGCCCGCATGCTGGTAGATATCAATGTATCGCGTGCCGCGGTTCTGGAAGTGGTCGGTGGTTGTACGGCAGCCAAATTGGTTGATATCGTGCGTCAGATGAATGTGCTTGAAATGATGATGGGACTGGCCAAGATGCGGGCCCGCAAATCGCCTGCCAATCAGGCCCATGTCACCAATCGCAAGGAGCACCCGGCCCTGCTTGCGGCTGACGCGGCCGAAGCGGCCCTGCGAGGTTTTAACGAAGTGGAGACGACCATCGGGGTTACCCGCTATGCATCGCTCAATGCGCTTTCCATCCTGATCGGATCGCAAACCGGGCGCGGCGGTACCCTGACCCAGTGCGCGGTGGAGGAGGCCACAAATTTAAGGCTCGGATTTAAGGGCTTCACAACGTATTCCGAGACGCTTTCGGTATACGGCACGGAGCGAACATTTATCGACGGTGATGACACCCCCTGGTCCAAAGCATTTTTAGCGGCCGCCTATGCCAGCCGGGGAGTCAAAATCCGGTTTACCTCCGGCACCGGAGCGGCCGCTCTGATGGGGCATTCGGAGGGAAAATCGATGCTTTTCCTGGAGGCTCGCTGTCTGCTGACGACCAAGGGGGCCGGCAGCCAGGGAACCCAAAATGGTTCCATTAGCTGTATAGCGCTGCCCGAGTCACTTCCCGGCGGCGTGCGCACCGTTCTGGCCGAAAATTTGATTGCAACCATGCTGGGGTTGGAGGTGGCCTCGGGCAATGATGCCCTGGCTTCCCAATCGGAAATGCGCAAGAGTGCCAAACTCATGCTGCAGTTTATTCCCGGTACGGATTTCATTACCTCCGGCTACGGGGCGATTCCGCGCTATGACAACATGTTCGGCGGCGGCAACTTCGATGTGAGTGAATTCGACGATTGGCTGGTGTTACAGCGCGACATGCAGGTTGACGGCGGCATGGTGCCGGTTAAAGAGGCCGATGTGCTCAAGGCCCGTGAGCGGGCCGCCCGCGCCATCCAGGCCGTCTTTGCCGGGTTTGAATTTCCCGCCATCAGCGAAGCCGAAGTGCAGGCGGCGATTACGGCCTATAGCAGCCAGGACATGCCCGATCGTGATAAAGTGGCTGATATTGAAGCCGCAACGCGATTGCTGCGCGGGCCGCTAACCGTGGTCGATGTGATAGCGGCCCTGGTCAAAGCCGGCTTTGATGATGTCGCCGCCAGCGTCTTGGAGTTGCAGCGTCAGCGCGTCATCGGAGACTATCTGCAGCCGTCCGGCATCTTTGATGATAACTTCAAGGTTATCAGTGCCCTGACCGATCCCAATGATTATCGCGGACCGGGCACGGGTTATCGGGTCGAAGGCGATCGCTGGGCGCAGCTGCAAAATCTACCCCAGGCCTGGGACCCGCGGGCCTACCTGGAGGCTGTCAGCTCGGCCAAATCCACCGATTGGCTGGAGGAGGGGCCGCCGGCCGCTATCGGCGATCAGCCGGAGGTGATTGTTGCCCTGGACCCGGCCTTTGGAATTAAAATCAACCACACGATCGGTAACCTGGATCTGCAGGAGGTGCTTGGGGCCATTTTGGAAGGTATCCGCGAGGAGGACCTGCCGGCCAGAATCGTTCGGATCTATCACACGGCGGATTGTGCGTTCATCGGGTATGCCGGAGCAAAATTGAGCGGATCCGGCGTGGCCATCGGAATTCAATCCAAGGGGACCACGGTGATCCATCAGCGTGATCTGGCACCACTGGAGAATCTGGAGCTTTTCCCCCAGGCGCCCAACATGGAATTGGAAACCTATCGCCAAATCGGACGCAACGCGGCCCGTTATGCAAGCGGTAAGCCGACCTCACCGGTTGCGGTCAAAATAGACAATACAGCCCGTCTGCGGTTGATCGTGCAAACCACGCTGCTGCAGCTTCTGGCTACCCGGCAGATTCAAAGCGACCGGGCCCCGGTGGAGTTGCAGGTCCGGTTATAAAAACCAAAACTAATCCGGGATCTCTTTAAGCAGATAATTGACTGGACTCGCGAAAATTTCAAGCACCAAAATATAAATCTCAAATAAATATCAATGACCGAAATTCAAAATTCAAAATAGTTAGCGTGAGGATAAGGAGTGTAATTATGGCCCAGGATAATGCGTGCTCATTTACCGGACGTCCTTTGAAGGATTTGACCATCGAGAATGTACTTGCCGGAGAGTTAACCGCCGAAGATTTCCGGACCAGCGCTGAAACACTGCGCGAACAGGCAAATGCCGCCGAGACCGGCGGTTACCGGCAGCTTGCCGAAAATTTGCGTCGGGCTGCGGAACTGACCTGCATCTCCAACGAGGAAGTGCTTGAGATTTACAACCAATTGCGCCCGGGGCGCTCGAATTACGGATCCCTCAGCGCTTTAGCCGAACGCCTCGAAAATGAATACAAAGCAACGCTCACCGCGGCGATGGTCAGGGAAGCAGCGGAAGTTTATCGCAAACGCGGGATTGTTCAGGATGGCAAGTGAATCAGGATGATATAAAAGGAGAGTGATTATGAAATACCGCTATTTGGGCAACACCGGTATCCAGGTATCGAGCCTGTGTATGGGAACCATGACCTTTGGGCGTGAAGCCGATGCGGCCGAATGCCGGGCCATGTTCGACCAATGCCGTGATGCCGGCGTCAATTTCTTTGATTGCGCCAATGTCTATAATAAAGGGCAGGCCGAAATAATTCTGGGCGAGTTGATCTCCGACTGCCGCGACGAATTGATTGTAACCTCCAAGTTCGGCGGTCCGATGGGCTCCGGTCTTAACGACAGAGGGGCTTCCCGTCGTAACCTCGTTTCTTCGCTGGATGCGAGTTTAAAACGGCTTAACACCGATTACGTCGATATCTATTTCCTGCATCACTTAGACGAGTATACGCCGATCGAGGAAACTCTGCGGGCTCTGGATGATGTGGTGGCCCAGGGTAAAGTGCGCTGCACCGGGGTCAGCAATTTTGCCGCCTGGCAGATCGCCAAGGCGCTGGGCGTCGCCGCGCATAACGGCTGGACTCCGTTTCATTGCGTTCAGCCCATGTACAATCTGGTTAAACGCCAGGCCGAAGTTGAGATATTGCCCCTGGCCCAATCCGAGAATCTCGCCGTGATCAGCTACAACCCCCTGGGAGGGGGCCTCCTCACCGGTAAGTACGGCCAAAACCGCCAGTCAGAGCAGGGACGCCTGACCCATGATGATATGTACCAAAACCGGTATGCAGATCAGTGGATGTACGATGCCGCCGTGAAGTTTACGCAATTCGCCGCAGATAACGGTTACCACCCGGTTTCTCTGGCAGTGGCGTGGGTTGCTCACCACCCGGCGGTAACGGCACCGATTATGGGCGCCCGCAATGTTGAACAGTTAAAAGATTCCCTTAAAGCCGCCGATATTGAATTAAGTCCTGAGCTATATTCCGGGATCTGCCGGCTGACACCGACACCGCCGCCGGCAACCGATCGCTCGGAAGACCGGGTCGAAGATCAAACGCCATAGCGTTTGTATAAAACCCCGGAGATCATCAACTATACTGCTATAGAATGGCTGGACTGTCTTCTGTTTGCTGTCAAACTTACGAAAACGGTCCAGCCCATAAAAAATGCGCAGCATTAAGTAATTTATCCGCTGAGCTTGGGTCATGCAGTATTCTTCATTTGTCGATTGGCAATCAGAAAACCCGTGCGTTTAAATTCCAGGGCGGATAAATTACCGCATGAATAGCCCGCCGTTAATATCGATGGTCTCACCGGTAATAAAATCATTTTCAATTAAAAATTTTACAGCCATTGCGATGTGCATGGCGTGGCCATGTCGTTTCAAGGGGGTATTCTCCTGCCACAGCGCCAGCTGGTCGGCCGTGGTGACCTTGTCGTGAAACGGGGTTAAAATTACGCCCGGGGACACGGCATTGACCCGGATTTTCGGCGCCAGCTCTTTGGCGGCACCCTTGGTGAACGTGCCGACTGCCCCTTTGGCGGCTCCGTAGATAGTGGCTGTCGGCGCCCCATGGCGGGTAGCCAGCGATGAATTATTGATAATACAGGGATCGTCACCTTTTTCCAGCAGTGGAATGCATAGGGATGTCATCATCATTGCGGAAAACGTATTTAAGGCGAAAACTTCCTGCATCAGAGACCAGTCACACTCTCTGGCCGCCGTGCGGCGGATAAGACCGCCGGCATTGTTAAACAGGACATCCAGCTTTTCGGTTTTTTCGGATACGGACTGCACCAGTTCCCGACAGCCTTTCTCGGTCGTCAAATCAGCCTGTAAAAGATGCGCCTTTCCACCACCCTTGGCAACATCCTCTGCTACCTGCCGGGCGGCTTCACCGGAAGCATTATAATGGATGAAAATTTCGTTTCCCGGTGCCAGGAGACGTGCAGTTTCAGCTCCCAGACCGGTACTGGCTCCAGTTATTAGAATTACTTTTGACATTGCAAAACTCCTTCTTTATTCTTTGGGTTCGTTAAGTTTGTTAGGTTTGTTAAGAACGTCAACCGATATTTCATTAGATGATAAAAAATAAGAATGACTTTCATTCCTTTAAATAAATTTTCAAATAACTATTAACGAATAACCAATAACGAATCCCTTGGATTCGTTATTTATAGAGCGCGGCACTGCGACCGTTACCGATTGATTCCGGGTTAATGCAACTTAGCATGGGTTGCCCGTTGAGGGCTCGGATTAGGTTTCGGGAGGCCATTTCCGCCATTTTTATGCGGGTCGTAACCGTGGCGCTGCCGATGTGTGGCAGAACGGTTACCTGGGGTAAGGTGAGCAGTGGATCATCGCCCCGCATGGGCTCCGGGTCGGTTACATCCAAACCAGCCCCGGCGATCGCTCCATTTTTTATGGCATTGTATAAAGCGGCCTGGTCAACAATTTGGCCCCTTGAGGTATTGATGAGCAAGGCAGAAGGCTTCATCATCAGCAGTTCCTTTGCTCCGATGAAATGCTTTGTTTCCGCCGAAAGGGGCAAATGGAGACTGAGAATGTCGCTGCGACTCAGAATCTCATCCCGGGTGGCATACACCGCGCCGAACTCTTTTTCAGTCTGCTCGTCGCGCTTGCGGTTGTGGTAAAGGATATCCATGTTAAACCCAGTGGCACGCCGGGCCACCTCCCGACCGATGCGCCCCAGACCGACAATGCCCAGGGTGGTATGATGCACGTCGCGGCCGAGATTATCGAGCAGGCCCGTATTGACCGTCCAGCGGTCCTGTTTGACCCAGTCTGCCAGTTCCAATACCCGGCGGGCGGCTGTCAGAATCAGGGTAAACGCCAGGTCAGCTGTGGTCTCGGATAAAACACCCGGTGTGTTGCCGGCCGGTACGCCGAATTCAGTGCAGGCCGGTACATCAATATTATCGTAACCCACTGCGTGATTGCTGACGACTTTCAACTCCGGACAGGCTTCCAGCAGTTCCCGGTTGATTTTAATATCGGTTGTTGCCAGCAATCCGGTACAATCGGCAAACAGTTGAAACTGAACCTGGCGGGGCATCAATTCTTTCTCCTGCCAGATGTGAAGATCGCAAACATCCCGCAGTTCTTTTAATCCTTCGGGCGCCAGAATTCTTGAAACGTATACTTTTGGTTTTGTCATAACTTTCTTCTTTTCGTTTTCAAAAATAAAAATAAAGTCGGGCTAAATCGGCTCTGACGCAGACATATGCATTGGAATATTGGAATTTTGGAATGTTGGGTTTGACGGAATAAGATCTGTTCTACACAGGGCACTGATCAAAAGCTAAAATTAGAATATCATCCGCTTTTGATACGCAATATTCCATATTTCCACCATTCCATTATTCCATCGCTATGGACAATCGAAAAAGCTTCTATTCCACCGGGATCGGAAATATTTCAACAGCAAACGCTCTAGCGAATGGCCTTTCCGCTTTCAAAATCGAAAAGATGCAGATTTTCCATGCTGGGTGCGATCACGAGGTTACTGCGGGTTTTTATCAGGGTTTTGCGGCCCACCGCGACGATGAGGCTGAAACTGACGGCATTTAATGCCACATACGTCTCATTGCCAACGGGTTCAACCACTTCCACGGTTCCTTGAATCGTTTGGCCCGGGGCATGCTCTGTAGCGACAACCAGATCTTCGGGGCGAAGGCCGACCGCGATTTGTTGAGGTTGATAGTCGGCAAGCAGTTGAGATATTTTC
>Ga0210122_1000105_pt1 | contig 24473 bp, 33 predicted proteins | sample Muzzi_CordB_D2_FD_185530 | JGI IMG/M metagenome (GOLD analysis project Ga0210122, IMG submission 185530) | Wetland microbial communities from San Francisco Bay, California, USA, that impact long-term carbon sequestration - Muzzi_CordB_D2 (SPAdes) | ecosystem: Environmental > Aquatic > Marine >... | reverse complement strand
GCGGCGAGGGAGCGACGGCTTCGCCTCGCTGAAAGACTTGCGCCGCGGCGATGGACAGCAGCGCGGCGCCGCCCAGATAGGCAAGCAGGCGGACGAAGGCGGTTGGCAGTTCCTCGCGCCAGCTGTGCAGAGCCGGGTGCATGGGCCCCCTTTCGGCGTCTTGCGACGCCGTTGTCATCAGGCCTGTTCTCGCTTAGAAGCGCTGCCATCCGGTTGCGCCGGGCCGGCGCAGGTAGTGGAAAGTTTTCGGAGCGTTAACAATGGGTTACAAGGTCGCCGTGGTTGGTGCCACCGGCAATGTCGGGCGCGAAATGCTCGATATCCTGGCCGAGCGGGCATTTCCCGCCGGTGAGGTGGTCGCGCTCGCCTCGCGCAAGAGCATGGGCCAGGAATGCTCGTTCGGCGACAAGACCCTGAAGGTGAAGGCGCTCGACCATTACGACTTCTCCGACGTCGACATCTGCCTGATGTCGGCGGGGGGTGCGGTGTCGAAGGAATGGTCGCCCAGGATCGCGGCGGCCGGCGCGGTGGTGATCGACAATTCGTCAGCCTGGCGCATGGACCCGGACGTGCCGCTGATCGTGCCCGAGGTAAACGCGGATGCGGTCGCCGGCTTCAGGAAGAAGAACATCATCGCCAACCCGAATTGCTCCACCGCCCAGCTCGTGGTCGCGCTCAAGCCGCTGCACGACAAGGCCAGGATCAAGCGCGTGGTGGTGGCGACCTATCAGTCGGTGTCCGGCGCCGGCAAGGATGCCATGGACGAGCTGTTCTCGCAGACCAAGGCGGTGTTCACGCTCGACGATATCGAGACCAAGAAATTTCCCAAGCGCATCGCCTTCAACGTCATCCCGCAGATCGACGTCTTCATGGAGGACGGCACCACCAGGGAAGAATGGAAGATGGTGGTGGAGACCAAGAAGATCCTCGATCCCAAGATCAGGCTGACCGCGACCTGCGTGCGCGTGCCGGTCTTCGTCGGCCATTCGGAAGCGGTCAATATCGAGTTCGAGAACGAGATCACCGCCGACGAGGCGCGCGAGATTCTGCGCGGCGCGCCCGGCTGCATGGTCATCGACCAGCCGCAGGACGGGGGCTACACGACGCCCTACGAATGCGTTGGCGAGGACGCCACCTATATCAGCCGTATTCGCGAGGACGGCACGGTGGAGAACGGCCTTACCATGTGGGTGGTCTCGGACAACCTGCGCAAGGGTGCGGCGCTCAACGCGGTGCAGATCGCCGAGACGCTGATCAACCGCAAGCTGATCAGCGCGAAGAAGAAGGCGGCGTGACGATCTCCTCATCGTGAAGAGTATCGCGCAAGCGATGCGTCTCGAACTATGAGGCCTCATTCTTCGAGACGCGCTCCTGCGGAGCGCTCCTCAGGATGAGGACAGGAGTTAAAACCGCGGCGCTTGAAACACCTTGGCGTGTTGCTCCGCCGCCACCGGCCGAAACGCGCCGCTCGCCCGATCCAGCACCGACAATTCTCCGCTGGCCACGCCGAAATAGGCCGCGTGCAGGGCGAGCTTGCGGCGCCCGACGAGGATGTTCACACAGGGAAAGGTCATCAGGTTGTCGAGCGTTTTGACAAGCGAGGCCTGCTCGAGCTTTGTCAGGTAATCCGTCAGCGCCAGATCGCCGCGCGGGCCGACCGCCTCGGCTGCCGGCGCGATCAGCGACATCCAGCGGCCGATGAAATCGCCCGGCGACAGCGGCGCGGCGTCCTCCGCATAGGCGCGGATGCCGCCGCACTGGGCGTGGCCGAGCACCACGATGTGCTTCACCTTCAGCGCCTGCACGGCGAATTCGAGCGAGGCCGAAACCGCGCGCGTGGCGTCGTCCGGCGTGTAGGGCGGCACCAGGTTGGCCACGTTGCGCGCCACGAACAGTTCGCCCGGCTGCGCGTCGAATATGACCTCGGGCGAGACGCGCGAGTCGCAGCAGCCGATCACCATGATCTCCGGGTGCTGGCCGGTCTCCGCCAGTTCGCGCAAGCGGCTCTGCTCGACCGGCAGTCGCTCGCTCAGGAAGGCGCTGTAGCCGTCGATTAGCCTTTGCGGGAACTCCATCGCCAGATTTGCTCCACCACGCTTCGGTGCTTCCTATTCACGCCCAGATCGCCATTGGCAAGCCGAAAGCGTCGCGCGGCGGCGGATCGGGAAACGGCCGCGCCAGCCCGGCGTGCAGGCGCCGCGCCACCGCCGCGCAGGCGAGCGCGTCCATGAGATCGTCTTGCGCTGCACCCTTGGGCGGGGTTGCGCCGACCAGGCCGTCCGGCATGCCGGCGCCGCCAAGAAGGTCGCGGCGCAGGTCAAGGCCGCGCGCATGGGGCCGGCTTTTCACTTTTTTCGGCTCGGTCAACGGCCGTTCGCCGTTGAGCCGCCAGAACGCCAATTCGGGATGCACCTCATAGACGCGCGCCGCCAATGCGGGGTCGGCGCGCAGCACCTCATCCATTTCGCGGATTTTGGGTGCGATATTGAACAGTTGTTTCGACACCTTGCGCGGTGGCTCCGAGGTGGCGAGCGCCGCCGCGCAGGCGGCGGCGTAATCGGTCTGGTAGATCGCCGCACGCGATGGCACCGGGAACACCGACGATTGCCGGGCGCCAAGCAGCGGCCGCACCGCGTTCTCGGCCTGGCGCCCGCCCGCACCCGAGCGTTCCGGCAAGCCGATCGGGATATCGACCGCGACCACCGCCGGCGTCTGCGATGCCGCCAGTACATCGGCAAAGCGGGCAAAGATTTCGACCTTGCCCGCGTCACCCGCCGGCCGCACGAAGGCGGCGATCCAGCCGCCCGCACAGCCGTCCACGCCGGCGAGCCATACGTCTGCGGCAGCCTCATCCATCGGCCGGATGGTGGCATGCGGATTGCGCGAACGGTAGATTGGTGCCGATCAGACGAGGACCGTTGCCATGACCATCCGCCCGCGCCGCAGCGTGCTCTATATGCCGGGCGCCAATGCCCGCGCGCTGGAAAAGGCAAAGTCGCTACCCGCCGACGGCGTCATCCTCGACCTCGAGGATTCCGTCGCGCCCGACGCCAAGGAGGGGGCGCGCGCGCAGGTCGCAGCGGCGGTAAATGCGGGCGGCTTCGGCAGCCGCGAGGTATTCATCCGCATCAACGGCATCGACACGCCGTGGCACGCCGAAGACCTGGCCGCCGCCGCTCACGCCGCGCCCGACGCCATCCTCGTTCCCAAGGTATCGACGCCGGAAGCGGTGGAACTGGTCGGTCGCCGCCTCCTTGACATGGGCACCCAGCACAAGACGCGCGTGTGGGCCATGATCGAAACGCCGCTCGCCATCTTCAACATCCTGGCCATCGCCGCGCAGGCGCGCGATTCGGAATCGCGCCTGGCCGGCTTCGTCATGGGCACCAACGATCTCGCCAAGGACACCCGCGCGCGCCTGGTGCCCGGTCGCGCGCCGATGCTGCCCTGGCTGACCACCTGCGTCGCCGCCGCGCGCATCCACGGCATTGATATACTCGACGGCGTCTATAATGATCTCGGCAATGCGGAAGGGTTCGCGGTCGAATGCACGCAGGGCGTCGAACTCGGCTTCGACGGCAAGACGCTGATCCATCCCAACCAGATCGCGCCCTGCAACACGGCGTTCTCACCGACCGGCGACGAGGTGGCGCAGGCGCGCAATATCATCGCCGCTTTCGATCTGCCGGAGAACAGGGGCAAGGGCGTCATCTCCATCGATGGCCGCATGGTCGAGCGCCTGCATGCCGATATGGCGCGGCGCACCGTGGCCATTGCCGAGGCGATCCAAAAGGCCGGCTGAATCCGGCGGTTCCGCAGAGGGGGAGGCGTCGCGTGCCGCGCACCGGACACCTGTTACGGGGCCTGACACCGGGGTAAGATGACCGTCGAAACATCCGATGTGGTCGGCTCAGGCGACGCGACCACGGCAAGGCTAGGATCATGACCTGCTCCCGGCACATCTTGGCGGTATCTCTTGCTGCGGCTTTTGCGCTGGTCTCGCCCGGCGTGGCGCGGCCTGAGCCGCTCGAAGTCCCCCTGCCCAAGCCGGCGCCCACATGCGACCGCAAAGATTTCCGTGTCGTGCTCGACGTCGGCCACACGGCCGACTCGCCCGGCGCGATGAGCGCGCGCGGCACTGGCGAATACAATTATAATTTGCGACTTGCAAAGCGGCTCGAAGAGATGCTGATCAGTGCCGGGTTCGACAAGACCGTGCTACTGGTAACCGGCGGGCCGGGCAAAAAGAGCATGTATGTACGCGTGGCGCGCGCCAACAAGCTGTCGGCTGATCTCCTGCTGTCGATCCATCACGACTCGGTGCCCAAGAAGTTCAAGCAAGAATGGGAATTCAACGGGAAGCAGGAAGTCTACAGCGATCGCTTCAAGGGCCATTCCATCTTCGTCTCGGATCGTAACATGAAGCGCAAGGACAGCCTTGCCTTTGCCAGCATACTCGGCAATCAGCTGGCGCTGCGCGGTTTGCAATACACGCCGCACTACACCGAAAGCTTCATGGGTAAATACCGCCGCACGCTGCTCGATGTGGAGGCGGGCGTCTACCGGTACGACACGCTGTTCGTGCTGAAGAAGACCCGCATGCCGGCAGTCCTGCTGGAAGCCGGTTCGATCGTCAATCGCGACGAGGAACTGGAGCTTGGCAGCCCCGCGCGGCAGGTGCTGATCGGTGCCGCCGTGGTCGATGCGGTGGAAAGCTTTTGCCTGGCGCAGACAAAGTCCGCGCCGCAGATCCTCCAGTCGGCGCGGCGTGCGCGGCGTGTCCGCCACCGGCGCGCGCCCAAGAAAAATGAAGTCGCGGCGCCGGCCGTGACCTGGCGCCCCTCGAGCAGCGCTTACTAAAGGCCGGGCCTGCGTGGACGGCCGCTCGGCCTGGCCTTTTCCCCGCAGCCGACGATCTTGTCGGCCTTCTGCCTGGTCAGCCAGCTCTCGTCGAGGCCGCTGGGCGGGCAATGCTTGCGGGACGGGTCAACGTTGAACCTGATCACCTCGTCGTCCTGCCTGAGACGGTGCGCCATCAGGTCGCCGTGGCCCGGAAACTCCGCCGGTATGCCCGTTCGAAATGGAACACGACGACCACGCTCGCGACGGCAGCGAAGAAGCACCATACCGAAACAAACGACTCCCAATAAAGCATATAGCTCAAACAGGCGCCGCCGATGACGATAACGCTCAGAGCGATCATCGCGCGATGCGACGACAACGCCATCGCGGCGCCGGTCGCGACCAGGTAGGCGGCTCCCATCGGAAAGGACACCTTGTTTTCGCTCACATAGACGATGTGGCCATCGACAATGCGCGCCGCATGCGGGTGCGAGACGATCGCCTGGAGATAAAAGGCAGCCACCACCAGACCGACGCCAAGACAGGCCAGCATCGCCAACCGACGCAGCTTGCTTGGCTCGATAAGCAGGCAGGCGAGTGGCGCGTAGATCGGCCACCAGACCTCGGCAATCACGAGATAGACATAGGTCAGGATGGTCGAGGATGCGCCGCCCGGGGCGACCGGCAACAGCAGCCAGAGCAGGCCTTCGACGCTCTGATGGGCCGCGAAGAAAAGCGGCACCGCGGCCACCGGCCATTCACGCGGCGCTCGCGCCCTGTTCAGCGCGGCCAATCCGGCGGCACCGGTGATCGTGGCCGTGACGAAGCTGGCGGTTGCCGAAAAGCACATTATTCACAGTGTGCCTCAGCGGCGGCGAAGTCCAGCGATGTCAAGGCAGGGGACTTATAGCCACGGCCGCTCGGTCTTGGCCTTTTCTTCGTAGCCGACGATCTTGTCGGCCTTCTGCTTGGTCAGCCCGATATCGTCGAGACCGTTGAGCAGGCAGTGCTTGCGGAACGGATCAATGTCGAACTTGACCACGCCGCCGTCCGGCCCGCGGATTTCCTGCTTCTCCAGGTCGATGGTGAGTGTGGCATTGGCGCCGCGCTCGGCGTCCTCGAACAGCTTCTCCAAATCTTCCGGCGACACGCGGATCGGCAGCACGCCGTTCTTGAAACAGTTGTTGTAGAAGATGTCGCCGAACGAGGTGGAGATCACGGCACGGATGCCGAAATCCATCAAAGCCCAGGGCGCGTGCTCGCGGCTGGAACCGCAGCCGAAATTGTCGTCAGCCACCAGAATCCTGGCCTTGCGATAAGCCGGCTTGTTGAGCACGAAATCGGGGTTCTCGGAGCCGTCGTCGTTGTAGCGCAGTTCGGAGAACAGGCCCTTGCCCAGCCCGGTTCGCTTGATCGTCTTCAGGTACTGCTTGGGGATGACCATGTCGGTGTCGACATTGATCATGCGCAAGGGCGCGGCGACGCCTTCCAGGGTGGTGAACTTGTCCATAGCTGCTGCGCTCCCGGCCCGGCCTGCGAGAAATTCATGATGTTCTTAAGGGCTTTGCCGCGCCGGTCAATAGCGGCGCGGGCGTGCGCCTATCGCGGGCCGGTCGGCCGATCAAGCGCCCTTTTCGTTGCGCGGCAATGATGCCAGTCCGGTGACCCAGGGCTGCGCCGAGCGGAACCAGTTCTGCCGCTTCGGGGTGAGCTGGTCGCGCTGGCGCAGCAGGCCGACCCGCACGGTGTAGGACGGCTTGGGGCCGTCACCGACGGTGGTCGAATAGATCGGTGATCCACATTTGGGGCAGAACGCCTGCGCCCGCGGCGTGCCGCTTTCCGCCGTCGTCTTGATGAAGATCGTGGGCTCTCCCGACAGCATTCGGAAGCTCGCTCCGGTAACCGGGAGGTTGATGCGGAACGCTGAGCCGGTCCCCGCCTGGCAGTCGGCACAATGGCACACCCAAACCTTGTCCGGATCGCCCTCGCCTTCGAATTTGATGTATCCGCACTGGCAGGCGCCATCGATTCTCATTGTGCCATTCTCCCTTCGCGTTGCCGGGCCCAATCTCGCGCGCTGGCGTCGCGTGCATCAGAGTACTCAGGCCTGCTTCTCGACCTTGGGGACAGCGTCGAGGCCGGTGACCCAGGCTTGCGCGGAGCGGAACCAGATTTGTCGCTTGGGTATCAGCTGGTCGCGTTGCGCGAGGATACCGGCGCGGATCATGTATGACGCCTGCTGGCCTTCGCCCGGCGACGTCGTATAGATCGGCGTTCCGCATTTCGGGCAAAATGCCTGCGCGCGCGGACGACCACTCTCGGCGGTGGTCTTGATGTAGATGGTCGGCTCTCCCGTCATCTTGAACGTATTGCCGGGCACCGGGACGTTGAAGCGAAAAGCCGAGCCGCTATTTATTTGGCAATCGGTGCAATGGCAGACTCTGACGTTTTCAGGGTCAACTTCGCCTTCGACGGTGATGCTGCCGCATTGGCAGGCGCCGCTGATTTTCATGCGTTCAACTCCTTTGCTTATCCCGCTTGTCGCTCGATCGCTTCCATGTCCTCGTCGGAGAAGCCGAAATGGTGGCCGATCTCGTGCACCAGCACGTGGGTCACGACCGCTTGCAGACTGTCCTCGTGCTCGGACCAGTAGAGCAGGATCGGCCGCCGGTAGAGCCAGATCATGTTGGGCATGATGCCGGTGACCTCGGGGCGGAACGGCAGGCCGATGCCCTGGAACAGGCCGAGCAGGTCATAGCGGCTGCGCGCCCCCATGCTGTGCAGGACTTCGCGGCTGGGAAAATCCTCTACCCGGATCACCAGATCCTCGCACAGCTTGCGGAAGGCCTCCGGCAGGCGGGCGAATGCCGCCGTGGCCAGCGCCTCGAATTGGGCAGGCGAGGGCTCGGCCGCGGGCCGCCAGATTGGCGGGCTGTGGGGGACGTCCTGGTCGGGCATAGCCCTGATCTAGGACAGCCGGCAGCGTAAACCAAGCGGTTGACGGAATTGGCAGAATGCGCGACCGTTAACTATTATGGCAGTCTGCGTGAGGGCCTTCGTTATGGCCAGGTATGATAACGTTTTCGTGGTTCTGGCGCTGATTTTGGCGCTTTTCGTCGCGTTTTCTGCGCCGGCGCGGGCGGAGTTCTTCGGCTGCAAGGACGACCGCGGCAAGCTGCTCTACAGCTACAGCGGCACGCCGGACCGCTACACCAGTCGCCACAGCCGCTATGCGCGCGTGCCCGGTTGGGCGGTGCACCAGCGGGCCAGCCATTCGCGGATCGATTACCGCAGCAGCCGCCGACGGGACGGCCGCTCGCGATGGTGACCCTTACGCCCGGGACCACATTTGGCCTGGCGCTGGCGGGATTGCTGCTCGCCGGCGCGACGAGCGCCTCGGCGGAGCAGTCCATGACCCGCGAACTTGCCGCCCAGTCGCGCCCGCATATCGTCATCCACCCGCGCCGGACCAGTCCGGGCCCCAAGGCCAAGCGCATTTGCCGTTCCTGGCTGGCCAGGGAATACCGCGTCAGCGGGCCGGTGATCGTGCCCCAGATGCGCTGCTGGTGGCAGTAGCAAACTCTTCGTCAATCATTTGCGCTACAATCCGACCACCTCGGGTGGCATCGGAGGTATTGCGATGTCCAAGCGCATGAAGGTCTTCGCCCTGCTGGCCGCGATCATTGGCGCGCTGGCGCTGGCGACCGGCAGCGCCGCTGCCGGTGCGCACCACCGTCACGGAGGCTCGCGCCACGGCCATTACGGCGGCTACCGCGGCTTCTCCTGGGGGTTCGGTTTCGGCCTGGGCGTACCTTACGGCTCCTACTACTACGCGCCGCCGCCGGTCTATTACTACGATCCGCCGGACTGCGACTGGGCCTACATTCGCGTCTGGCGTTACGGACGCTGGCGCGCCGAGCGCGTGTGGCGCTGCTGGTGATTGGCTGACTGTGGTCAGCCGCGGACGCGGATGGTTCAGTCGCCCCTTTATGTTCAGTAAGGACCGCGCCGCCCGGTCGGGGCGGGCGACGCCACCTGAGCGCTACTTCCACTCGCGCACGTCGACAAAGTGTCCGGCGATGGCCGCTGCCGCCGCCATCGCCGGCGACACCAGGTGGGTGCGGCCCTTGTAGCCCTGGCGGCCTTCGAAGTTGCGGTTGGAGGTCGAGGCGCAGCGCTCGCCCGGCGCCAGCTTGTCCGGGTTCATGGCCAGACACATCGAACAGCCCGGCTCGCGCCAGTCGAAGCCGGCGGCCTTGAAGATCTTGTCGAGGCCTTCGGCTTCCGCCTGCGCCTTCACCAGCCCGGAGCCGGGCACGATCATGGCGTTGACATTGCCATTGACCGTCTTGCCCTCGACCACCTTGGCGACAGCGCGCAGGTCCTCGATCCGGGCATTGGTGCAGGAGCCGATGAAGACGCGATCGAGCCTGATGTCGGTGATCTTTTCGCCGCCCTTCAGCCCCATGTAGCCGAGCGAACGTTCAGCGGCCATGCGCTTGTGCTCATCGGTGATGTCGGACGGCACCGGCACGCGGCCGCTCACCGACACCACCTGCTCGGGGCTGGTGCCCCAGGTGACGATCGGGGGCAGCTTGGCGGCGTCGAGCCTGATCTCGCAGTCGAAATGCGCGCCGTCGTCGGAGGCAAGCGTCTCCCAGTAGCGCATGGCCTTGTCCCAGGCCTCGCCCCTGGGTGCTTTCGGCTTGTCCTTCAGGTACGCGTAAGCCTTCTCGTCGGGTGCGATAAAGCCGGCCTTGGCGCCGCCTTCCACCGACATGTTGCAGACCGTCATGCGCCCTTCCATCGACAGCGTGCGGATCGCCTCGCCGGCATATTCCAGCGCATAGCCGGTGCCGCCGGCGGTGCCGATTTCTCCGATGATGGCGAGGATGATGTCCTTGGCAGTGACGCCGTCGGGCAACTTGCCGTCGACCACCGCGCGCATGTTCTTCGACTTCGACTGGATCAGCGTCTGCGTCGCCAGCACGTGCTCGACTTCCGAGGTGCCGATGCCGTAGGCGATGGCGCCGAAGGCGCCGTGCGTCGCGGTGTGGCTGTCACCGCAGACGATGGTCGTGCCGGGCAGGGTGAAGCCCTGCTCGGGCCCGATGATGTGCACGATGCCCTGGCGCTTGTCGAACTCGTTGAAGTACTCGATGCCGAAATCCCTGGCGTTCTGCGCCAATGTCGAAATCTGCTCGGCGCTTTCCGGATCGGGATTGGGCTTGGAGCGGTCGGAGGTCGGCACGTTGTGATCGACCACGGCCAGCGTCTTGTCCGGCGCATGCACCTTGCGGCCGTGCGTGCGCAGGCCCTCGAACGCCTGCGGACTGGTCACCTCGTGCACGAGATGGCGGTCGATATAGATCAGGCAGGTTCCGTCCGGCTGTTCGTCCACCAGATGGTCATTCCAGATTTTATCGTAGAGGGTGCGCGGTCGGGTCATGGATACAGTCCACCTGATTGCTTTCGCGGTCCTATTTAATCGCTCGGCGGGGCAAGGGAAAGTGGGGCGCTTGCGGGGCGCTTGCGGGGCGTTTGCCGGCCGTGGCGACCTTGTGCCACACGCAATGGTGAAGAGACGTGAAGGGCCGCGCCCTGAGCAGCCCCTATGATGCAGGGATGGGGCAGCGTGGCTGCGCGCGTGGGAGGTTTGACATGAGACGTACGGGTTTTGCGGTCGTGGCGATCGTATCGCTGCTGGCGGCAGGTACGGCGCAGGCGGAGCTTGTCCGCAAGCAGAGCCCGCATTCGGTCGGCGAAACCGTCGACCGGCTCGCGGCGGCGGTGAAGGCGAAGGGGCTCACGGTATTCGCTCGCATCGACCACGCTGCCGGCGCGAAGAAGGTCGACATGGAGCTGCGGCCGACCGAACTCATCATCTTCGGCAGCCCCAAGGTCGGCACGCCGCTGATGCAGGCCAAGCAGACAATGGGGCTCGACCTGCCGCTCAAGGTGTTGGCGTGGCAGGATGAAGGCGGTCAGGTCTGGCTCGCTTATCAGGCGCCGGCCGACATGGCGGCGGTGCACGGCCTGCCGAAAGACAATCCGGTCATCAAGAAAGTCGCCGGCGCGCTCGACAATTTCACCAACGCGGCGGTGAAAAAATAACGCGCCCCGCAGGGGGCGCGCTGCACTTTGCGCACTGCGGCGCGACCGAGGGCGTCTCACTCCTCGGCGGCGACCTTCGGTGCGGCGGCCAGTGCTTCCGCCGCCGCCTCGGCGCCGACCGGACCCTGTGCCTCGGCGATGCGCGCCTTCTTGCCGCGCAGGCCGCGCAGATAATACAGCTTGGCGCGGCGCACCTTGCCGCGGCGTACCACCTTGATCGAGTCGATCATCGGTGAATAGAGCGGGAAGACGCGCTCCACGCCCTCGCCGTAGGAAATCTTGCGCACGGTGAAGTTCTCGTTCAGGCCGTGGCCGGAGCGGCCGATGCAAACACCCTCATAGGCCTGCACGCGGCTGCGTTCGCCTTCCACGACCTTCACGTTCACGAGCACGGTATCGCCCGGCCCGAAGTCGGGGATTTCCTTGCCGGCCGAGAGTTTCTCGACTTGCTCTTTTTCGAGCTGCTGGATGAGGTTCATGGGGCATATCTCCGTCGGCAGCGCCAGCATCCGGCGCGCGGTCCTGACTATCCTGAATGGGTCGGGCGAGCTTGTATTACAAAGATTTCGGCTTGTCACCCTCGGCTTTAGCCGGGTTTAGGGCTTTTTCGGGCCTGATAAGCGGCCCAGAGGTCGGGCCGGCGCGCCTTGGTCAGCCGCTCAGCCTCGGCCCGCCGCCAGGCGGCGATCTTGCCGTGATCGCCGGACAGCAGCACGTCGGGGATCGGCTCGCCCTCGAACACCGGCGGCCGGGTGTATTGCGGGTATTCGAGCAGGCCGTCGGCGAAGCTTTCTTCCGCGGCGGAGGCCTCCTTGCCCATGACGCCGGGAATGAGCCGCACGCAGGCGTCGAGCAGAGCGAGCGCCGCGATCTCGCCGCCGGAGAGCACGAAATCTCCGAGCGAAACCTCCTCCAGCCTGCGCGCCGTGATCAGCCGCTCGTCGATGCCCTCGAAGCGGGCGCAGACAATCGTCACGCCGGGTCCGGCGGCGAGCAATTTGATCCTGTCCTGCGTCAACGGCGCGCCGCGCGGGCTCATCAGCAGGCGCGGGCGGGTGTCGTGCGGCACCATGTCGAGCGCGCGTGCCAGCACGTCGGCTTTCATCACCATACCTGGTCCGCCGCCGGCCGGCGTGTCGTCGACGGTGCGGTGCTTGTCGGTGGCCGCGTTGCGGATGTCGTGGGTGTCGAGCGACCAGAGTCCCGCGCCAAGCGCCTTGCCGGCCAGGCTCGCCGCCAGCGGCCCGGGAAACATCTCCGGAAAGATCGTCAGAACGCTCGCCTGCCACATGATTATTCGTCCGATTTTGCGTCCGCGTCGCTGGCCGGCGCCTCGGCGGGCGGCACGACCACAATGCGGCCGGCCTTCACATCCACCTGCGGCACGGTCGTTTCCGTGAACGACACCATCAGCGGCGCGCCACCGGTGGCGGGCGCGATCTCGACGATGTCGCCGGCGCCGAAATTATGCACCGCCGTCACCGTACCGAGTTGTTCGCCGTCTGCGGTCATCGCCGTCAGGCCGACCAGGTCGGCGCAGTAGAACGTATCGTCTTCCTCGATCGGCGGCAGCCGCTCGCGCGGCACGTAGAGCTCGAGGTTACGCAAGGCTTCCGCCGCTTCGCGGCTGTCGATTCCGGTCAGCCGGGCGACGAAGTGGTCCTTCGCTGCGCGCAAAGATTCGATCTCGAAACGCCGCGCGCCGTCCTCGGATTCCAGCGGCCCGTAACCCGCGACCGCGGCCGGGTTTTCAGTGTACGACCACAGCCTGACCTCGCCGCGGACGCCGTGCGCGGCACCGATACGGGCGACGCGGATGCGCGCGGCCACGGCGCGTCAGGCGGCGCGCATCAGCTCGCCGGTTGCTCGGCCGGCGCAGCTTCCGCGGCCGGTGCCGGCGCAGCAGCCGGCGCCGCGGCGGCGGGCGGCGCGCTGGCGGCCTTGGCGGCTTCTTCCGCCTGCGCCTTGCGCTCCTTGCGTGGCACCGCCTTCTGCGGATTGTTGCGCGGCGTGCGCTTGGCGACGCCGCCGGCGTCGAGGAAGCGCATCACCCGGTCGGACGGCTGCGCGCCCTTCTTCATCCAGTCCTTCACCTTGTCGAGATCGAGCTTGAGCCGCTCGGTCTTCTCCTTCGGCAGCAGCGGATTGAAGTAGCCGAGCCGCTCGATGAAGCGGCCGTCGCGGGGCGAGCGCGAGTCGGCGACGACGATGTGATAGAATGGCCGCTTCTTGGTGCCGGCGCGGGCCATGCGGATGACGAGAGACATTGCGACTTCCTTTCTGACGAACCTTGCGAATCCTGCGAACTGATCACTTCTTCTTGCCAAGACCGGGGAATCCGGGCGGCAGTTTCGGGCCGCCCAGCCCGGGCAAGCCTCCGGGCGCGCCGGAGAAATTCGGCGGCAACCCCTTCGGCAGGCCCGGCATGGTCGGCGGCAGTCCGCCGCCGGGGAGGCCGCCCGGCATGTTCTTGGCCATCTCCGCCATCTGCTCCGGGCTCGGCATGGCGCCGCCCAGGCCCATGGCTTGCGCGAGACCTGCCATCGGCCCGCGCTTGGCGCCACCCATCGCCTTCATCATGTCGGCCATGGTCCGGTGCATCTTGAGCAGCTTGTTGATCTGCTCAGGGCTCGTGCCGGAACCGGCCGCGATGCGCTTCTTGCGGCTGGCTTTGAGAATGTCGGGACTGCGCCGCTCCTGTGGAGTCATCGAATCGATAATGGCCACCTGCCGCTTGAGCACGCTGTCGTCCATTTTGGCGTTGGCAAGCTGGCTTTTCATCTTGGCCATGCCCGGCATCAGGCCCATCAGCCCGCCCATGCCGCCCATCTTCTGCATCTGCATGAGCTGATCGCGCAAATCGCCGAGGTCGAAGGCGCCCCTGCGCATCTTCTCGGCGGCGCGCATTGCCTTCTCGGCGTCGATATGCGCTGCCGCCTTCTCCACCAGCGCGACCACGTCGCCCATGCCGAGGATGCGTCCGGCGATGCGCGCCGGATCGAACTCCTCCAAAGCATCCAGTTTTTCACCGGTGCCGATCAGCTTGATTGGCTTGTTGGTGACCGCGCGCATGGACAGCGCGGCGCCGCCGCGACCGTCGCCGTCGACGCGGGTGAGCACGATGCCGGTCAGCCCCACGCGCTCGTCGAAAGCGCGCGCCAGATTGACCGCGTCCTGGCCGGTGAGCGCGTCGGCAACGAGCAGGACTTCGTGCGGGCCGGCGGCGCGCTTCACTTCGGCCGCCTCGTTCATCATCTCTTCGTCGAGCGTGGTGCGGCCGGCGGTGTCGAGCATCACCACGTCGTAGCCGCCCAGTCGCCCGGCCTCGAGTGCGCGCCTGGCGATCTGCGGCGGCATCTGTCCTTCGACGATCGGCAGCGTATCGACCTGCGCGTCGCGGCCCAGCACGGCGAGCTGTTCCATCGCCGCCGGCCGGCGCACGTCGAGCGAGGCCATCAGCACCTTCTTCTTCTGCCGGTCGGCGAGGCGGCGCGCCATCTTGGCGGTGGTGGTTGTCTTGCCGGACCCCTGCAGGCCGACCATCATGATGGCGACCGGTGGCGCCGCGTTGAGATCGATGTTCTGCTGGTCGGAGCCGAGCATGGCAACCAATTGGTCGTGCACGATCTTGACGACCAGCTGCCCCGGCGTGACCGACTTCATCACCTCGACGCCGACCGCCTGTTGCTTGACGCGCTCGGTGAAGGCGCGCGCCACGTCGAGCGCCACGTCGGCCTCGAGCAGCGCGCGGCGGATCTCGCGCAGCGCCGCGTCAACGTCGGCCTCGGTCAGCGCGCCGCGGCGGGTGAGGCGGTCGAGAATGCCGCCGAGCTTTTCCGAAAGGCTGTCGAACATCTAATTCTCAGTTCTCGCGATCGCGTCCGAACGCAGTAAACGCCCGAGGGCGCATCGCGCTGTCGGGCGGTGGCCTCCGACCTCTTTTGGGCCGGGCGGCGGAACTCGAAAGTCCACGTCCAAGTGAAGACGGGCGGAACCTAGGGTCGCGGCAGGACCAAGTCAAGGCGCTGAAAAGGCGGCTATTCCAGCGCGTAACTCACCGTCACCATGGCCCGCAGCGTCTGCTCGCCTGGCGCCACCGGAACCGCGCCGGCGCGCATGGCCTGCATGACCGGGCGCGGCGGCGGGCTCGCGCCCTCGTCGGTGATCGAAACGACGCCTCCAACCTTGGCGCCGGCCGCCCTGGCGTAAAGTTCGGCCTTGCGGCGGGCGTCGGCGATGGCCTCGTCGCGCGCCTGGTCGAGCAGCCTCGACTGCTTGGACACCACAAACTCGATCCCGGACATTTCGTTGGCGCCGGCGGCGATGGCGCGGTCGAGGAACGCGGGCAGGGCGCCGACGTCGCGAATCTTCACGGTGAGCCGGTTGGTGACCTGGAAGCCGGTCAGCCGCGCGGTGCCACCCTTGTTGGGGTCGTATTGCGGCTGCACCGACAAGCGTGATGTCTGCACGTCGCGGTCGGGGATGCCACTCTGCTTGATGGCGTCGAGCACCGCGGTCATCTGTCTGGCGTTGGCCTCGTTTGCCTCGCGTGCGGTCTTGCCCAGTGTGGTGACGCCGATGCGGATGACGGCGGTGTCGGGCGCCACCGATACCGTACCTTCGCCGACGACTGTTACCAGTTTTTCGGCTGCCTGAGCCGGCCATGGCCCTGCTGCGACGGCGGCGAGGATCAAGGCGAAGAACGGAATGCGGGGGTGCTTCATGGTCTTTTCACCGGGACGAAAATGTTGATCACCATATCGTTGGGACCCGAAGCCAGGTCACTGACGTATTCCTCGATGAATTCGTCCTTGGCCTCGATCTCCTTGTCGTCGAGATAATTGGTAATCGCTTCATAGGTTGCATCCATGGCGTCATAGGTGCCGCGGTGGACGAACTTGAGCGCCTTGCCGGCCGGCGCCTGGCCGACGGCGATGTCGCCTTTGGGCGGGTTGGCAGGCGCTTCCGCAACCGGCCGTGCGGCGCGAAACTTGAAGCCGTTGTCGTCGGTCTCGGTATAGATGGTCATGGCCGGACCGTCCGGCTTGATGCCGGCCTTTTTGAGATAGGCATCGAGCGACTTGAATGCCTCGCCCAAAGTTTCAAACACCTTGTCCCAACTGGTGTGCCCATTCAGGTAGATGATCGTCCGTAGCGGCAGCGTGACCTCTTCGCCGAAGGCGTCGCCCGGCATCAGCGGCGCGGGCACGCCAGGCCCGGCGATGACCGCCGCGTCCGGATTGTGCGCCAGCGTCGGGCTTGGCCCCAGCGCCAGCGCGACGATCAGCGGCACCGCCGAAAGTCGGCACAGCATCACGGTTCTCCGTCCCTCCGGGCCGCAATCCGGCGGCTCGGGCACAAACGGCAGTCTAGCACGACCACTGGCCAATCGGCGTCCATTCGCCATATAAACCGGGCGCAACCCGGGCGAAAACCGCCCATCCGGACAACCTGCAGCATGGGCACGCTTGCCAACCAGCCCTTTGTCAAGATGAACGGCATCGGCAACGAGATCGTCGTTGTCGACCTGCGCGCGCGCGGCGGCGCCATCACAGCCGAGGAGGCGCGGACGGCCGCGTCACCGGAAGGCGTCGCCTACGATCAGCTGATGGCGCTCTATCCGCCACGCACGCCCGGCACCGACGCCTTCATCCGCATCTACAACAATGACGGTTCGGAAGCCGGCGCCTGCGGCAACGGCATGCGCTGCGTCTGCGATCTGGTCGCCAGGGCCGGCGGCAAGGACGCGTTCACCTTCGAGACCACCGCCGGCATCCTCAACTGCTGGAAGGGCGAGGGCGGGTTGTTCACCGTCGACATGGGCAAGCCGCGCTTCAAGTGGGATGAGATCCCGCTGGCCGAGGAAATCCGCGACACGCGGGGCATCGAATTGCAGATCGGGCCGATCGACAATCCGGTGCTGCATACGCCCTCGGTCGTGAACATGGGCAACCCGCACGCCATTTTCTGGGTCGACGACGTCAACGGCTATGACCTTGCGCGGCTGGGGCCCCTGCTGGAGAATCATCCGATCTTTCCGGAGCGGGCGAACATCACGCTGGCGCACATTGTTTCGCGCGATCACATCGTCATCCGAACCTGGGAGCGCGGCGCCGGTCTCACCAAGGCCTGCGGCTCGGCCGCCTGCGCGGCAGCCGTTGCCGCCGCGCGCTTCAGGCGCGCCAACCGCAAGGTCAAGGTCACGCTGCCCGGCGGCGAGTTGGTCATCGATTGGCGCGAGCGCGACGACCACGTGCTGATGACCGGTCCGGTCGAATTCGAGTTCGAAGGCCGCTTCGATCCGGCGCTGTTCAAGGCGGCGGTGCCATGAGCGTCGACGTCGTCACCTTCGGCTGCCGGCTCAACACCTACGAGTCGGAAGTCATCCGGCACGAGGCGACCGCCGCCGGCGTGCGTGACGCCGTCGTGATCAATACCTGCACGGTGACGGCGGAGGCGGTGCGTCAGGCGCGGCAAACGATCCGCCGGATCAGGCGCGAGAAGCCCGATGCGCGCATCGTCGTCACCGGCTGCGCGGCGCAGGCCAATCCGGATGATTTCGCGCGCATGTCCGAGGTCGACCGCGTCGTCGGCAACGAGGAAAAACTCGACCGCCGCGCCTGGGGCGGGAACGACAAGGTCGCCGTTGCCGACATCATGACGGTGAAAGGAATGCGGGCGCACCGGGTCGACGCCCTTGAAGGCCGTACGCGCGCTTTTGTCCAGGTACAGACCGGCTGCGATCACCGCTGCACGTTCTGCATCATCCCGTTCGGTCGCGGCAATTCGCGCTCGCTGGCCGTGGCGGATGTGGTGGCGCAGGTGCGCCGCCTCTGCGCCAACGGCTATCGCGAGATCGTGCTCACCGGCGTCGACATCACCAGCTACGATGGCGGCGGCGTGCGGCTGGGCGCGCTGGTCAAACGCATCCTGCACGACGTGCCGGAAGTCGCGCGCCTCCGTCTGTCCTCGATCGACTCGGTGGAGGCCGACGCCGATCTGCTCGATGCGCTGGTCAACGAGCCGCGCCTGATGCCGCACCTGCACCTGTCCCTGCAGGCCGGCGACGATCTCATCCTCAAGCGCATGAAGCGCCGTCACACGCGGGCCGACGCCGTTGCCTTCTGCGACGAAGTGCGCCGGCTGCGCCCCGACGTGGTGTTTGGCGCCGACATCATCGCCGGCTTTCCCACGGAGACCGAAGCGATGTTCGCACGCTCGCTCGCCCTGGTCGACGACTGCGGCTTGACGCAGCTGCACGTGTTTCCGTTTTCGGCCCGGCCGGGCACGCCCGCCGCACGCATGCCTCAGCTCGACCGCGCGGTGGTCAAGGAGCGCGCCCGCCGCCTGCGTGAGAAGGGCGAGGCGGCGCTGGCGCGCTATCTCGCGTCGCAAGTGGGCGCGCGCCGGCGCGTGCTCGCCGAGAGCCGCGCGCTCGGCCGTACCGAGCAATTCGTGGCCGTGCGGCTCAATGCGCCGGTCGAGCCGGGCGCGCTGGTTGATCTCACCATCGCCGATCATGACGGCCGGCAGTTGCTGGCGGCCTAACGCGTTCCATTCGGGAGGATACCGATGAGCGGGCATCTGATTACCAGCATGGCTGAGCTCGAGGCGCTCTACGGCAAGCCGTCGGGAGCTGCGGTACTCAAGGAGATCGACCATATCAGCGACGGCTACCGCAGGCTGATCGAGGCGGCGCCGTTCGTCGCCATCGCCACCTGCGGCCCGGAAGGGCTCGACTGCTCGCCCAAGGGCGATCCGGCCGGCTTCGTGCACATCCTCGACGACAGGACGCTCGCCATCCCCGACCGCCCGGGCAACAACCGCATCGACGGATTTCGCAACATCATGCACGATCCGCGCGTTGCGCTCTTGTTCCTCATCCCCGGCGTCGGCGAGACCCTGCGCGTGAACGGCCGTGCCGATATCTCAGTCGATCCGGAGCTGATGGCGCGTTTCACCATCAACGGCAAGCTGCCGCGCAGCGTCATGATCGTGCATATCGACAGCATCTTCTTCCATTGCTCGAAGGCGATCGTGCGCGCCAAGCTGTGGGAGGAAACCACCAAGATCGACCGCAGGAGCCTGCCTTCAACCGGCAGCATCGTCGCCGAGCTGAGCCAGGGCGGGTTCGACAGTGCGACTTACGACCGCGAAGCGCCGGAGCGCATCAAGGCGCAGCTTTACTAGCGACTACTGCACCGAGGTGTTCATTATGCGATCCGGAGAGCCGCGGCGTAGGGTGATGAATCGAGGCTGCACGGCGAGCCCGGGAGGACAGCTATGACGCTGTCAAATTTCGACCGCTACCAACGCATCGCCTGGATCTACGATCTGCTGGATTTTCCGTTCGAGTACGGGCGCTATCGCAAGATCCGGCCGCAGATGTTTCGCGGACTGTCGGGGCGCATCCTGGATGCCGGTGTCGGTACAGGCCGCAACTTTCCGTTCTATCCGCCGTCCTCTGAAATTGTCGGAATCGATCTGAGCCCCGCCATGCTGGCGCGTGCCGAGCGAAGGCGCCACACGTCGGCGGTGCCGGTTGAGTTGCGACAAATGGACGTGACACGGCTGGACTTCCCCGACGGCGCTTTTGACGCGGCGGTTGCCACCTTTCTGTTCTGCACGCTTCCAGACGAACTACAGGTTGGCGCGATGCGCGAGCTGGGCAGGGTCGTGAAGCCGGGAGGCATCATTCGCTGTCTCGAATACACGCGGCCAAGCGGCGGGCTTCGCCGCGCAATGACGCAACTTTGGGAGCCCTGGGTCTACTGGGCCTATGGCGCCGGCTTTGACCGTCAAACCGAACGGTATGCGCCGGAGGCGGGTCTCCGACTGTTCGAATCCCATTTCGTCCACGACGATTTGATCAAGCTGCTCGGGGCGAGGGCTTGATTGGATCCCCTCCTTTCCAGCCGCAAGCGCTCAGCAGTTCATGCATATGCGCCGGCACGGGCGCTTCGACCATCAGCGGCGGCTTGTTCTTGGAGATCGGCACGGTGACGTCACGCGCATGCAGATGCAGCGGCGGGCCGCCCCGGCGCGGTGCGCTGCCGTAGATCGTATCGCCGACGATCGGCCAGCCCATCTCGGCGCAATGCACACGCAGCTGATGCGTGCGACCGGTCAGCGGCTCGAGCGCGAGCCAGGTCAGTCCGCTGCCGCGTCCCATCACCTTCCACGTCGACGCCGATGGCAGCCCGTGCGCATCTGCCTTCATCCACCAGCCGCGGCTCTCATCGCGCTTGGCGAGTGGAATGTCGATGCGGCCCTCATCGGCCTCCGGTCCGCCTTCGACCACGGCCCAATAGGTCTTGCCGACCTTGCCCTGCTTGAACAGCCTGCCGAGCAGGGCCAGCGCCTTGCGGTGGCGGCCGAGCACCAGGCAGCCCGAAGTGTCGCGGTCGAGCCGATGCGCCAGCGCCGGGCTGCGCGGCAGGCCGAAGCGCAGGGCGTCGAAATAGTCTTCCAGCGCCTCGCCGCCTTTCGGCCCGCGATGCACGGCGAACCCGGCCGGCTTGTCGATCACCAGCATCAGCCCGTCGCGATAGAGCAGGCGGGCGAGCATCTCTTCCGCTGTCATGGCGGGTACCCTAGATAGCCGGAAACGGGTATCACGGGCGCCGCATGGACGACAGCACGCAGAAAACAAGCTGGTGGCAGCGCCTGAGCGGCGGCCTGAAGCGGACATCCTCGTCGCTCGGTTCCGCCATCGGCGAGCTGGTCAGCAAGCGCAAGCTTGACGCCGAGACGCTGGAAGACCTGGAAGCGGAATTGATCCGAGCCGATTTCGGGCCCGACGTCGCCGAGCGCATCACCGACACGCTGCGCCAGGGCCGCTACGAAAAGGGTATCGCGCCGCAGGAGTTGCAGGCGCTGCTCGCCGCCGAAATCGAGAAGGTGATGGCGCCGGTCGCCAGGCCGCTCGAAGTTACCGCCCGACCTTTCATGGTGCTGGTCGCCGGCGTCAATGGCTCCGGCAAGACCACCACCATCGGCAAGCTCGCCGCCCGCTTCCGCGAACAGGGCAAGACAGTGATGCTGGTGGCCGGCGACACGTTCCGCGCCGCCGCCATCGAGCAGCTCAAGATCTGGGGCGAGCGCACGGGCTCGCAAGTCGAGGCGCGGGCGCAAGGGTCGGACGCGGCGGGGCTGGCCTTCGACGCGCTCACCGCCGCCCGGTCACAAGGCATCGACGTGGTGCTGGTCGATACCGCCGGCCGCCTGCAAAACCGCGCCGAGCTGATGAACGAGCTGGAAAAAATCATTCGCGTGATGCGCAAGGTGCAGCCGGACGCGCCGCACGCGGTGCTGCTGGTGCTCGACGCCACCGTCGGGCAGAACGCCCTCAATCAGGTGGAAATCTTCGGCAAGACGGCAGGAGTCACGGGCCTGGTGATGACCAAGCTCGACGGCACCGCGCGTGGCGGCATCCTGGTCGCCATCGCCTCGCGCTTCAGCCTGCCGGTGCATTTCATCGGCGTCGGCGAAGGCGTCGACGACCTCGCGCCCTTTACCGCGCGCGAATTTGCCCGCGCCGTGGTGGGCCTGGAGTAGGACTCTCGTGTCCCGGGGCGAGCGCAGAACGAGATGGTGCGCCTTCAGGCCCGGGACCGGTTGAAAGGAAACCGGGTTCCGGATCGGCGGCGCAGCGCCTATGCGTTGGACCGCATCCGGGATTCGCGTGAATGCAATGCCACTAACCTGAACGGAAATCATGTCCGAAAAGAAACAACTCCACCCCTTCCTCAAGCTCGCGCTCGACATCGGGCCGCTGGTGCTGTTCTTCGCCGCCAATGCGCGCTACGGCATTTTCGCCGCCACCGCCGCCTTCATGGTGGCGGTGCTGGTCGCGCTTGCCGTCTCCTATGTCATGACCAGGCATATTGCCATGATGCCGCTGGTCACTGCGGCGATCGTGCTGGTATTCGGCTCGCTGACGCTGGTGCTGCACGATGATCTGTTCATCAAGCTGAAACCGACCATCATCTACGTGCTGTTTGGCGGCACACTGGTCGGCGGGCTCGCCTTCGGCAAATCGTTCATCGGCGTGCTGTTCGATTCCGTGTTCGAGCTCACCGAGGAAGGTTGGCGCAAGCTCACCTGGCGCTGGGCGCTGTTCTTTTTCGCGCTGGCGATTCTCAACGAGATGGTCTGGCGTAATTTCTCCACCGACGTCTGGGTGAGCTTCAAGCTGTTCGGCGTGGTGCCGCTCACCCTGCTTTTCGGCGCGCTGCAATATCCGCTACTCATGAAACATACGCCTCCGGACGCGCAAAAATAATCAGCGCGACGGCGCGGGCGCCACCTGCGTCACCGGTCCACGCAAGTAATGCCGGCGGTAGGCCAGGAAGAATTTTTCAAAGTAATTGTACGACAGTCCGGCGACCGGCAGGAATGCCAGGAAAGCCAGATTGGCGGCGATGAGCGCGACGTAGAAGTCGCCGGCACTGCCGGCGCGCTCCCAGAAGATGTTGCGCAAGAGCACGATCGGAAAGAAGTGCAGCAGATAGATCGAATACGAGCGCTCGCCGACCTTGGCGAGCCAGCGGTCGAGCCACGCCGGCATGCTAAAGGCGGCGCCGTCATAGAACGCGATCAGCGATCCGTAGGTAATCGCCTCCGCCGTCGGTATGAAAATCCACAACAGGCTCTGCGATGGCGCGCCGGTATAGTTATGGAAGCCGCCCATATGGTCAAACTGGTTCCACAGTATCAGGAACGACACCAGCGAAACGCCGGCGACCACGCGCAGCACATTGCGCCGGATCGGCACCAGCGCGAACAGCATGCCGAACACGAACTGGTCCATGCGACCGACAATGGTCCAGTACGCGATGTGCTGGGCCTCGCCGTAAGTGCGCCACCAGTCGAAACGCGCGAGCATGGCGCCGGCCACAAAGGCCAGAAGCACGAACGGTCCGTGCCGGCGGAACAGCAGCAGCAGCAGCGGGAACAGCAGATAGAATTGCAATTCGATGCTGACCGTCCAGGTGCCGCGCGGCCAGGTCGGGAATACGAAGCCGCCAACGATGTCACTGACCGGGAGGGGTGTGCCGTCCAGCCATTCGATCGCGATCCAGGCCGCAACGACGACAATCAGCAGCGGTCCCAGCCGCACCGCGCGGCTCCAAAGGAAGCAAGCAAAATCGATGCGGCGGTCGCCCACCAGCTTGGCGAACAGATAGCCGCTCAACGTCATGAACAGCGCGACGCCGGTGTGGCCCTCGTCGAGCAATGCGAAGGGAAAAACCGGAGCGCTGGCATAGGGCACCGGAAAGTGCGGCGTCATGTGCAGGAAATGCCAGACAAAGACCAGATAGGCGGCGGCCGCCCGCAGATGGTCAAGCCGGGAGTAATAGATGCCTTCGGTCGAGCGCAATGGCAGGGCCCTTCGGCGGCAGTGTTCCGCGCCCGGGTTTATCAGTCGGCCATCTAAGAATTGGTTACGGCGTCTGCAGCGCCGCGAATGGCTACGGCTTCAGCGCCTTCTCGATCGCCGGCATCAGCACGCCCTTCATGTTCTCCGCATTGATTGGCCCCACCAGCTTGTAGGCGATGCGGGCGTCGCGATCGACGACGTAGGTCTCCGGTACGCCATAGACGCCCCAGTCAATCGCCGTCCGGCCGTTGGCGTCGCGGCCCGAGGCAGCGAACGGATTGCCGTAGCGGTTGAGGAAGCGTCGCGCATTGTCGGGCGCGTCCTTGTAGTTGATGCCGATCATCTGGAAGCGGCCGTCCTTGGCCAGTTCGTTCAGCAGCGGCGCCTCGTCGTGGCAGGGTACGCACCACGAGGCCCATACATTGACCAATGAGACCTCGCCCTTGAACATGGCGGTGTCGATGCCCGGCACCGGCTCGCCGTCGCGCGTGAGCCCGGGGATCGGCGGCAGGTCGGTCGCCGGCACCGGCTTGCCGATCAGCGCCGAGGGCAGCCGCGACGGGTCGCCCGCGAGTCCGACGTAGAACAGCGCGGCCAGCCCGACAAAAATGATCAGCGGCAGCAGCACCATGATGCCGCGCCGCCTGTTGCCTGCTTCTTGCCCGGAGGCCGGTGCGCTCATGCTTGGTCCTTGCGCCGTCCGCGCCGGGTGATGCCGCGCGCCTCGAGATCGCCGAGGGTGCGGCGCTGCGTCGAATAGTCGAGCACCACCCAGGCAATCAATACGGCGACCACAAACAACGTGACCGCGTAGGAGGCGATGATGAAGTCGGCATGCGGGCCAAGGTTCATGCGTGTGCCTCCTGCGCCTGCATCAGCTGCATGGTGCGCACACGCCGGCGCAAAATCTCGTTGCGCATGGCGGCAAGGTGCAGCGTGAAGAACAGCAACGTGAACGCTCCGGCCATGATCAGCAGCGGCCACAGGATGGATGGATCGATGGCCGAGCCGCCCATGCGCATGATCGACGCCGGCTGGTGCAGCGTATTCCACCAGTCCACCGAGAACTTGATGATCGGCAGGTTGACCGCACCGACCAGCGCCAGGATCGCCGCCGCGCGCGAGCCGCGGCCGG
>Ga0210122_1000104_pt1 | contig 24541 bp, 17 predicted proteins | sample Muzzi_CordB_D2_FD_185530 | JGI IMG/M metagenome (GOLD analysis project Ga0210122, IMG submission 185530) | Wetland microbial communities from San Francisco Bay, California, USA, that impact long-term carbon sequestration - Muzzi_CordB_D2 (SPAdes) | ecosystem: Environmental > Aquatic > Marine >... | reverse complement strand
GTGGTTAAACCCAGTGACCTTCAACATCTGCCTCGGCCGAGATTTCAAGTTTTCCCGTGGTATATGATAAATATACTTGGATATAATAAGTTTCATATTATGAGTATATGCTCATAATAACCTTAAGTGCCGCCGGATAGATTGTCAAGCATTTTTTTTAAGATCCGATAAATGAATGGAAGGATATTTTTTTAAACGGTAGCTAATAAAAACGTCCGTCATTAAGGATTACAGAGCGATGAAAGGCGGTTGGTTATATTGGATGGGGCGGTCCGTTTAACTAACTGGCCGAAAGGGAGCAAGGTGACATCAAGACGACTTTTGCAGGGGGATCTCCCACTTTTTCATATACTTCCAAACGGCGGTACGGCTGACTCCAAGTCGGCGGGCTACCTCCGCTTTGTTCCAATCACTAAGTTCCAGCAGTTCGGTCAGCTCTTCTTTTGATAGATCCTTGCCGATTCTGGCTTTTCTGGCGGCAGTGCCGGTAATCGCCCCCGGCCAGCATTCGTTTCCGGGCTGCCTAATTTCAAGCGGCAGATCCGATACTTCGATCTGCTCCCGGTTGCATAGGACGAAGGCATGCTCAACGGCATTTTCAAGCTCGCGGACATTCCCCGGCCAGGAGTAGTCGAGAAAAACACGCATGGCATGCTGGGAGATTCCCTTAATGTTCTTACCGGTTTTACGGTTTTGCCGGTCGATGAAATGTCTCGTCAAAAGCGGGATGTCTTCTTTACGTATTTTGAGGGGCGGCAAGACAATAGGAAAGACTTTCAGCCGATAGTACAAATCATCTCGAAAATGTCCCTCCTGGACGCGGCTGTAAAGATCCCGGTTGGTGGCCGCTATGATCCGGATATTTACCTTGCGGGTTTTTGAATCCCGCACGCGTTCGATCTCACGCTCCTGCAGTACCCGCAATAGCTTTACCTGAATATAGGGGCTGATCTCGCCGATTTCATCGAGGAATACGGTACCGCCGTCGGCTTCCTCAAATCTTCCGGTGCGATTTTGGGTAGCGCCGGTGAAGGCACCCTTGACATGGCCGAAGAGTTCGCTTTCCAGCAGCGATTCGGTCAGGGCCGAACAATTGACCGCTATCAGAGGGTAGGTTGTCCGTGTGCTGCGCTGATGGATCGCACCGGCGACCAACTCCTTGCCGGTTCCACTTTCACCCATGATCAATATCGTGGCATCGCTGGCGGCAGCGGCATTGATGGCCGCAAACACCTTCTGCATCTCGTGGCTTTTTCCGATCAGGTTGTCCAGACGGTGCTTTTCACCCAGGCGAATCATGGCTTCTTCGGCTTTCTGACGGGCCTTGAAAATTTCACTCAGATCGGTGACGGTTTCAACCACACCGATAATTTGTTGATTTTCGTCCCGTACCACCCGGGCGGTTTTGATGACCGGTACGGTATGTCCGGTTTTGTGGGTTAATAAACATTCCTTCGCTTCAGATTTCCCATCGTTAAGAATTTTGCAGCTGCGAATCCCGGAGGGACATTGTTTGCCGAAACACCGACTGCATTTTAAAATCTGACATGTCTTGCTCATGGCCTCATCGGCCGTATACCCGCTGATACGTTCCATCGAGCGATTCCAGGAAGTGACCCGTCCACTATTATCGAGGGTGAAAACACCATCGGCCATGGTGTCGATAATCTGTTCAATAAAATGAATGTTCCAAATTTCGTGAGTTTTTGAGTTCACGGCAATCTCAACTTCGTTTTGGTATGAACGTTACCTGGCGTTACCCGGTGTTGCATTGGATAGTACTCTCGGATCGCTGGCGTGTCAAGCTGGAACCAAGTTAAAGCCGACGTTACTAATCGTTACTTATTTTGAGATGAAGCTCAAAATAAACTACCAGTACTGACCAGCATCCTATGACTGCAGCCAATGCGTAATTCAGCCCCGCTAAATAAACATCTATTAAAGGACCTGCCAGCCGGTAATGATATGGGAGGTTTAAAAGCTACCCTCCCAGGATAACGTTACCGTTGCTAAAGGTAACGTTATCCTATTCCATCACCAAACCCAAAAGACTACCTCATTCATGTGGTGGTCGCTGAAGGACAAAGTGCCGTCCGGCTTTAGCACCCGGTGTAGTTCTCGCAGCACATCATCAGGCCGGGAAAGATTATGGAAAGTGGCGTACAATAAAACCATACGCTCAGTGTGGTGCCTCTTCACGGCGGATTTGCGGATAGATTCATTCACCGAGCAGCTTCTTTTTACGGTAACGGAAAGTGTGGTGGTTGATGTTCAAAAGCTTGGCGGCCTTGCTTTCATTACCTTTGGCAATTTTAAGCGCTGCTTTAATATAGTGCTTTTCAAATGATTGAAGCTGCCCTTCAAGATCAAGACCTTCAGGGGGCAGCGGGGGGAAACCGGCTTTAACGCTGACAGGAGCCTCAGGTTCGTTTTGGTCATGTGAATCGAGCCCCAGATCCACGGTTAGAAGCTCGGGCCCCTTGCCGATCAGAACCGCTCTTTCTACAAGATTTTTTAATTCCCGTACATGACCCGACCAATTATGGGCCAACAAGACCGCCACAGCCTCTGAAGAAATCCCGGTAAATTTTTTGCCAAACTTTTGGCTGAATTCCTGCAAGAAATATTTCGTCAATGGAACGACGTCATCAGGGCGCTCGTTTAGCGAAGGGGCTTTCACTTTTATCACGCCTAACCGGAAATACAGGTCTTTTCTAAACTGACCGTCCGCGATCATCTGGTCAATGTCTTTATTGGTGGCGGAGATCACACGGGTGCGAATATGATGTTTTTTGGTGCCGCCCACCCGGTAAAACTCGCCGAGTTCTAGAAACCGTAACAATTTGGCCTGGGCTTCCAAGCTAAGGTCCCCGACTTCATCCAAAAAAAGAGTCCCGTTGGCGGCCTCTTCAATCAGGCCTTTCTTTCCAGTTGCATCGGCACCGCTAAATGCTCCTTTTTCATACCCGAAAAGCTCACTCTCAATCAGGTCCTTGGGAATAGCGGCGCAATTTACAGTAGCCAACGGGGCTTTAAAATTAGGACTGTTATAGTGAATGGCACTGGCCAGTAGTTCCTTGCCGGTGCCCGTCTCACCGATAATAATGATTGGGGTATCCGGACTTTTGGCCACCGTTTTGATAAATTCCATCACGTCCTGAATGGCATTGCTTTCTCCGATAAAAAATGGGATATGCTCCTCTAAATGCTTTTCCTGAAGAGACTGGACTTCCTTGCGTAATCTGATCGTATCGATGGCGTTGCGTATGGTTACCCCTAAACCATCCATATGGATCGGTTTGACCACATAATCATAGGCACCTGATTTCATGGCGGCAATAACAGTGTCAACGTCCTCATAGGCGGTGATCATGATGATTAATGCATCGGGTTGTAATTCCTTAATCCGGCGAAGCGCTTCAATTCCGTCCATGCCCGGCAAGCCGACGTCCAGCAGAACGAGGTCAGGAGGTTCTTTTTTAAATGCGCTAAGGGCGGTTTCAGCATCAGCAAAACCTTCTATCCGGTATAAATCTTCGAGGGCCATGGTCACCCCTTCCCGGATGGTTTTTTCGTCATCTACGATGTAGATTGAATAAGAAATGGACATCGCTTCGCTCCTTGGTATTGGGTATTTGGTACTCGGTACTGGGTATTGGGTACCCAGTACCTAATGCTTTATCGGAATTTTAATCCGAAATTCAGCGCCGCCCAAATCGCTGTCAGCGACGGTTAAAGTTCCACCATGATCCGTAACAATTCTATGGCTCAGACTGAGACCGATGCCGGTGCCGTCCGATTTCGTGGTGAAATACGGATCGAATATTTTATTTTTAACTTCAGGCGCAATGCCCGGGCCGGAATCGGAAATCGTCAAGATGACACTTTCGCCTTCCACTGAAGAGGTTACGACGATTTTCTTACCCGTCTCCATTTGTTTCATGGCTTCAGCGGCATTATTCAGTATGTTCAAGACCATCGCTTCTATTAAAGCTGCGTCGGCTTTGCAGGGTGGTAGATCCTCAGATAACACCCTTTCAAGCTCAACCCCGCTTTTGCGCAGGGACACGGCGCTGAGGTTAAGGGCCTCTGTAATCGGCTGATTCAGGTCAACTAAAGCCAGTCTGGGTTCACCCGGTTTGGCAAAATCCATGACTCTGCGGATTACGGATTCAATTTTATGCGAAGCCGACTGGATCTGCCTTAAAATTTGTTGAACTTTTTCTTCACTTCCCTCCTTATGGTGAAGCTTATTTAGTGTGTTTAGATATATGTTAATCCCGGAAAGTGGATTCCTTATTTCATGGGCGATACCGGCTGCCACGCGACCCAGGGATGCCATTTTATCCTGAATGGCTAAAAGCTTTTCCAGTTCCTTGGCTTGGGTCATATCAATCATGCTGACCAAAATGGCTTCTTGGCCTCGATATTTGGTCAACATAGCCCGGCAGAAAACCCAGCGCATATCCCTGGCATTTTTTTCTACTCCGTGGGGATAAATGCGAAATTCTGTCTCCAGGGTTTGAATTTCGTCTTTGTCTATGCGCCGACTTAATCGTTTAACTGCCCCAACATCATCCGGATGAATTTTTTCATAATCAGCCAGTAAATAAGAACGGGGTAACGGACCGAAAAGTCGCTCCTGTTCCTGGTTTTGATAGACCACCCGATGATTTTGAACAATCGATATTCCGGTGAGTGCATTTTCAACTAAATCACGAAATCGCTTCTCACTTTCTTCCAGTGCTTTTTGGGCCAGCTTAACCTGGGTAACATCCTGATATACTGAAACGATTTCTCCTGAGGAAAGTTTATAGACATAACTTTCTCGCCAACTGGGTGGCGTGCGATGATTTTGATACACTCCGCCGGAAAAATGCTCGGGGCACCCGCTCTGCCACACTCTCTGAAGGACATCAAAAAGACCACTGCTCTTTACACCGGGAAAAACATCCGTAACACAGCGTCCGATTACCTTTTCTCTTTCGATATTATCTATTTTCTCACCACTGCGGTTTAAATCCTTGACTTCAAAATTCTCTCCTCCGGCAATAGCTTCAAAAACAGCTGCGCCGCTATGCATATTTTCCATCAGTTCTCGAAATTTTTCTTCGCTCTTGAGCACCTCCTCCTGTGCCCATCTGCGCTCTATAATTCTTCCCACTCGCTCAGCGATGGCTTCGAGCAACGCTCTTTCTTCCCGCAGGAAGGGGCCTTCATCGCGCTCGGGTCTCTCTTCGAGTAACCCGACCACCAGGTTGCCGATTGTAACTCCGTGGACAATGATATCGCTGGCCTGCTGCCAGACGGTTTCTTTGAAATTGCCCGTCTTAACCTCTTCCTCCTTTAATATGATTTTGGCGCAGGTGATTTCCGGGTATAGCCACGCAGGTGGAATAAGATCGATGATCCCTTGAAGTATTCTATCTATAGTAGGGTTCTGTTTGTAAACTAAGCGGGAAATTTCAAGAAGACAATTTAACTCTTTGACACGTTCATCAAGCTCGCTCATACTCTTTTGAAGTTCTTCTTCGGCCTGCTTGCGCTCCGAAATGTCACGGGCAAAGGCGCAATTGTATTCCTTGCCGCCGAATCGGATATAATTGAAGGTGATCTCCACCGGGATGCGGTGACCATCTTTGGAGTGATGAAAAGACTGCACTTTCAGGGAACCACGCCGTTTTAGATCCTGCCAAATGTGGTGATAATCTTCGATTGAAATATCCGGATCAATGTCATCCGCCCGGATCGACAAGATTTCTTCCCTTGAATACCCAAGCCGATTGCAGGTGGTATCGTTGACATCGACGATGTTGCCTTCAGGATCAATCCAGTAAAGCATTTCGCTGCTGTGGTCGAGGGAAAATTTCATCAACCGGAGCGCTTTTTCCGCTTTTTTGCGCTCGTTTACTTCCCGGTCGAGTTCATCACGCGAAGCGGTGATGGTCTTTAATTTTTCGGTCATCCGGTCAAATGCTCTGCCAAGCTGGCCGATTTCATCCTTCGCATTGGTGGCGACTTTATGTTCCAGATTGCCTTCCCCGATTTCTTTCGCACCCGCTTGCAAAATTTGAATCGGATATGAAATGGATTTTGCAACGACAATAGCGACAAATACGCTGAGTACAATGACCGCACCGGCTAGGGCGAGAACAAAATTTCTGAGCTCGGTAACAGGTTCAAAAGCCTCAGACATATCTATCTTGGCCACCATTCCCCAGTCCAGAGAAGGAATGTACCGCCAGGCGGCGAGAACCTCTCGCCCACGGTAGTCCACGGATATTCCGAATCCATTGTTGCCTTTGAGGGCTTCTTGAACAGGGATGGCTTGTTTTTCTCCGAAAACAACCTTTCTTTTTAAGGCTGCGCCCGGATCATGACGCAGTGGGTTGAGAAACACGGCATGATTTCCAGCCTTTTGGGCGATGAAGGTTTCACCGGTCTCTCCCAATCCGGTGGTATCCAGAATGAGTTCATTTATCGAATCCATGTTGATTTCAAAAGCCGCGATTCCCACAAAGCGCTCTTCAAAGTTGCGGATGGGTGCCGTTAGAAACATGGAGAAATTACTGACTTCATTTTTTTCCGCAAAAATGATGGCATATTGAATTTCATTTTTACCTTCATTAAAAGGTCTTCTCAATGAGTCGGGTAAAAAATGGCCCAGGGGTGGCAAAGCAGATGATCGACTCAAAAGATAGACGATTCTCCCATCCGGATCTGTCAATAGAACGTTTTTATAATCATATACCGGTTGGTATGTCGTCAGGGCCCGGTCCAGTTCGTTCCGGATGGTTCCATAGACCGATCCCGAAAAGTCACCCGAAAACGCTGCCAGGATGGAGGCATTTTCCTTAAGAGTTGGTCGTTGCTGTGCAATCATGATGTGTTTTTTCTGCTCGGCAAAAAAGTCTTCGATCCGATTGATCTTAAGATCGGCAATACTCTTCAATTGTTCCATTCGCAAGAACTCCAGAGTCTGCCTGGCGTGGAAATATCCAAGCACACCGACAAAACACATAGGGATAATCGTACATGCCAGAACAATCAGGATCATCTTCTTTCGAATGGTCATATTAGTATCCAACCTTGAAAAGCATCAGCTTTAAAATTGTTCGGGTATTAATTAAATCCTCAAATCCATTTTGGAAAGCACGCGTTAGCTTACCATAACAAATAATTTCGAAAAAATTCGAAAAAAAATTCGAAATTATTCGAAATTATTTTATCAATCCAACCCTGTCAATAAATTCAAATAAAGGTAACTACCTAATATCGTATCACTTTATACAATAAGCGCTGCTGGCACACTCCATGCTTGGTTATGATAATGAAAAAAACATACCATTTTCGATCCAATGCATATTTGAATGCGTAATGAAAATCAAATCGGTTTTGGAAGATGCTCTCACTTGTCTGGTTTAAAAAATGAGCATGGCATGACACTTCGTTTAAAATTGGTCAAAAAATTGTTTAAGGAGGATCAAATGTCGGAAGAGGTGATCAAACTGGGTGCGAAAAAGAAAAGCCGTTTTATGGACAAAGTCATGGAGATTTTGCCCGAAGGCGGCAATTTGAATCTTTGCCTGACCTGCGGGGCTTGTTCTTCAGGATGCCCGGCCACCGGTCTTGACGGATTGGATCCCCGAAAATTTTTGCGCATGGCGGCCCTGGGCTTGGATGATGAAATTTTAAAATCCGACTGGGTGTGGATGTGCACCATGTGCCAAAGGTGCGTCTACGCCTGTCCGATGAAAATCGACATCCCCCAGCTGGTCTACCATGCGCGGGCCAGCTGGCCCAGGGAAAAGCGGCCCAAAGGAATTCTCGGATCATGTGACATGGCACTTAGAAACGACAGCTGCAGTGCCATGGGCGCATCGCCGGAAGATTTCACATTCGTGGTGGAGGATGTTTTAGAAGAGTACCGGGAAGCACAGCCCGAATTTGCCGAGATGCAGGCACCGATCGACAAACAGGGCGCCTATTTCTTCTTAAACCAGAATTCCCGGGAACCGGTCACCGAACCCGATGAGATGGTGCCGTTATGGAGGATCCTGCACCGGGTCGGGGCTGACTGGACATACGGCAGCAAGGGCTGGGGGGGAGAAAATTACTGTATGTTTCTGGCCGACAATGAGGCCTGGGAGCATATCGTCCGCACCACCGCCCAACAGGCCGATGATCTCGGGTGCAAGGTTTTTCTCAACACCGAGTGAGGGCACGTAACCTTCTCAGTCCTGGCAGGACTGAAAAAATTCAACGTGGAACACCAGTTTGAGGTCAAAAATATCTATGAATATTACGCCCAATGGATCCGGCAAGGAAAACTCAATGTCAATTCAGATTGGAACAAAGATTTAAAAATAAAGTTTACCGTCCAGGATCCGTGCCAGATCGTGCGCAAAAGTTATGGCGACCCGATCGCCGAAGATCTTCGTTTTGTGGTCAAAACCGTCGTGGGGGAGGAAAATTTTATCGACATGCAACCCAACCGCTCCAACAACTATTGTTGCGGCGGCGGTGGTGGTTTCCTGCAGTCGGGATACAAAGCGGAGCGCCTGGAGTTCGGCCGGTTGAAGGACATTCAAATTCAAGCCACCGAAGCGGACTATTGCATCGCCGGATGTCACAACTGTCACGCCCAAATTCATGAACTCAGTGAGCATTACGGCGCCGGCTATGGGGTGATTCATTTGTGGACCATTATCTGCCTGGCTCTGGGTATTCTCGGTGAAAATGAACGGGAATATCTGAGGCCCGATCTTAAAGATGTCGCTGTCTACGGCAGCTAGCTGAAATGGTTATCACTATGGGAGCAAAACAAATCATGGCGGTTCACCCCTGCTGGAAAATCGTCCTGATCGACGATGAAGAGGATATCCGGGAGGTAATGGCCGTTGCCCTTCAGGACGCCGGCTTTACTGTTAGTACCGCAGCCGACGGGGTATCGGGGCTCCAGCTCTGTGAAGACACCTTGCCTCAGATTGTGATTACCGATATCCGCATGCCGGGTATCGACGGACTCCAGGTATTGACAACCATTAAAAAAAAATACCCGGATATCGAAGTTATTGTGGTCACTGCTTTTGGCGAGATGGACCTTGCTATCCGCGCCCTCCAGCTGGACGCCTCCGACTTTATTACCAAACCGATCAGCGATGAAGCCCTGGATCTTGCCTTGAAGCGGGCCATGTTCCGTTTTACTTCCAGGAAACAACTCAAAGATTACACAACCCTGCTCGAAAAGGAAAAAGCTGAAACCAGCCAGGCGCTTTTAAAAAGCCTCGCCTTCCAAAGAAATCTCATTGAAAGCTCGATGGATGGTATCATGGGGTGTGATGACCGAGACACCATCGTTATTTATAACCACAACATGGAGCGGTTGCTCGGCTATCCGAAGCAGGAGGTTCTGCATAGGATGACCTTCAAACAGTTCTTCCCTGCCGACCGGCTTACGCAATTTAGAGATGAATTATCCGGCGATGCCTATGGGGGTAGAAACCGGTTGTTTCTTTACGAAACTCATTTACTGGAGAAATCCGGCCGTGAAATTCCGGTTCAGGTTTCGGCCAATCTGCTGTTTGATCAGGATCGTGAAAACGGTCTGGTTTGCTTTTTCAGGGATCTGCGCGAAATCCGCAAACTGGAGCGGGAAATTTCCGATCAAGCCCGCATCCTGCACCAGGACAAGATGATGTCGTTGGGTCGCCTGGCCGCCAGTGTGGTTCATGAAATCAACAACCCGTTGTCCGGAATTTTAAATTATCTTCGGCTGATGAGCCGGGTTTTACGTCAAGGTCCGCTGGCTGAAGATCGCAGAGAAAAGTTCCAAGGTTATATCGAGCTGGTGGAAAGCGAAACCAATCGATGTGCCCAAATCGTCTCCGGCCTGCTCAGTTTTTCGCGGGCATCGCCCCCCGCTTTCGGCCAGGTCCGGATCGACGAGCTATTAAGGCGCTGTATCCTTTTAAGTCAGCACAAGTTAGAGTTGAGCAATATCCGCCTTGAATCCGGTATACCTGCGAATTTACCGCCGGTTGAAGCTGATTTCAACCAGCTGCAGCAATGTGTCATCAACCTTATTTTTAACGCAATCGATCACATGCCGGACGGGGGGACATTAAATTTAGCTTGCCGCCATAATATGGATCGGGATACGGTAACTGTCATCGTGAAAGATTCGGGCCGCGGGATTCCCCATGAAGATCTTGGGCACATCTTCGAACCATTTTACACCACCAAAAAAGAAGGCTACGGAGTGGGCCTCGGTCTTTCTACTGTCTACGGGATCATAGAGCGACATAAGGGCAATATTACGGTTGAAAGCCGGCCCGGAAAGGGCGCTGCCTTTATGATTGAGCTCCCGTGTTTCGCCGCGTAATTCGGACGCCTCTCTGATTTCGACAAGGCCATCAAGTATTATGGAATCTCATATTGTACAACCCGGCCACAATATCTCCTGCGAACATTGGTTGTACATTCTGGATGAGTTAAATATTGGTGCCTTCACGGTCGATGAGCAGCGACATGTCGCCGCCATGAATCTCAGCGCCCAGGCATTGATCGGGCAAAGAGATGTCGAAGCCCTGGGCAAAGATTGCCGCGAGGTTTTTGTGGGAGTTCCGTGTCTGGCTCATTGTCCCTTCAAAACCCCGGGCGACATGATTACCGATGAGCCCATAATCCAGGTTCAGGATGAAAATCAAGTCACTCATCTCGTAACACGGATGGCCACCCCTGTTTTCGGAACCGACCATCAAATCGCCGGATGTATGACCATCCTGCAGGATCACTCCCCGATCGCCGACCTCATTGACCGAATTCATTACGAAGAACGAAGTTTAAAGATAATTCTGGACAATCTTGATGTCGGAATATTCACGGTCGATAAGGCGGGACGCATAACCTTTTTTAACACAGCGGCTGAGAAGATCTCCGGTTTTAATCGACGCGAAATCTTAGGCGAACCCTGTGCAGCAATTTTTGGAGGAAGTGTTTCCCAGGAAGTCTGTTCAATGCAGGATACGATCGCTGATGGCCAATCCCGCAGCCGTCGACAGGGCAAAATGATGACGCGCGACGGGGTGCCAATTCCCATTCGGGCCAACTTCATGGCGCTTCGAAATGAAAAAGGAGCGATCGTCGGCGGGTTGACGACTTTTCACGATCTCACCCTGGTGCAGCAACTCAAACAGGCCATGCGGGACCGCTACACCTTCCATGACATGATCGGCAAAAGCCCGGCCATGCAAAAAGTATTCGAGATGATCACTGTGGTGGCTGCAACGGATGCCACCATTTTAATTGAAGGTGCGACCGGAACCGGAAAAGACCTGCTGGCGAAAGTGATCCATTCCGCCAGTCGAAGATTCGACAAACCATTTGTCAAAGTAAACTGTGCCGCGATTCCGGACAATTTACTCGAATCGGAAATGTTTGGCTACGTGAAGGGGGCGTTTACCGGGGCCGAACGAGATAAAACCGGACGTTTTCAGGAGGCTGACGGCGGAACCATTTTTTTAGATGAGATCGGCGATCTGCCCCTTGCCTTGCAGGCTAAACTTCTGCGGGTCCTGGAAGATAAAGAATTTTATCGTCTAGGAAGTCGACACACGGTAAAAGTCAACGTACGCATAATCTCCGCATCGAATCGCAATTTAGAAAACCTCGTTGCAAAACGGCTTTTCAGAGAGGATCTCTTTTATCGGTTGAATCTATTTCGAATTGAACTTCCAGAACTGAGAGACCGCAAGGTGGACCTTCCAATCCTTACCGGGCATATTTTGAGACGTCTGAGCGCAGCCGGTGGCCGCCGGCTGCCGGAAGTCTCCGAAAAAGTGATGGAGATTTTGCTAAACTATCATTATCCTGGCAATGTCAGAGAACTCGAAAATATTCTCGAGCATGCATTGATTATCTGCCAGGAAGATACGATTCAGCTAAGTCATTTACCTGAATATCTTCCGGCACGACCGGCCGCCCGCAAATCTATTTCATTGGGCTCTGCCAAGCCTGATTTTCTGTCAGACAATAAAGAACGCGTCGAGCTGCTTGCCGCGCTTCAAGAATTCAGCTGGCACCGCCGGAAAACCGCCCGCGCCTTGGGTGTAGACCGAACCACACTGTGGCGCAAAATGAAAAAATACGGCCTCCTGGACTAAATGGTATGTCGAAGAGCAATTCCAATCGTTAACAATCATTACAGGGGGTGTTGCTATTGGTTACAGATATGTAAGAACTTGAATTTAATTAATTAATACTCAATATCTTAACTCTTTTACTTCAATGTGTGTTGCCGAATTAATCAGTTTGGCGCTCACGGCGAAATGACCCTGCAAACCATCCGATAGTCCTCAATTAATAAAAACCCAATAAATAAAGTAGGTTATATTCTGCAAAAACAAATTAGTATAAAATGGTCCCGTCTTTGCAGATACGGATTAATAGCCGGCAAGGATTTGTGTGCCATACGGCTTACTACCATCTCCATCTATTAAGAAATGATGGATAGAGGAGGACTTCAATATGAATACACCCAAACAGGCAAAAAAAATGAAAAGCCATAAACGGGTCATCGGATTTCAAGTTGTCGAGGATGAATGTATCTGGATGAAGGCCGGGGTTGTAAACTTCAGGGTTTGCGATAATGCCTATGATTGCAACACTTGCCCTTTTGATAAAGGAATCAGGCGTGCGATGGGTTTAGGTAAAGATTTCGAGACTCAAACACATGCCCCCCAATGGGTTGACCATTTAAAAAAGCGCTATCGGGGTGCGTCTCGGCCATGCCGCCATGCACTTACCGGCCGCATTGATGCACCCAAGATCTGTACCCTGAACTATGAATGCTATCATTGCCCCTTTGATCAGATGCTCGATGAAGCCGACCTCGTCCGGGATACGGAGGCGCCGCATTATAAATTGGCCTCCGGTTATCAACTGGCAGATGGCTATTATTACCACATGGGCCATAGCTGGGCGCGATTTGAACACGGAGGCCGCGTCAGGGTCGGGTTTGACGATTTTCTGGTCAAACTTTTTGGCCCGCTCCATTCCTTGAAGCTTCCGGTGCTCGGAGAGACCGTGGAACAAAACCAGGTGGGTTGGATATTTGCAAGAGACAAACACGAAGCCGGTGTTTTAGCCCCGGTGACAGGCGCAGTTCTGGCGGTGAACCACAAAGCCCGGGAGCATCCGGAAATCACCCATGAAGATCCGTATCATGAGGGGTGGTTGTTTATTGTAGAACCAGACATGCCGAAAAAGAACCTTCGGGGACTGTTCTTCGGCGAAGAAAGTTTTAAATGGATGGAGATGGAGGGACAGAAGCTCTTAATGCTTATGGGCCCGGAGTATGAGAACCTTGCTGCCACCGGTGGTAAGTTGGTTGGCGATGTGTTTGGTACGTTTCCGCAAATCGGATGGGGTGTGTTGACCAAAGAATTTTTGCATACCGACACAACCTAGTACTTGGGTTCCGGAAGTAATTGCCAAAAACCCGGATTGATTATATCGATCTTCCTTTTTCCATAAGGATGTTGTTTAAATACCAAATTTCAAGCACCAAATTACAAATAAATCTCAAAACACAATGACTCAAATTCTAAACTTGTTTGAGTCAACGACCATCCCGTGCACAGCGCGGGATGGCGTGAACTTGCCCGCCTTTGGTGCGATTTCTCCGCTACAAGCGGCGAAAGGCAAGAAGACGTCAGCACTCTTTGAGCTGAACTTGCAATCGGGTGAGGAGCACCCGGCTAGTATGGCAAGATTCCCCCTTTTCTAAAATGGCCTGACATTAGCTCGCCGAATGTGTGGTAAGGGGGATTTTTTGGAGCTTGGAATTTGGATATTGTTTGTTATTTGTCATTTGGTGCTTGGAATTTTCTCAATTCAACTATGGGTAGATGTTAAACACGGCATTATTTGTACATAAGCTGTATGACTGAGAAAACGTCAAGGACGCCCAAGCGCATCCTTAAAATAGGTGTTACAATATCGGCAAAAATAAAGCGGTATGCTATCCAGATCTGCGAGCCCTCCTGAATAATGCATCAGACAGTTTTTTTCTTCGCAATGCGAAAGATTGTATAGGTGACCCAGTTCATGCAGGGCGACCTTTGCGGCTCTTTCACAAAGGATAGCAGAAGTTGGGCGGTGCCCTTCGTTTCCCAAGGTCAGCCTGAATAATGAAACCAGGGCATGCTTGCCGCCTTGTTGAGCCTCTCCAAAAACGTAGGCAAAGGTCGGGATAAAAAGGTCACCGGAAAAGACGCCGATGATTTTATCATAATTATCATAGGGGCCGGATTCAAATAAACTTAAAATTATGGCCGCATTGTACTGGCGGTGGATTTTATCAAAGGCATCAGCCGGGGGTTCGAAAGGCGAGAGAATTTCAGCCGCAAGTTTGAAGTAGCCAATAATATGACCCACGATAACTCTGGACGCTAGTTCTGGAACGCCTCCGACAGGTACAACACCGATGATCTTTTTTTTCGATTTCATGGGATAAGCGTTTCAAAACGATTATTCAACGTTTTTTTGCATATGATAGCGCTTTATTTTTTTGTGAAGGGTTACCCGATTGATATCCAGCATTTTCGCGGCTCGGGTCACATTCCAACCGCATTCATCCAAAACCCGTTGGATATAATGTTTTTCCATATCACGAAGTGACATGGGCTTTGAAAACATTGCGGGGACACTTTGAAGAAACGGAAAATCCTGAATGTCTAATGATCTCGATTTGGAAAGCACAACGGCTCTTTCAATGGCATTTTCCAATTCTCTGACATTTCCAGGCCATTCATAGGCGGTTAAACGCTCAATGGCTTCACGGGAGACATGATCAACGCGTTTGGTCGTTTCATGACTGTATTTTTCGAGAAAGTGCGCAATCAGTAAAGAGATATCCTCTGTTCTTTCTCTCAGCGGGGGGATATGGATCGTGATAACGTTGATGCGATAGAAAAAATCTTCCCGGAAATTTCTGTCCGCAATCTCCTGCTCGAGATCCCGCCGTGTCGCAGAGATGAGCCTGAAATCTACTGAGACAGGATGACAGTTTCCGATGCGACTAATTTTCTTATCTTCCAGAACACGCAGGAGATCAATTTGCATCTTGGCACTGATTTCTCCAATTTCATCCAGAAACAGCGTGCCGCCGGATACAACTTCTAAAAAACCTTTGCGGGAATGGGTCGCCCCGGTAAAAGCGCCTTTTTGATGTCCAAAAAGTTCAGTTTCCAGGAGCGAATCAGGAATTGCCCCGCAATTGATGGGAATAAAAGGAAGGTAAGATCGTTTGCTCTTGGCGTGGATGGCTTTAGCCACCAATTCTTTGCCCGTGCCGGTTTCGCCGGTCAAAAGAATGGAGGAATCACTCTGGGCCACTTCAGGGATGAAATCAAAGATTTTTTCCATGGCCGGGCTTCTTCCGATAATATTGTCAAAACGCGTAATTTTCTCAAGACGCCCCTTAAGATAATTGAATTCAGTTTCAAGTTTAAACTGCTGGGTGATCTTTTCCATCACCAGGGAAAGATAATCCGGCTTGAACGGCTTCAGCAGGTAATCACGGGCGCCAAGTTGCATGGCTTCCACGGCGTTTTCAATGGATCCGTAGGCGGTGATAATGACGACAATCGTTTCCGGATAATCGGTCTTTACTTTTCCCAGCAACTCGATGCCATTCATTTCGGGCATTCTGATGTCCACAAATAAAAGGTCGAAAGGATTTTTTTCTAATCTTTCTAAAGCCTCAAATCCCGAAGATGCCTTTTCAACCGTATGACCGAGTTTGGTGAACCAATGGAAAAGGGATTCCCGAACAATCTTTTCATCGTCGACAATCATGATATTCATTTTATTGTCCATGGTTTTCCTCCGCACCATTGATTGCCAGGGCATGGTAAGGGAATGTCAGCAAAAATGAACTCCCCTTCTCCGCTTCACTTTCAACCCTGATGTGCCCGCTGTGATTTTTTACAATGCCATAAGCAATAGATAAACCAAGGCCTGTCCCCTGGCCGGCGTCTTTGGTGGTAAAAAAGGGGTCAAAAATGTGGTTCAGATTTTCGGCATGAATTCCCGAGCCGGTATCCCGGATTTCGACCCGCACGTGCTTGTGGGCGTCGTCCAGCGCAGACACCACCCACAAATCTCCGCCCTCGGGCATGGCCTCCATGGCATTGAAGACCAGATTTAGCAGGCACTGCTCCAGGCGGCTTGCATTTCCCTGAACCCATAAAGGCTCGGGGCAGAGATGGATTGCTAATTTGATGCTCTGGAGTTCCAGCTTGTGGTGAGTCAAGGCGATAACGGCTTCCAGAACTTCATTGAGATTGATGCTTTTATATTCCAGAGCGGTTTCCCGGGAGAAGGAAAGCAGCCCGGAAACGATGTTCCCGCAGCGTTCCAATTCCGGCGTCATCAGTGACAAATACTGCTTAAATTCTTCCAGGTCTTTTGATGTGGGTTGGTTTTTAGCGACAATATTCTCCATCAGGCGCGAGAATGTCAATAATCCCTGGATGGGATTGTTGATCTCATGCACACAGCTGGCAACGAGTTTCCCTAAAGAAATCATGCGGTCTTCCTGGATCAGATAATTAAAATCCTGCTTTAACTTCCGGACCTTCTCTTCCCAGCGGGATGACAATTCCTTCGTAATGTCCCGCTGGATCTCGATCACCCGTCTGACTTCTCCGGCCGAATTTTTAACCGGATAGGTAACTATTTCAAAATAACCGGATCTGCTGCTGGAAGCCGGTGCATTCATGATCACATTAGCGGATTCGCCGGTTCTCAGGGTTTTAACCATGGGGCATTCATATTCGGGTTTATGGTCGGAACAGGGTGTATCAAAACCGTAGTAAATTTTGTAACAATGCGCGCCAAGGACTTCTTCCCTGCGCTTGCCGGTTGCCTTTAGATAGGCTTCATTGGCTTCAGAGATCGTAAAATCCGTATTAAGTATGACGATGGGTTCATCGGTCTGGTGGATGAGAAATTCTGAAATCATTTTTTCGCGGTTTATCTGCTGTTCCGTTGAATTGAGTTGCTGATGAATCAAGAAAAAAGATCTCAACAACCGACCGATGTTGTGTTCCAGGATGCCGACTGTCTTGGGCCGGAGTTTTATGAGTTCCAGGAGGACTTCTTGGCTGTTGGTGAGTTCGATGATGCCATCAAGGTCTTTGAGATTAAAAAGATTTTTGAAGTTATCGGTCGTATAAATACCCATTTGTTGGGCCACCAGAAGACCTTCGGCCGCGGGATTTATGTCACAAACCCCGACCAGGTGGATATTGCAATAAGGAAAGGATTCATTTTTCAGAAATTGCAGTAGAGACTTGCAGGCTTTGCCTCCGCCGACGATCGCTATGTTTAATCGCAATTTGTCGGGGGACAAATTGTTTGATGCGTCCGCCATGATTCCACCCTCCCAGGGAAACCCTGGTCATTGAGAGATTTAAATCCGAGGCTTATTCCCTGTTTATCAATAAATAATTCATAAAAAAAGAATTATTTCAAGGTCTCGGAAATTCTACAATTCATTCTTGCCGGACAAACCCCGCCATGCGGGACGCCGCATCCGGTTGCAAGTTCACAGTTGAGTGGATTTGGGTGTAGTAATGCAACGTTGTAATAATGTTGCATAACCTGTTGTGCAACACCTGTTATCTACATAAGAACTTATTTTAAAATAACTTTTTAAGCATTCCCCGATACCATATGTTGCACGTCTTACGTATTTTGGCTGAGTATATGGATCGAGTTGGCGGTGCTTTATTTTTAATATTCATTGTGATTACAGATAGATATTAAAAAATTTGAACCAATGGCACAATCCATGCTGTTTAAGCTTGACCAAAGGATGATGAAAAGCTGCGATCTTTTCCGATCCAAACAAACATCCCATCTCGGAGGACGCTTTGTACTCGGAAATTGAAAGAAAAAAAATACTCATCGTCGATGATGAATTGGATATGCGGATTTTCCTGTGCAATTTGCTGGGAAACTGCGGTTACGAGCCCATCGATGCCGGTGGCAGAGACGAAGGAATGCAAAAGGCTGTAAGCGAAAAGCCGGCCCTGATTATCCTCGACGTAACGATGCCCAAAGAAACCGGTATTCAAATGTATCGAGAGCTCAAAGCGCATGAAGATCTCAAAAAGGTACCGGTAATTATGGTGTCAACCATCGATAAAAAAACCTTTTCATTCTACCAGAAATTTCAGGGCACGCCTCGACATAAAGCCGTCCCTGATCCGGGTGCCTATTTAGAGAAACCTCTGGAGGCCGATGAGCTCATCGCACTGGTTCGCACATTAACGCAAGCCGATGTGTGCCCCTTGGCTGAGGATGATGATTGATGAATACTGATGTCGATCCCGAACTGTATCGCGAGCTGGCAAAATATGGTGCCAGAGATATGGAGATCTGCATGCAGTGTGGCACGTGCAGTGCCTCGTGTCCACTGTCCAGCGGAACGAATCCGTTTCCGCGCAAGATATATCGCTATATTCAGCTGGGGTTGAAGGACAAATTGCTCAAGTCGTCCGTGCCCTGGCTATGCTACTACTGCGGTGACTGTAATAAGGACTGTCCGCGGGGGGCTGAGCCGGCCGAGACGATGATGGCAGCCCGCCGCTGGCAGACCGCTCAGTACGACTGGACCGGACTCGCCCGGCGGTTTTATCTCTCCGAGGCCTGGGAAATCGGTGCCCTGATTGCGGTGGCCCTTGGCATCATTGTGCTTTTCTGTCTGTTCCACGGGCCGGTGGTCACCGATCGTGTTTCCGTCAATTCCTTCGCTCCGGTTATCTGGATTGAGATCGGCGATTTGTTAATGGCCGCCATCCTGTCGGCTTTTTTACTGTCAAACGCCTTTAGAATGTATCGCTTGATCATGAGCGATACCAAGGTGCCGTTTTGGCTCTATATTACCGAAGCCAAAACCTTTGTCACAAACTTTGTAACCCAGCAGCGCTGGCGCCAATGCGGAGAGGACCGCAGTCGCTGGCTGAAGCATTTCATCCTGGTTAGCGGCTATCTGACCATGATGACGCTGGTCATTGTTTTTATCCGCTGGTTCCAGGTGGACGACAGTAGTTGGCATTTCACGAGTATCTTCGGCTATTACGCCACCGGTGTCCTGCTCGCCATTACAGTGGAAATGTTCCGCAGCCGGCTTAAGAAAGAGGAATCCCTTCACCGCTACTCAGAGTTTTCCGACTGGCTTTTTTTGATCCTGCTTTTCTTAACGACGCTGACCGGCATTATGATGCACGCCCTGCGCATTGCCGGGTGGCCGATGGGGACCTATGTCATGTATGTCATCCACCTGGCCATCGCCGTGCCGATGCTGATCATCGAGGTTCCTTTTGGAAAATGGTCCCATCTTTTCTACAGACCGTTGGCCATATTTTTAGCGACCGTCAGGAAAAAAGCCTCCAAAGACTCCCGGGTCGATGTTTCTGATGTAATTACCGCAGTCGGTGAAACATTTATGAGCTGCCTGCAATGCGGCACCTGCACCAGCGTATGCCCGTGGAACCAGGTTGTGTCATACAGCCCGCGCCGGATCCTGCGGCAGCTCGCCTTGGAAACCGGAACCGAGGCCTCTGTCGATCAGGCCGTCTGGAGCTGCGTCACCTGTAACTCGTGCACCGTAAACTGTCCACGCGGTATCGAAATCATCGACGTCATCAAGACGGTCCGGACGCTCAATGTCACCGGCGCAAGAATACCCGCGTCCTTCAAGGCGCCGTTAGACAGCCTGAAGGCCAATGGCAATCCCTGGGATGGGGTTCGCACAAAGCGTCTGGAATGGGCCGCGGGGCTGGATCTGCCGGCGTTTGCACCTCAACACGAGTACTGCCTGTTTATCTGTTGCACAACCGCATATGATCCAGGCAACCGCACCGCCGGCCGGGCGCTTGCCCAATTGCTGGAATATGCAGGCATTGCCTTTGGTACCCTCGGTACTGAAGAAAGTTGCTGCGGTGACCCGGCTCACAAGCTGGGAGCGGATAAAATATTTTCGGAATTGGCCGTTAAAAATACCGATCTTTTCTTGCGGGCCGGCGTGCAGAAGATATTGACCACGTCGCCCCACTGCCACAACGCCTTTAAAAATAATTATGACGGGTTGAAGGGTTCGGTTGCCAGTGAACATTACACGGAGCTTCTCGACCGGCTGGTCGCGGCCGGCCGGTTAAGGCCGATCCGGGAAGTGGCCGGCACGGTCACCTACCACGATCCCTGTTATCTCGGACGTCACAATGGCATATACGAGGCGCCCCGCCGGGTTCTGCAAAGCATTCCGGGGCTGATGCTGATCGAGATGGCAAGCAATAGAGAAAGCAGTTTGTGCTGCGGCGGGGGCGGCGGCGGTGCGTGGGGCGAACATTCCCGCAATCGGCCCTTGGGTGTGCTGCGGGTCGAAGAGGCGCTCAGCACCGGCGTTGAGATGATCGTCACTGCCTGCCCCTATTGCATCCGCATGCTGAATGAGGCGGTCAGGGCCCTCGGCGTCGAAGATCAAATTGCCGTCCGGGAGCTGGCTGAATTGCTAATGCAGTCGGTGATGATGGATGATGAAGCCAAGATGACGGAACGCGTCGATTTGGGAATTGAGCGGGAGGTCTGCCATGTCTGAACGAATCGGTTTTTATATCTGCCACTGCGGCATCAATATCGCTTACCGGGTTCGGGTGCAGGAAGTCGTCGAGTATGTGGCCGCTTTACCGAACGTGGTCATTTCTCGGGATTACCTGTTTATGTGCTCCGACCCCGGGCAGGAACTGATCGAAAATGATATCCGGCAGCATCATCTCACCCGGGTGGTAGTGGCCTCCTGTTCCCCGCGCATGCACGAAAAAACCTTCCGGGCTGCCTGCCAGAGGGCCGGTCTCAATCCCTATCGGGCCTTTCACATGGTATGTGTGCGTGAGCATGTTTCGTGGGTCACCGAGGATGAAGACGAAGCCACCCAGAAGGCCAAGATTCTGGCCGGCGCCGGTATCTTGCGCGTCACCCACCAGGCTTCACTGACACCGGCCAGGTTTGCGGTATGCACCAACACCCTGATCGTGGGCGGAGGCATCGCCGGCATGCAGGCCGCCCTTGATATTGCCAAGGCCGGGTTCAAAGCCTACCTGGTGGAGCGGCAGCCAACGGTCGGCGGACACATGCTGCAATACGACAAAACCTTTCCCACCCTTGACTGTGCGGCCTGCATCGGCACGCCCAAGATGGTCTCCGTCGGCCAGGAAGCCAACATCGCGCTGCTCTCATACAGCGAGGTGGAGGATGTCAGCGGCTTTATCGGCAATTTCAAGGTAAAAGTCCGCCGCAAGCCGCGCTACATAGACGATCGTTGTACCGGATGCGGTGAGTGCGAAAAGGTCTGCCCGATCGAGTTTCCCAATGAATGGGACGTCGCCACAAAAACCAGAAAAGCCATCTACCGACCCTTCCCCCAGGCCGTACCCATCACCTATTGTATCGACAAGTATGACCGCGCCCCTTGTGTTCAGACTTGCCCGGCCGGGACCAATATCCAGGGCTACGTCGCACTCATCAAATCGGGGCGGTACCGGGAAGCACTCAATCTGATCATGGAGAAATTACCACTGCCCGGAACCCTGGGACGGGTCTGTCCGGCCCCCTGTGAAAAAGAATGTCGCCGCGCCGAGGTGGACGCTGCCGTGGCCATCCGTGACTTGAAGCGGTTTGCCGCCGACCAGGTAGACCTTTCCGAGCTGCCCCTGCCGCAGATCGAAGACCGGCCGGAGAAGATCGCGGTTATCGGTTCAGGGCCTGCCGGTCTGACTGTGTCCTATTACATGCGATTAAAAGGTTACCAGGTCACCATTTTCGAGGCCCTTGACCAGGCGGGCGGTATGCTGCGGGTCGGGATTCCAGACTACCGTCTGCCACCGGAGGTATTGGACAATGAAATCGATTATATTCTCAGACACGGGATAGAAATCAAAACCGGCGTTCGATTCGGATCGGACCTGACCCTGGAAAGTCTGCGGCAAGACGGCTTTGCCGCCATATTTTTGGGAATCGGCGCCCAGGATGCCATCCGGATGCACATTCCGGGAGAAGACCAGTCCCCAGGAGTCATCGATGCCCTTGCTTTTTTAAAAGCGGTAAACCTGGGAAGCAGAGCGGTTCCCGGCAAACAGGTAATTGTCATCGGCGGCGGGAATGTGGCCATCGACGCTGCCCGGGTGGCAAAACGTCTGGGGGCCGAGCAGGTGACGGTGGTTTACCGCCGCAGCGAGCGGGAAATGCCGGCCTATCCTGAAGAGCTGCTGGGCGCCAGGGAGGAAGACATCGAATTTTTATACCTGACTGCGCCGGTCGGTATCCATCGTCAGGACGGCAAAGTGACCGGTTTTGAATGCATTCGCACCGAACTCGGCCCGCCGGATGCCAGCGGACGAAGGCGACCGGTACCGGTTAAGGGAACTGAATTCGTCATGGCGTGTGATGCGGTGATACCGGCCATCGGCCAGAAAATCGATGTATCCTGGAGCGCAGGAGAGCCCAATCTGAAACTGACTGCCAGAAATTCCTTTGCGGTAGCCCCCCACACGTATCAAACCAGCCTTCCCGATGTATTCGGCGCCGGTGATGCCGTGACCGGCCCAGCGACGGTCATCGAAGCCGTGGCGGCCGGCCACAAGGCGGTGGCAGCCATGCAGCGTTTTATCAACGGTGAGGATCTGGATCAATACGCCGCCCAACTGGCTGCCGAGGGGCCTCCGGGGACGAACTGGCAGGCAATTTCCGAAAAAATCGAAGATGCTCCCAGAGTGGAATCCACCCACCTGGATCCCCTCCAGCGGGCTGCAAATTTTGCTGAGGTGGACCGGAATTTTTCAGCGGCGGCGGCCAGGAAAGAGGCGGCCCGCTGTCTGGATTGCGGCGGATGTTGCGAATGCAAGCTCTGCGTGAGCGCCTGTGAAGCCAAAGCAATCAACCACGCGATGGCGCCGAAGGTCGAAGAAATCGAGGTCGGTTCAATCATAGTCGCCACCGGCTTTGATACCCTCGATCCGACGCCGATGCACCAATACGGCTATGGCCGGTACGCCAATGTCTTCACCAATCTGGAGTTCGAACGGCTTTCCAACGCCACCGGACCGACGGGCGGCAAGCTTCTTAAACGGGATCCCGACGATCGCCTTAAATTCAGCGATCCGCCTAAAAGCGCGGCGATCCTGCATTGCATCGGCAGCCGCGATATCAACTACCACGAATATTGCTCCCGCACCTGCTGTATGTATGCGCTCAAGTATGCCCATCTTCTCAAGGACAAGTGTGGTCACGATACGCAAGTTTACAATTTCTACATCGACATGCGTTGCTTTGGCAAAGGCTATGAGGAGTTTTACCAGCGCGTCCAGAGCGAGGGCGTGCGCATGGTTCGCGGTAAAGCGTCGCGGGTGGAAGAAAAGGACGGCATCCTGACGGTGACCGCCGAGGATACGCTTTCGGACCAAATTGTGAAGGTTGGCGTTGAGATGGTGATCCTGTGCACCGCCATGGAGGCCCGTTCGGACGCCAACGCCGTGTCGCGTATCTTTGGGATCAGTGTTGGAAGTGACGGTTTCTTTCTGGAGGAACACCCTAAACTTGAGCCGGTGTCGACCCCGACCAGCGGTGTTTTTCTGGCCGGAACCTGCCAGGGACCCAAGGATATCCCCGACACGGTGGCCCAGGCCAAGGGAGCCGCGGCCGAAGCGCTGGCCCTTAGCGCCTCGGGCGAGGTCGCCGTGGCCCCGATGATTTCATCAATCGACCCGGACATCTGTATTGGCTGCCAGGTCTGTATCGGACTGTGCGCCTACTCGGCCATCGAGTTTAATGAATTCAAAGGTGTCAGCGAGGTAAACGAGGCCGTGTGTAAGGGCTGCGGCAGTTGTTCCGCCCACTGCCCCAGCGGGGCCGCCAAAGTTCGGCACTTCACCGACAGGCAGGTTTTTGCGGAAATCGATGGTTTGTTAGCCGGTTAGAAAGGAGTTATCCGATGAGCGAGTTTGAACCGACCATTGTGGCCTTTTTTTGCAACTGGTGTACGTATACTGCAGCGGATTTAGCGGGTACGTCGCGCCTGTCTTACCCTCCCAATGTCAAAAGCATTCGGGTGATGTGCACCGGTATGGTGGATCCCCAATATGTGATCAAAGCCTTTCTGGATGGGGCTGACGGAGTGTTGATCAGCGGATGCCATCCGGGTGATTGTCATTATATCAACGGCAATTATAAGGCCCGCCGACGGATAAAGCTGCTCAAGGAGATTCTACCGCAATTTGGTTTTGATCAACAACGATTGCGCTTAACCTGGATCGGTGCCAGTGACGGCATCCAGTTTGCCGAGGTCATGCGCGATTTGGTTGCCCAAATCAAAGCGTTGGGGCCCAGTCAGGCCAGGCTCAAGATGGTTATCTGATTGCGGAAGTGGGAATGTGGAAGTCGGAATGGAAACGCATAGAGCATGGATCAAAGGGCA
>Ga0210122_1000103_pt1 | contig 24627 bp, 20 predicted proteins | sample Muzzi_CordB_D2_FD_185530 | JGI IMG/M metagenome (GOLD analysis project Ga0210122, IMG submission 185530) | Wetland microbial communities from San Francisco Bay, California, USA, that impact long-term carbon sequestration - Muzzi_CordB_D2 (SPAdes) | ecosystem: Environmental > Aquatic > Marine >... | reverse complement strand
GCAGTGAGCCGAACGTACCGCCGTTGGTGATCGTGAAGGTGCCGCCCTGCAGGTCCTCCAGCGCGATCGTTCCGTCCCGCGCGCTGACGGCGAACTCGCGGATGCCGTGTTCGATCTCGGCCAGCGTCATCTGCCCGGCGTCGCGCAGCACGGGCACCAGCAGACCGCGCTCGGTGGAGACCGCGATACCGATGTCCTGGTAACCGTGATAAACGATCTCTTCGCCCTCGAGCGACGCATTGACCACCGGATGCTTGTTCAGGGCCTCGCATACCGCGCGCACGAAAAACGACATCAGCCCCAGTTTGACCCCGTGCGTTTCCTCGAACGCCTGCTTGTATTTGCCGCGCAGGTCCATGACTGCCTTGAGGTCGATCTCGTTGAACGAGGACAGGATGGCGGCCGTGTTCTGTGCCTCCTTCATACGTTCGGCGATGCGTGCACGCAACCGTGTCATCCTGACCCGCTCTTCGGGCCGCGTGCCTGCGGCCGGCTGCCGGCGAACCTGCCTGAGGACATCGGCCTTGGTGATACGGCCGCCGCGCCCGCTGCCGCTCAGTCCGCTGACGTCGGTCCCGTCTTCTTCCGCCAGGCGGCGGGCCGCGGGGCTCAGAACCGGCTCAGGTCCTGCTCTTGTCTCGGCTTCATCCCGTGCGGGCACCGCCTCGGCCGCCTGCGTTGCCGGTTCCGGGGGCGTGGATTCATCCGTCACCCCGTCAGCCGCACCGCCGCCGGACTTTTCCGCGTCAGCCGGCCCGGCTTCTTCGAGCACTCCGAGCAGTTCACCGCTGGTGACCGTCTCTCCGGTCTCCCGTGTGATCTTCTGCAACACGCCATCGATCGGGGAGGGGACCTCGAGGACGACTTTGTCCGTTTCCAGGTCGAGCAGGTTTTCATCCCGGCTGACGCTGTCGCCGGGCTTTTTGTGCCATGCCGCGACCGTCGCATCGGTAACGGATTCGGGTAATACCGGAACTTTGATCTCTGTACTCATTGCTCTCCTTCAGCGGCGGCCCTCGACCCCGGGTCGCCGGCATTCATTGTTTGAACCCTGCCCCGGGGGTGATGGCCTCGGCGACCAGGGCTTTTTGCTCTTCCGTGTGCAGGCGATGGTAACCGGTCGCCGGCGAGGCTGAACTGGGCCGGCCCGTGTAGTAAAGCGTCTGCCCGTCACCGATGGCGGCAATCAGGTTGTGCCGGCTCTGGTACCAGGCGCCCTGGTTTTGCGGCTCTTCCTGGCACCAGGCCACTTCGGTGGCGTTGGGGTAGCCGGCGAGTTTCTCCCGCAGGTCGGCGTGCGGCACCGGGTACAGCTGCTCTATGCGCACCACGGCGATGTCGGTTCGACCGGAATCGGCCAGCGCTGCCGCCAGGTCGTAATAGACCTTGCCGGAACACAGCACGACGCGCTTCACCTTGCCCCTGTCCGTGACCGAAGGGTCGTCGATGCATTCGTGAAAAGCACCGTCGCTGAGTTCCTCCAGGGTCGAAGTCGATGCCTTGTTGCGCAAAAGGCTCTTTGGGGTCATGACGATCAGCGGCTTACGCGTGTGCATCAGCATTTGCCGTCTGATCAGGTGAAACATCTGCGCCGGCGTGGACGGTATGCAGACCTGTATGTTCAGGTTCGAACACAGTTGCATGAAGCGCTCGAGACGCGCGCTGGAGTGCTCGGGACCCTGGCCCTCGTAGCCGTGCGGCAGGTACAGCACCAGACCGCACATGCGGCCCCACTTGGCTTCACCCGAAGTGATGAACTGGTCGATGACGACCTGTGCGCCGTTGGCAAAGTCACCGAACTGTGCTTCCCAGATGACCAGCGTGCGCGGTGAGGCGGTCGCATAGCCGTACTCGAAACCGGCCACGGCCTCCTCTGACAGCAGCGAGTCGATGATTTCGACATTGACTTCGGGGTCGATTGCCGCCAGCGGGGTAATGACGGAGCCGTCGACCTGGTTGTGCAATTGCGCGTGACGGTGGAAAAAGGTGCCGCGGGCGGAATCCTGCCCGACCAACCGCAACCGCGTGCCGCTGCTGATCAGGCTCGCGTAGGCCGCGGTTTCGCAAAAACCCCAGTCCAGCGGCATTTGGCCCCTGGCCATCTTGCGCCGGTCGTCGTTGATCTTCCGCACCCTGGGGTGGAGCATGAAGCCGTCCGGCAGGCGTGTCATGCGCTCGGTGAGTTGTTGGAGCTCCTCGATACCGAAACGGGTATCGATGGGGCTGTCCGTCTCGTCGCCGCGATCATAATCATGCCACTTGGCCGCGTTGGCGGGACCGGGGGCGGTCGAATCGACATCGGCGACCTGCTCGCCATCGTCCAGCTTCTGACGGTAGGCATCCATCATCTGGCGCGGCTTGTCCGGGCCGATGATCTTGCGTCTTACGAGGTCGTCCGCGTATTTCTGCCGCGTCGTCGGCATGTTGCGGATGAGCTTGTACATCAACGGCTGCGTGGCGGCCGGTTCGTCGGCTTCGTTATGTCCGTGACGCCGGTAGCAGACGAGGTCGACGACGACGTCCCGCTTGAACCGCTGGCGGAAGTCACAGGCGATTCTCATGACGTGGTGGACCGCTTCTGGGTCGTCGGCGTTGACGTGGAAAATCGGTGCGTGCACCATTTTTGCGATGGCCGTGCAGTAAGCCGTCGACCGCATGTCGGCGGGTTCGCTGGTGGTAAAGCCGATCTGGTTGTTGACGATGATGTGCAGCGTCCCGCCGACCGCGAAGCCGCGCACTTCGGACATCTGGAACAACTCCATGACTACGCCCTGGCCGGAGAAAGCCGCGTCCCCGTGGACCAGTATCGGCATGACCTCGTCGTGGCTCTTGTCGCCGCGGCGGGTCTGGCGCGCGCGCACCGAACCCAGCACCACCGGGTCGACGATTTCCAGGTGGGACGGGTTGAACGCCAGCGCCATGTGGATGCCGCCGCCGGCGGTCTTGATGTCCGAGGCGAACCCGAGGTGGTATTTGACATCACCCGGTCGATCCGGGTCGGAATCCGTGATCTTGCCTTCGAACTCGTCGAACAGTATCGAGGGTGACTTGCCGAGGATGTTCACCAGCACGTTGAGTCTGCCGCGGTGAGCCATGCCGATCACGACTTCCCGCACGCCGTTCCTGCCGCTGTGGAGCATGGTTTCATGCAACAAGGGGATAAGACTGTCGCCACCCTCGAGCGAGAATCGCTTTTGCCCGACGTAACGGGTGTGCAGGTATTTTTCCAGGCCTTCCGCCGCGGTCAGCATTTGCAGTATCCGCACGCGTTCCTCGTCGTCGATGTCGTAGAAACCCTGCGAGCCTTCCAGCCGCTGTCGCAGCCAGTCGCGCTTGGCGGTATCGACGATATGCATGTACTCGATACCGATGCTGTTGCAGTAGACACGCTGGCACAACTCGATAATCGCGGCCAGGGTCATGCGGTCGGGCGCGGCCAGCGCGCCGGTGTCGAATTCCTTGTTCAGGTCCGTTTCGTCGAGATCGTGGAATGCCAGTTGCAGATCCGCGGCCGCTTCGTGATGGGACCGGCCGAGGGGGTCGAGATGCGCAATTTCGTGACCGCGTATACGGTAAGAGTTGATCAGGCGTGAGACACCGGCCTGCTTGTGCTCTGTCAGTTCGACCGCAGGGCCGCGCGCGGCGGGGCGCCGTGCAATTCCGCGGAACCGCTCGGCGACCGCCCGTCGCCCCCTCTCCGGCGCGCCGCCGGCCTCGGCGCCGGGGCCCTCCAGCGCGGAAAAATACTTTTGCCACTGCTCGGGTACGCTATGCGGCTCGGCGAGCCAGCTTTCGTACCAGCTCTCGATGTAGGGCGCGTTGCCGCCAAAAAGGTGTGAGGACTGCTTTAGCTGCTCGATTGTTGAGCTCACGATATCGATGTCATCCGGGCGCGGTAGCGAGCCGCTCATTATAACCCGCCAGCAGCCATCATGGCACCACTTTCCGCCATGCGCCACCCCGGTCTCGCCGGCAAAAAACGGCGCGCCCCTACAAGGAAAAGTGCCCCTTGTTGATGAGTTCCGTGAGTACGTCCAACTCGGCGCGGTCGAGCATGTCGAGGCTGAGGCGCGGCTGCTCCCATTCGCACAGGGTCTCGGCAAACCCGACGCTGCAGTCATAAACCTGGCCGGCCGCCAGCAGGCGGGCGCCCGTGTCCGTCTCGATCCACGTCAGCCGGGTCCAGGGGTTGCGCAGCAGCCGCCGGCCGTCCCTGAGCGCCTCGAACACGCGTCTCGCGCCGACACGGTGGGGAGGCTCGGCCGGTTCGTGGGCAAGGCGGAAGCGACTGAGAAACGCGGCCAGGAAAGTATTGGTTTCATCGTCGTCGCGGATGCCGGCCCGCATCAGCGCACGCAGTTTGTCCAGGGCCTCCGGGGTGACTTCGCCGGCACGGCAGGGCGCCTGCAGATCCGGGTCGGAATAGTAACCGCCTTGCTGGTCCGTGAAGGCGAGCCATTCCCCGTAGGCCTGCAACAGGTCGGCCGCCGAAGGTGCGCGAGCGCCGATCGACCAGGTCATGCACGGCTCCAGCGCGAGACCGTGGTGGGCTACCTGCGGCGGCAGGTAGAGCAGGTCACCCGGTTCCAACACCCACTCCTGCTCGGCGGTGAAGCGGCGCAATACGTTCAATGGGCAATCCGGCAACGTTTCGGGGTCGAAGGAGGTTGCGATCTGCCAGCGCCGGCGGCCCTCGGCCTGCAGCAGGAAAACGTCGTATTGGTCCACGTGCGGCCCGACCGAGCCCCCGGTGGCCGCGAAGGAGATCATCAGGTCGTCCAGGCGCCATTGCGGTATGAAATCGAACTGCTGTATCAGGGCCTGCAGCGGCACGTAGTGCTTTTCCGTGTCCTGCACCAGCAGCGTCCAGTCGCTATGGGGCAAACCGGAAAAACTGGTTTCGTCGAAGGGCCCGTGGAGGAGTTCCCAGTCAGCCGCGTCCGCATTGCCTTTGATCAGACGGGATTCGACCATTTCCTCGCAGGCGAGACCAGCGAGGTCGTCGCGGTCCAGCAAAGGCTTGAAATCCGGAAAGGCCTGGCGCATCAGGCATGGCCTCTTTTGCCAGTATTCGGCCAGGAACAACCCAGGTTTCATCAGCCCAGGCATTGCTGCGACTCAACGGCCCTTGTCGCTTTGCGACGGCCCCGCGGGGCCGTCCTGACCCACCCCGTCGGCGATCCGTGCCGCCATCGCTGCCGCGTTCCCGGTGTAGCCGGCCGGCGTGAGTTCGAGTAACTGGCGCCGCGCGGGCTCGGGGATGTCGAGTTGCCGGATAAACGCTTCCAGTGTCTGCGCGTCGATACGTTTGCCGCGCGTCAGGGATTTCAGCTGCTCGTAAGGGTTGGCGACGCCGTGCAGGCGCATGACGGTCTGGATGGGCTCGGCCAGGACTTCCCAGCTTTGGTCCAGGTCCGCAGCCAGCCTCGCCTCGTTCACCCTGATCTTACCGAGGCCCTTGAGCAGGGACGCGTACGCGATCAGCGCGTGCCCGGCAGCGGTGCCGATCGCTCGCAACACCGTCGAGTCGGTGAGATCGCGCTGCCAGCGCGAAACAGGCAGCTTGGCCGCGAAATGAGCCAACAGCGCATTGGCGAGGCCGAGGTTGCCTTCGGCGTTTTCGAAGTCGATGGGGTTGATCTTGTGCGGCATCGTCGATGAGCCGACCTCACCGTCCGCCGACTGCTGGCTGAAATAGCCGATGGCGATGTAGCCCCAGACGTCGCGGCAAAGATCGATCAGTATGGTGTTGTAACGGCTCAGTGTGTGAAAGCTTTCCGCCATCCAGTCGTGGGGTTCGATCTGGGTGGTCCATGGGTTCCAGTCGAGACCGAGCGAGGTCACGAAGCGGCGTGCAAAGCGCGGCCAGTCGACATCCGGACAGGCAGCCAGGTGGGCGTTGAAATTGCCCACCGCGCCGTTGATCTTGCCGAGTATGACCTGCTGCTTGAAGAGGTTCGTCTGCCGCCCGAGACGTGCGGTGACATTGGCGAATTCCTTTCCGAGCGTCGTCGGCGACGCGCTCTGGCCGTGGGTGCGCGACAGCATCGCGACCTCCGCGTTCTCCCGCGCGATAGCTTGCAGGGCCTGTTCGAGTTCGGCGAAGACAGGCAGGAAAACCTCGTCGCGCGCCGTTTTCAGCATCAACGCGTAGGCGAGGTTGTTGATATCCTCGGAGGTGCACGCGAAGTGCAGGAATTCGGCCTTGCTTTTCAGTTCCTGCTGTTTTGAAAGTCGTTCCTTGAGATAGTATTCGACCGCCTTGACGTCGTGGTTGGTGGTCGCCTCGATCGTCTTGACGCGCTGCGCGGCCTCGATATCGAAATCATCGAGCAACTTATCGAGGTAGCGGTTGGCCTCGTCGCCCAGGGCCTCTATCTGCGGAATGTCCTCGCATGCCGCCAGCGCCTGGAACCAGCGGACCTCGATGACAAGCCGGTAACGGATCAGTCCGTACTCGCTGAAAATCGCGCGCAGTCCGGCGGTTTTTTCTGCATAGCGTCCGTCGACAGACGAGACGGCGGTCAGGGAAGATAGCTGCATATTTTTCGGCTCTTTCGGTGGCTGCGACATTATAACCCCGCTGTTTCCGCATTTTCCTGTCCCGGCTGAAAATCAGCGGTTCCAGCGCGCGGGAAAGGAGCGGACAAACCAGCCGGATTTTGGCCGGATTTTTCACTCCCGGGACGGCTCCGGCGGTATAATACGGGCTGTTGATTTTGATGGAGAAAGGGTCATGACCAAAACCCGTACAGAACATGACACGATGGGTGAACTCGAGGTTCCCGCCGACGCCCTTTGGGGCGCGCAAACGCAACGCGCGGTGAATAATTTTCCGATCAGCGGCCTGACCATGCCGCGTGGGCTGATCCGCGCACTGGGACTGATCAAGTCGGCCGCCGCCACGGTCAACCGCGAACTGGGTTTGCTCGATGACGGGATTTCCGCCGCGATCATCGAGGCTGCCGCGAAGGTCACCTCCGGTGAGGTCGACGGTCATTTTCCGATCGATGTTTTCCAGACCGGTTCCGGCACCAGCACCAACATGAACGCCAATGAGGTGATTGCCCACCTGGCCGGGAAGGCGGGCACCCGGGTGCACCCCAACGACCATGTCAACATGGGTCAGAGTTCCAATGACGTGATCCCGACGGCCATCCAGGTCAGCGCCTGCCTGGAGACCAGCGAACAGCTGTTGCCGGCCCTGCAACACCTCGTGCATGTGCTGGACGAGAAAGCGCGCAGCCTGGCGGATGTCGTCAAGACCGGCCGCACCCACCTGATGGATGCCATGCCGGTCACGTTCGGACAGGAACTTTCGGGATGGGCGGCGCAGATCCGCTCGGGCATTGCCCGCATCGAGTCGGCTTTGACACGCCTCCGGCAACTGCCCCAGGGCGGTAGTGCGGTCGGCACGGGTATCAATGCACACCCTGAATTCGGCCCGCGGATCGCGGTTGCATTGAGTCAGTCCACCGGTTTTGATTTCGCCTCCAGCGACAATTATTTCGAGGGCATCAGCTCGCAGGACGCGGCGGTGGAATTGTCCGGGCAGTTGAAAACCACGGCCGTGAGCCTGACCAAGATCGCCAACGATCTGCGGCTGATGAACTCCGGGCCGCTGGCCGGAATCGGCGATATCGCGCTGCCGGCGCTGCAGCCGGGTTCCTCCATCATGCCGGGCAAGGTCAACCCGGTGATACCCGAAGCGGTTTGCATGGTCTGCGCGCAGGTGATCGGTAACGATCTGAGCGTCACCATCGGCGGCCAGGCCGGCAATTTTCAACTCAACGTGATGTTGCCGGTGATCGCCCACAACCTGTTGCAGAGTATCGAGATACTGGCGAGTTCGAGCCGTTTGCTGGCGGATTCGGCGATCAGCGGATTTACCGTCAACGTGGACAGGGTCAACAGCGCGCTGGAGCGCAACCCGATACTGGTGACGGCGCTGAACCCGGTGATCGGATACGAGGTGGGCGCGGCCACCGCCAAGCAGGCCTACAAGGAGGGCCGGCCGATACGGGAGGTCGCGAGGGAAACGACCGGGTTGTCGGACGAGGACCTGGAACGGCTGCTGGACCCGCTGGATTTGACCCGGGGCGGAATCAAGCGCTGACGATCCGTTCCCCCCGGCAGCGGCGCGCGGACCCGGTTGAGGCCCTGCACGCGTATCTTGGCTACCGGCCGCGGGCCGCGGCATTTCAGCACCTGCACCAGCAGGTCGTCATGATCCGCGGTCAGGCACAAACGCAGTGCGGCCGGTGAGGGGGTGGCCGCGGCCGTGTCTTGGCGAAAGACGAACGCCGTGTTCCGCCTTTCTTTTGCAGCCAGTTGCAGGGTGCGTATTTCACCGAAGCTGAGAATTTGCGGCCATGCGAGCACGGCCCCGGCCGCAATGTTGCACAGGGCCTGCCGGCAGGCCCACAGCGATTCCCGCGGGTTGTGCGTGCGCACCAGCAGCAGTTGTTCCAGCACCAGGCCCCGGCCACGCAGGGCGGGCGGATAAGGAATCCACGGCGGGTCGATCATGACGATCCGGCGCCGCTCTTGACCCAGCCGTGCCAGCGCGGGCAACAGCAGGCTCAGTTCCCCGCAGCCGCAATTTGCATGAATGATTTCAGTGAGCCCGCCCTGCGGCCAGCCATGGCCGGGCAAGGCGGCGTCCAACACGGCGTGACCGGTGCCGAGAACCGGCAGCGCATGCTCGATCTGCCCGCCCCGCCATAGCAAAGACTGCGGTACTTCCCCGATTTCCATTATAGGCGGGGCCGGATGACACCGACGCCGAGGCCTTCGATCACCAGGCCCTGGTTGCGGAGATCGACGTGGATGGGTTCGAACTCCGGATTGTCGGGCAGCAGGATGACCCGGTGACCTTTGCGTTCGAGGCGCTTGACGGTAACCTCGTCGTCCAGACGTGCGACCACGATCTGGCCGTTGCGTGCCTCTGGTGTGCGGTGTACCGCCAGCAGGTCGCCGTCAAGGATACCGGCGTCATGCATGCTGTTGCCCTCGACACGCAGCAGGTAGTGCGGCCGGGGCGAAAACAGCGACAGGTCCATGCGGTATTCGTGCTCGATGTTCTGCTGGGCCAGGATTGGGCTGCCGGCGGCAACCCGCCCGACCAACGGTATCGGCGTATGCGGCCTGCCGCCGCCGGTCAGGTTCGCGCGGGCCAGTGCGGTCAGCGTGATGCCACGCGAGCGCCCGGCGCCGATCTGGAGCATTTGCTTGTTTTCCAGTGCCCGCAAGTGGCTTTCGGCGGCGTTTGGCGAACGAAAGCCAAAATGCATGGATAACTCATTTCGCGTTGGTGGAAATCCTTCAGAATCAATATGATCAGATATAAAGTTAAGGATTTCCTTTTGTCTTTTTGTCAATGCTTTGACGGACATGTGTTGAAACCTGGGTTTTCGATACTGTAAATATATACAGTGATAAACCGGTCCGCAAGTATCAGGCCGGCAATTCCAGCGCCAGGGTCAGAAACCGGTTGAGTTTGCCGGCGGTGCGAAACGCGTCGAGGGCCGCATCAACCAGACCGGCCGACAGCGCCAGATCGGGCGGGGCTTCCCGCATCACGAAAAAGGTCTTGCGTTTGAGGTCTTCGAGATGCCGGCTGTCATTGCTGTACCCGCGCGGCGGACGCTTGAGGGATTCGCCCTGGATGCCGCCGGCCTGCCGGATGGTCGCGGAATTGCGCAGTCTTGCCCAGGCGGCGGGGTTGTCGGCGATAAACTCCCTGATCATACCCAGTTGCTTCGAGGGCGGCCGCCAGATGCCGCCGCCGAAACGGATGCCGTCGGTGTCGAATTGCACATAGAAGCCGGGTGCGTGTGCATCGCGGCCGGCAACGTGTCTGAAGTGGCAGGCGGCATGTGTCTTGTACGGGGTTTTGTCCTTGGCAAAGCGCGTGTCGCGGTAGATGCGGAACATGGAGCCGCCATTGGGACGGGGATCCGCCGTGTAACTCGGCGAAATGGTTTTGAGGCCCGGTGCGATGGCGGTAATAAAACTACCCACCGGGGTCACCACCGAGTCGCGGAACCGGGTCTTGTTGGCGTTGAACCACGGTCGGTTGTTGTTGACCTTCAGTTCCGCATAGAACCTGAAGAAGTCGTCTGGAAACCCCTCGAATGACGGCATGTGCGAGCAAGCCCTAAAACGGGTAGCGGTAATAATACGGGTATGGATAGTACCAGTAGTAAGGGCTGAAAGGGGTGTAGATGTCCCTGTAGATCACCTCGCGGCGTTTTGGCCAGAGGCTGATGAAATCGGTGTTCACGACCGGGTAGGTGTAGTTGTAATCCCCGACCTTGCGCCTGTCGATGCGGACCAGGGTCCCGGTAATCGTGACCTCACGTCCCTTGACGAAGACTTCGGGGTCATAGAACCCGCCCTTGCAGGCGATGAAGCGACCACTGGCCTCGTCCGATTCGACCGGCCGCATTGAACTTCCCAGCGCCCGGGAAAGAATCTCGAAACAGGTATGGTCCGCCTCGGGCCGTGTTTCCAGCACCACGCCGCCCCAGCGGACTCTCGCGCCGATATTCTTTGCACCGGCGCTTTCCGGGCTGAGGTTGCCGTAGTCGCCCTGCAGTTGCACCGGGACGGTAGTGCATGCCGACAACAGCATGCCGCTGACCGCAACCAGACTGAACATACGCGTTAGTGTCTTCATCGATCTGCTCCGTGGTTTGTTACATCGTAACCCTGCGATGCAGGGAGTCAATGGTGCTGTGTCGCCGGCCGCGGGTGAAAACGCCTGATCATGGCCTTCAACTCCGACTGGTCGCCGCGCTGCGGCGAATAGCGGCATAAAGAGTACAGTTCCGCGATCCTGTCGATTTCCTCTGCCTGATGCTTCAATTGACTGCCGGCGGCGGCGGCGAGTTCCTTCGGCGCCATCGATGGGACCGCCCGCGCCCCGGCTTTACGCAGCTTGGCGGAAAAGGTCTGCCACAGCCGCAGGACCGCGTCCTGTTTGCGCGCCGCCCGGATCCGGGCGATCAGCGGCATGAGCAGAAATACCGCGGCGGCCACCATGCAGATGACGGCGATCATCGCCGCGGCCAGTTTGTTGGCGTCGAAAATGCCCCAGCCAAGACCGGTGAACAGTCTCGACTGCCGGTCGTGATTGAAGGCGATGACCCAGTCGTTCCAGCCGCGCTGCAACAGGTCGAACGTATTCCGCGCATTGCGCATCCACGAGAAATCCAGCAGGTGGCGGCGTTGCGTCAGCAAGTCCAGAGCGCTTTCCTCGATCCGTTGCGGCGCGACCGCGGCGGTGGGGTCGATGCGTGTCCAGCCGGCGCCCCTGACCCAGACTTCCGACCATGCATGTGCATCGGACTGCCTGACCAGCAGGTAGCCGCCGAGGTCATTGTACCAGCCGCCCTGGTAACCGGTCACGACGCGGGCAGGGATGCCAGCCATGCGCATCATGACGGTGAAAGCGGAAGCGTAGTGCTCGCAAAAGCCCTTGCGTGTATCGAACAGGAACTCGTCCACGGTGTCTCGACTGAGCAGCGGCGGGTTCAGCGTGTAGTGGAAGTTTTCCCGGTTGAAGTAAGCCAGCGCCCGCTTCACGATCGCCGTGTCGCTCTGCGCTTCGGCCCTCCACCTGGCCATCATCGCGGCGGTCCTGGGATTGTAGCCCTCGGGCAATTCCAGCGCCGCCCTGAGTAAGGTCTGCTTGATCTTCGGGCTGTCGGTGAAGTTCGGATCCGAGGCCACGGTGATACTGCGCAACTGGGTGAGCGGTCGATTGGCGAGCAGTTGGTAGTCCATGGTCAGATGGGTGTGCGACGGCAACAGCGCCGGGTAGTCCAGAGCGAAAAGCCCACGCTGTTCGGTGGGCTCGATCTGCATCGTGTAGCGGTACGCCGCATTCTGTGGATCCGGTTTTCTCATCGCCAACAGGTTGCGGCTCAGGTACGAGGTCGTCCATTCCTCGCCATCGAAATTCCAGAAGACCGGGCCGCGCCAGTAGAGTTCGCTGTGACGGGGCATGGTGCCCTTGAACTGCACCCGGAAAGCGGGCGAATCGTCCATGAACAGTTTCTGGATGGAACCGGGCGACATGGTGTCCGACAGCCCCGATCTCGAGTCCAGTGCATCCTCGGGCACGCCCCACAACGGGCTGCCCCAGCGGGGGAAGAGCAGGAACATTGCGACGCCGATCGGCACGGCGAGCGCCAGCAGACGCGCGGACGAGCCGAATTCGGCGAACATTCCGCGGCCGGTTCCCGGTGTCTTGCCCAGCGGTCTGAAAGCCTCCCAGCGCTGCAGGTAGGTCAGTGCGATCAGTGCACTGAGCAGACAGGCGATCATGTAGAAAATCATTGCGATTCCCTGCGCGAACAGGAACTGCGTGGCGCACAGGAACAGGCTGAGACAGGTGACGATCCTGGCGTCGCGCGACCGGAACGTTTCCAGCAGTTTCATCGACAGCATCAGGACCAGCAGGGTGACCGCGGTGCGCCGTCCCACGAGACCGCCGTAAGTGAGGACCAGCACGGTCACCGCCACGGCGGTGGCCAGCACCCTCAACAGCAGCGGTATCGGCCGCCACTTGCGTGCCTGTGCCAGCAGCCGCCACGCGACCGGCAGGACCGTGATCACCGCCAGCGCCAAGGTCATGCTCGACAGTTGCGGCAGCAGGCTGATGGTGAGGGTTGCGATCGTCCAGTGAACGCCTTCGCTGCCGAGCCCCCCGTACAGGGTGATATTCCTTTTGTCTGCTCGGCTCATGACTCGAACAGCGCCAACAACTCGAGACACTGCGCGCGCTGCTCCGGACCGTTGCCCGGCGGCACGCTCCGGCCGGGTAGTACCAGGCTGTAGCTCATCTGCTTCTGATCGGCCGCGATCACCCAGGCCGTGAGCACCGACAGCCGTGTTTCGATGTCCAGGCCCTGCAGCGCAGACCAGTTCAGCTCGCAGGCTTCTTCAGACGGCGTTTCCATCTCCAGGCTGTACAACTCGTTGTGGCGAGCGCTGGCGCGCCAGGCAATCCGCTGCAACGAGTCGCCCAACTGGTATTTTCGCAGACCGTGCACCTGGTCCCCGTCACCCTTCCTGGCCTGACCGGACGGGCCTTGCCCGGTTCTGGGCAGGGGCGGCGCGTTTCGGGCGGGGGCGGGATAAACCAGGCAGCGGCTGCCCGGAAAAACCCACGTCCAGGCCTTGAACAAACCCAGCGGGAAGCGGGTCTCCAGACGAAAGGACGGCATGTCGAGCCAGCCGCGCCGGCTGGTGGCGTGATTGAGCCGGATTACGGCACACTCCGCCAGCGCCAGGTCGGTGCAGACCTGTGTCTTGCCAAAACCCGCCTGCAAGATAAAGCGGCGCTGGTCCGTCTGGTTGGAGAGGAACACCTTGAACTGCGCGTCCTGACCGCAGAAAACCGGTGCCGCCTGCACGTCCTCGATCCGCAGCCCGGCGAGATTGCGGTAGGCGACGAAGGTCGTGAACTGGGCAATCGTGGCGAGCAGGAACACCAGCAACAAGGCCATGTTGTTATTGAAATTGAGTCCGCCCAGCGCCATGAACACCAGCATCAGCCCGAAACCGAGACCGAATTCCGTCGGCAGCACGTAAACGTTCTTGTAGCGCAGCTCGAACGGCAGCCGGGTCGGCGCGCGTTTGCGGCGGACACGTTGCTTGATCCAGTCCTCGAAAATATTTTTCTGCGGCAGGAGACGCCGTAACGCGGGCAGCGGGGCGGTGACGGATTGCTGACCACTCATGACCTGGGGCCTGTCAGCACTATTACGGTACGGCGACCTGGTCCATCAGGGCCGCAATCTGTTCGTCGACCGGTTTGTCCAGGCCCTGGGGCACGTTCAAGCGGTGACGTGCCAGGGAAGGGAAAACGGCCTTGACGTCGTCCGGCGTGACAAAGTCCCGGTCCTGCAGGAACGCATAGGCCTTGCAGCACTGCAGCAGCGCGATGCCGGCCCGGGGGGACAAACCGGTTTCGAACCAGCGCCCGTTGCGGGTTTCCGCCAGCAGGGCCTGCACGTAATCGAGCAAGGCGTTGCCCGCGTGGATTTTCTGGCAGTCACGGTTGAGTTCGATGACATCCTCCGGGCTCATGCTGGGCAGGGTGTCGTGCAAAACGGCCGCGCGGTCGCGCGCGACGAGCAGTTCCCTTTCGACGGCCGGTACCGGGAAACCCAGTGAAATGCACAGCAAAAAGCGGTCAAGCTGCGAATTGGGCAACGGAAAGGTGCCGACCAGGTCGAGCGGGTTCTGGGTGGCGATCACGAAGAACGGCTGGGGCAGGATGTGGGTCGAGCCCTCGATGGTCACCTGGCCCTCGGCCATGGCTTCCAGTAAAGCGCTTTGCGATTTGGGTGTCGCCCGGTTGATCTCGTCCGCGAGCACCAGTTCCGCAAAAATGGGACCGGGGTGAAACTCGAACTTTTTCTGGTCACGGCGGTAGATCGACATGCCGAGTATGTCCGCCGGCAACAGGTCACTGGTGAATTGTATACGCTGGTAACGTGTACCCATGACGGTAGCGAGGGCATGGGCCAGCGTGGTTTTGCCCACGCCCGGCAAGTCTTCGATCAGCAGGTGTCCCCGCGCCAGCAGGCAACTGAAGGCCAGCGTGACCTGCTGCTCCTTGCCAAGGATGATCCGGTTGACCGTGTCGATGGCGTGCTGCAGACGGCTTACGCGGTCCGGCGCCGGGGCGGTTTTCTCCATTGAGATCTCGGTCATACTTTCAGGACTCCGTCAACTGGTTGGTGAGCGCCGCGCAAATAAGGTCATTGGTGGAAAGCCCCCCGATGGCGTGCGTGGTGTAACGGACCTCGCAGTAGCCGTAACCCGCACAAAAATCCGGGTGGTGGCCCTGCTTTTCAGCCATCGCCGCGAGCGCGTTGACAAAGGCCATGGTGCGGTGAAAATCCGGGAACCGGAATTTGCGCACGATGGACTTGCCGTCAGCGCCGAGTCGCCAACCCGGCAGCTTATCGATTTCCGTCGAAACCTGATCGAAGGCCAGTGGTTCGACACCGCCTTCACAAGGTTTGCAAAACCCTTGCTTGAATTCGTTCACACCCCGCTCCCTAGACATTTTCACAGTATAACAGCCCCCGAGCTTTCGGCCTCATGGACCCAATCCGGGAGCCAGTGTACAACAGGTGAATAAAATCATTAACCCGGCTACAATCCATCCGTCTACGCCACTTTCAGGACAAGCCTCGGGATCCACGGTCTCCGGGTTCGCCGTATGCAAAAAGGGTCATCCAACAACACAGCGCTGATGCTTCCGGGCGGCGGGGCGCGCGGCTCGTACCAGGTGGGTGTGCTCAAGGCAATCGGCGAGTTGCTCGGCGACCGGGGCAACCCGTTCCCGGTCATTTGCGGAACCTCCGCCGGGGCGATCAATGCGGCGGTCATGGCCAGTCACGCCCACGAGTACCTGCAGGGCATCGAGCGTCTGGAGTATTTCTGGCGCAGCATGCGATGCGCCCGGATTTACCGTACGGATGCGTGGGCGGTACTGAGTTCGACTTTGCGCTGGGTCGTGACGCTTTTCTCCGGCGGTCTGATCTCCTGCGAGCCAAGGGCTTTGCTGGACAACCGCCCGTTGGCCCGCTTTCTCGGGAAAACGCTGCACCTCGAAGGTATCCAGACGGCGCTGGAGCAGGGAGACCTGCGCGGCGTCGCGGTGACCGCGGCGGGCTACACCTGTGCAAGCGCGATCAGTTTTTACCAGGCGCAGGGGGACATCCTGCCGTGGGACCGGCCGCGCCGCCGGGGCCAGCCCACGCGGTTGCAGATCGAACACCTGCTGGCTTCGGCAGCACTGCCGGTATTGTTTCCGGCGCAGCGCATCGGCAAGGAGTACTTCGGCGACGGGGGCATGCGTCTGACGGCACCGCTGAGTCCGGCCATCCACCTGGGTGCGGCAAAGATACTGATCATCGGTACACGCGACGAGAACCCCGACCTGCCGCCGACCCAACCCACGACTTACCCCAAGCTCGGCGAAATCGGCGGTTACCTGCTCGACACGATCTTCATGGATACGCTGAATGCCGATCTTGCGCGTATGCGGCGCGTCAACCGGACCCTGAAGCTGATACCCGAGGAGCGGCGCAACCAGACCAGCCTGGTCAATATCGAAAGCCTCGTGATCAGACCCAGCAAGGATCTGCGGTTCGTGACCCGTGACCACGTGCACGCGATCCCCCGCAGCGTGCAGTTGCTGTTGCGCTCCCTGGGCGGTTGGGGCAAGGACTGGCGCATGGCGAGTTACCTGTTGTTCGAGTCCAGCTATTGCGGAACCCTGATCGATCTGGGTTATGCGGACGGCATGGCGGCAGAGGACGACATCCGCCATTTTTTCGGCCCTGGCTGATCTTCAGTTCCGGCCGGTTCGTCGCTTCGGCGATGGCTTTTCCGGTGGGAACTCGTCCACCGCGATCACGGCTGCCGCGGCCTTTTGCGCCAGTTGCACGATGACGGCCTGTTCCTCCGAAACGATGCCGCTTTCCCTGGCGCGCGCCACGAGTCTTTCGTAATTTTCGAAATTGACGGTTTCCCGCAGCGCGTTGCGGATCGCGCGTTCGGCCGCCGCCGCCTGCAGGACCAGCGGGAAAGCCCGGTTGACGCGGCCGGTCGCGTCGTCGCGGTCGGATATGAATATGCCCTCTATCAGACGCTCGCGGGTCTCGTTTTCATCCGTCAGGAGCCGCGCCACGGACTTGACGTTGCGGTCCGACGGCGGCAGGTAGGGCAGTCCGAGGGGAAACACGAGCAGACGCAGCAAACGGCCCAGCAGCGGCACGGGAAAATTGCGCAACACGCCGAGCATGCCCTGCTGGATTGCATACAGGCTGTCCGCCATGCCCCATTGCAGCAAAGGCAGGTCGGCGACCGGGCAGTCATCGTCTTCGAACCGTTTCAGCATGGCGCTGGCCATGTACAGGTGCATCAGTATATCCGCCAGCCGGCCCGAGAGCTTTTCCTTGAACTTGAACTTACCACCCAGCGTCAGCAGCACCGCATCGGCGATGAATGCGAACGCGGCGCCCATGCGGTTCAGCTGCCGGAAGCAGACCGCGTGCGGGCCGCGTACGGGCGCCGGGCTCATCCAGCCGGCCGTCACCGCCAGCAGCAAGCTCCGCACCATGTTGCTCAGCGTGTAGCCAACGTGGGCGAACAGGGCGTTGTCAAAATCGTGCCGGGCCTGGCCGCCCGCGGCGCCGCTGACGGCTTGCATTTCCTTGAGCAGCCACGGATGTGCGCGGATGGCGCCCTGCCCGAAGATAATCATCGAGCGCGTCAGGATGTTCGCGCCCTCGACAGTGATCGCGATCGGCAGGGCCTGCCAGGCATGTGACAAATAATTGTTGGGCCCCTGGATGATGCCTTTGCCGCCGTGGATGTCCATGGCGTACTGGATGCACTGCCGGCTGCCCTCGGTGAGTTGGTACTTGATGATCGCGGACAGGACGGCGGGCTGTTCGCCTTCATCGAGCCCGACCAGCGTCAGCTGGCGGGCGGCGTCCATTCGGTAGGTAATGCCGCCGATCTTCGCCAAGGCCTCTTCGACCCCGCCAAAATGACCGATGGGCACGTCGAACTGTGACCGGATGCGGGCATAGGCGCCGCTCAGCATCGACGCCATTTTACCGCCGGCGGCGCCGAGCGCGGGCAGCGAAACCGCCCGTCCCGCAGCCAGGCTTTCCATCAGCATGCGCCAGCCCTGGCCCAGGCGCTGTTGCCCGCCGATGACCCAGTCCATCGGTATGAAAACGTCCTTGCCCCGGGTGGGACCGTTCATGAAGACCGCTCCCACGGGCATGTGCCGGTTTCCGATTTCAACACCGGGTGTCGCGGTCGGAATCAGGGCGCAGCTGATACCAAGGTCCTTTTCCCCGCCGAGCAGACCTTCCGGGTCGCGGGCATGGAAGGCCAGCCCCAGCAGCGTCGCCACCGGTGCCAGCGTGATATAGCGCTTGTCCCAGGTGAGCCGCAGGCCCAGGACCTTGCGGCCGTCGAATTCGCCCATGCAGACAACGCCTGTATCGGGCATGGCGCCGGCATCGGAACCAGCCAGCGGCCCGGTCAAGGCGAAACAGGGAATCTCCTTGCCGTTTGCCAGCCGCGGCAGATAGTGGTCGCGTTGCGCGTCGCTGCCGTAGCGCAGCAGCAATTCGGCGGGCCCCAGCGAATTCGGGACCATGACCGTAACGGCCGCGGTCACGTTTCGACTGGCGAGTTTCATGACCACGGCCGAATGGGCTTGGACCGAAAAACCGAGGCCACCGTACTGCTCCGGTATGATCATGCTGAGGAAGCCGTTCTCGCGGATGAAACGCCAGGCGGCGGCGGGCAGGTCCTTGCGGCGCTCACAGATGTCCCAGTCGTCCAGCATCAGGCACAGCTCCTCGACCGGGCCATTGAGGAACTCCCGTTCCCGCGCGTTCAATTGCGGGGCCGGCAGACGCAGCAGTCGCCGCCACCGCGGTTTCCCGCTGAACAGGTCCGCATCCCACCAGATGGTCCCGGCTTCGAGCGCTTCGCGTTCGGTTCTCGACAACTCCGGAACCAGGTTGCGAAAAAGACCGAACAGCCGGTCGCTGATCAGCAACCGCCGCAGCGGCTTGACCGCGAAGCCGGCGAGACTGACCGTGATGATGCCGTAACTCCAGCGGAACCAGGCGGGGACGATGAAAAAGTGACGCAACTCGGTGAATGCGAAAGTCAGGCCGGCGAGTATCGCAATCGAGATCAGGAGGGGAATACGGTAGTACGCCAGCAACAGCAGCGACAGAACGAGCAGTGCCAGAAAAAGGGCAGTCATAATGTCCTCGCCTTTACCTTGAAAACCGTTACCAGTTTAAGGGAATAAACAGAGCCAGAGAACCGTTAGAGAAAATATACGGACAATTCAGGTTTTGTTCCGCTTTTTCAGCATGCTAGCGCCGTGAGACCCGAGGGGCGGGTGGGCGCCAGCATTGCATGCAGGGCCCTCCCGGCTTAAAATTGTCCAAATTTACCAGTCTTTTTTTCTCGCGCTGATCTGAACAGCCCATATTTTATAAATACAACTGTTTACGAGGATTTCTTAAGTGTCTGTTGAGCGAACGCTATCAATCATCAAGCCCGATGCCGTAGCCAAAAACGTCATCGGCAAAATTTACAGCCGTTTTGAAGATGCAGGTCTGAAGATCGTTGCAGCAAAAATGCTGCACCTGGACCGTGCGCAAGCCGAGGGCTTTTACGCCGTGCACCGGGAGCGTCCGTTTTTTGAGGACCTGGTGGCGTTCATGACATCCGGCCCGGTCATGGTGCAGGTGCTGGAGGCGGACAACGCCATCGCACTCAACCGCAAAATCATGGGGGCCACCAATCCGGCGGAAGCGGACGCGGGCACGATCCGTGCCGATTTTGCAGAAAGCATCCAGGCCAACGCCGTGCACGGCTCCGACGGCCCGGACACGGCAGCCGCGGAAATCGCGTATTTTTTCGGTCAACAAGCCGTTGCCCCCTAGAGCGGCCACAGACACGGACACGAGCGCCCCGGGCGGGCGGGTAAACCTGCTCGATTTCGACGCGCGCGGGCTGCGCGACTTCTTTACGTCCCTGGATGAGAAGCCGTACCGGGCCCAGCAGGTTCTGAAGTGGGTCTTTCACCAGGCGGAACCCGATATCGGCAAGATGACCGACCTGGGGATCGCGTTGCGGCAACGGCTCGGGGAAATCGCGGAAATCGGGTTTCCCGAGGTGATCCGTGAGCAGCGTTCCGTCGACGGCACCTGCAAGTGGTTGATGGGTCTCGCCGACGGCAATGCCGTCGAAACGGTTTTCATACCCGAACCCAAGCGCGGTACGCTGTGCGTATCGTCGCAGGTCGGCTGTGCCCTCAATTGCAGCTTTTGCGCCACGGGCGCACAGGGGTTCGCACGCAACCTCAGTACCGCCGAAATCATCGGCCAGGTGTGGCTCGCCGCCCGGGCGTTGGGCCACGAGCGCAATGGACAGCGCCGGATTACCAACGTCGTGATGATGGGCATGGGTGAGCCGCTGCTGAATTTCGACAACGTGACGGCGGCCATGTCGCTGATGCGTGACGACCTGGGCTTCGGCCTGGCGGCCAAGCGCGTGACGCTCAGCACGGCGGGCCTGGTGCCGGGCATATACCGTTTGCGCGATGCCCTGGATGTGGCCCTGGCCGTGTCCCTGCACGCACCGGTCGATGACTTGCGTAGCGGCCTGGTGCCGCTGAACCGCAAGTACCCCATCGCCGAACTGATGCGGGCGTGCCGCGACTACGTGTCGGAAAAACACAAGCGCACGGTGACCTTCGAGTACACGCTGATCGATGGAGTCAATGACCGGCCGGAGCATGCCCGCAAGCTGGTAAAACTATTAAGAAGCTTACCTAGCAAGCTGAATCTGATACCCTTTAACCCGTTTCCAGGGACACAATACCGTTGTTCCGGCAGCGATGCGATCGCGAGGTTCCAGGAAATCGTCATGGACGGAGGCCTCATCGCGACGGTCAGGAAAACCCGCGGCGAGGACATCGATGCAGCCTGCGGGCAGCTGACCGGGCAGTTTTTTGATCGTACGCGCCGCAGCGATCGGATTAAAATGAAGATCACGGATACCAGGCAATGACACACAGTTGGCAAATCAGACGGCCGTTTGCGCGCCCGTCGCCAAGGGGCGCCATGGCAGGTTTGCTGGCGTTGCTGCTGCTGGCGGGTTGCGCCAGCAACCGGCCTGCGGACCCGTACAACAAGGGCGACAAACGCAAGGCCGCGGAGACCAATACCTCGCTCGGTGCGGCGTATATGAAGCGTGGACAGTACGAGGTCGCGCTCGGCAAGCTTAAGCTGGCCATCGCGGATGACCCGAAGTATGCGCCGGCCCACACGGTGATCGCGGTACTGTACGAGCGAATCGGTGAAAGAAAACTGGCAGGCAAGCACTACCGCAAGGCTTTCGAGGCGGACCCGAAGGACGGCGACGTCAACAACAACTATGGCGTTTTCCTGTGCCAGTCGGGCAACGGCGACGAGGCGCAGAAGCACTTTCTGGCAGCCCTCAGGGATCCGTTCTACAGTTCGCCCAAGGTGGCGCTGACCAACGCGGGTTCATGCGCTCTGCAGGGGGGCCAGGTGGATGCAGCGGAAGGCTACTTGCGCAAGGCGCTTAAATACGACAACGCCTTCCCGGATGCCCTGATCACGATGGCGCGTCTCAAGCTCCGCAAGGAAAATTACCTCGGCGCGCGCGCCTTCTTGCAGCGCTTCGAGGCGGTCTCGGCCCCAAGCGCCGAAAGCCTGCTGTTGGGCCTGAGAGTCGAAATGGCGCTGAAAGACAAGGCGGGCGCGGGTGCCTATCTCGCCACGCTCGAGGACAAGTTCCCGGATGCGAACGAAACCGCCGAAGCCCGGAAGATCCTGCGGCAATGAGCGAGATGCAAACAGAACTGATCCCGCGGTCAACCGGTGAACGATTGCGTCAGCGGCGCAGTGCGAAGAACCTGACGCTGGCGGACGTCGCCGGCGCGATCCACCACAACGAACAGGTGCTCGGGGATATCGAGGCGGACCGCGCGGGTCGTATCGCGGCGATCTACAGGAAGGGCTACATACGCGCCTACGCGCGCTACCTGGGTTTCGGCGAAACGGAAATCGAGGACATGCTGCAGGCGGAAAGCGACCGCCTGGCCGAGCTCGAACCGACGGTCCAGAGCATCTTTTCCGAGCCGCCCAAACGGCGCCCCGCGGAGCGTTGGCTGCGCGCCACCAGCTATGTCCTGGCGTCGTTACTGGTCGGCACGCTGGCCTGGCAATTCAGCCGCGAGGCGGTCAGGCTTTCGCAGGCCGGCTCGCAACCCGGTTCCGTAACGAGCAGGGCGGCGCACGACCGCAGCGAAGCGGCCGGCGAGACTGGCGCCGACGGGCCTGTCAACGCGTCGATCGCGCCGCTGGGTGCGCTGCACGCCGCAAAAGAGCAGGGCGCGGATCCGGCCGAGCAGGCCTGGGCGTCGATATCCGGGCCCGCCTTGCCGCCGGGCGTCAACCGTTTGCGCATAAACGTTTCGGCCGATAGCTGGGTCGAGATTACCGACGGCGACGGCAAGGCCCTGGAAATGGACCTGATCAGGGCCGGCAACGAAAAAGTCTACCAGGGGCGGCAGCCGTACCAGATACTGCTCGGACGTGCGTCGGCCGTGCGGCTTTTCGTCAATGACGAGCGTATCGACCTCGAGCCCTTCACAAGCGATGACGTGGCGCGTCTGAGCTGGCCGCTGAAGCCCGGGCCGGGAGAGCCGGAGGGCGCCCAGGACTGACATGGCTACACCGATCCGCTCAATCCGGGGGATGAATGACATCCTGCCGGCCGACGTTCATTATTTTCAACGGCTGGAGCGCGCGGCCGAAGACGTATTTTCCGCCTTCGGGTTCCAGCATATCCGCATACCTCTGCTGGAGAAAACCGAGGTGTTCGCCCGTGGCATCGGCACCGCGACGGACGTCGTGTCCAAGGAGATGTACACCTTCGAAGACCGCAACGCGGAGTCCCTGAGCCTGCGGCCCGAGGGAACCGCCGGGGTCGTCAGGGCGGCACTGCAAAACGGCCTGCTTTACGGCCCCGTGACACGGCTGTGGTACCGCGGCCCGATGTATCGTTACGAGCGTCCGCAGAAGGGCCGCAGCCGCGAGTTTTACCAGATCGGTGCGGAGTTGTTCGGTGTTTCCGGCGCGGAGGCAGACGCCGAGGTCCTGGCGATGGGAACGCTGCTGTGGGCAAGGCTGGGGCTGGACGACCTGCGCCTGGAATTGAACACGCTGGGTAACAGCGAGGAGAGGGGCCGCTACCGGGACAAGCTGCGGTGCTTTCTGCTGGATCACCGGGCCGCGCTCGACGGGGCGACCATCGAGCGGGCCGAGCGCAACCCCTTGCGGGTCCTGGACAGCAAGGATCCGGCAGTCCAGGACTTGTTGAGCGGAGCGCCTTTGCTACAGGAACACCTCGGTGCGGAATCGCGCCAGCGCCACCAGCGGTTGAAGCATTATCTGGACGAACTCGGAATTCGCTATTTTGAGAACCCCCGCCTGGTCCGTGGCCTGGACTACTACTCACACTCGGTTTTCGAATGGATTACCGGGGACCTGGGGGCGCAGGGTACGGTCTGCGCCGGCGGGCGCTATGACGGGCTGGTCGAAATACAGGGGGGTAAGCCGTGGCCCGGTATCGGTTTCGCGATGGGAGAAGAGCGCCTGGTTGAACTATTGCGCCAAAAAGACGATATTGTGCCGCCGGCCGTGCACGCTTACATCGTGGCCGCCGGCGAAGGCTGCACTGAATCCGCATTGAAACTGGCGTATGATTTGCGCGCCCGGGTGCCCGGTCTGCGCTTGATCAACGACCTGAACGGCGGCAGCTTCAAGGCCCAGTTCAAGCGGGCGGACAGGAGCGGCGCCCTGTTGGCGCTGGTGCTGGGCGAAGACGAAATCGCCGCGGGTCGGGTCACGGTCAAGTTTCTGCGCTCGGGCGAGGATCAGTGTTCGCTGGGGCGCGACGAGCTGGTCCAGTGGATTCAGCAACGCATCGAAAACCTGTAAATTCCTGCCGGGTGACTGCCCGGCTAACTTTCAAACCGAATGGAATGAATTAAGCCAATGTCTGATTTATATGATACCCACGAGCAGGGTGAACGCGTAAAAAGCTGGCTGCGTGAAAACGGCAGCGCCATCGTCATGGGTCTGGTGCTGGCGTTCGGCCTGATGTTTGCCTTAAAGCAGTACCAGGCGTGGCAGACCAGCAAACGGCAGCAGGCCTCGGCCGAATACCGGGCGCTGTCGACACTCATAGACGAGGGCAAGATGGACACGGCGGTATCGAACTACGAGGTCCTGAAAAGCGAATATCCGAAATCGGCCTATACCGCGATGGCCGCCATGTTGATGGCCAAGGCGCGTCTTCAGGCCGGGCAGTCCAGCCTGGCGGTCAAGGACCTGACCTACGCGATGGACCACGCCCAGCCGGACCCGGTCAGGATCATTGCCCGCGAACGACTGGCGCGAATCAGGCTTTCGCAGGGTGACGCCGACGCGGCACTCGCATTGTTGGACGGAGCGCCATCGGTCAAGGGCTTCGAGGCGCAGTTCGCGGAAATCCGCGGTGATATACACCTGAAGAAAGGTGAGACGGCGGAGGCGGTGAAGTCCTACCAAAATGCGCTCGACGAACTCGAGCAGGGTGTCGGTAACCGCGAATACCTGCTGATGAAACTCGCGGCCCTGGGTGTCGGTGGGGACTCCAACGGGGGTGACATGTGAAGCGATGGCTCCTGCTGTTTCTCGCCGTACCGCTTCTCGGCGGCTGCAGCTGGTTCAAATCAAAAGACCCTGACCAGCCAGCCGAACTCGTCGACTTCAATGCGACGCTCAAGGTCGGCAAAATCTGGTCGACCGATGCAGGTGCGGGGCTGGATAAGGCCGGCCGGCAAATTCGCCCGGTGTTCCTGGCCGGCACGCTCTACACCGCCGATTACAAGGGGCAATTGGTCGCCATCGACGCCGGAAACGGCAAAAAGCTGTGGGACGTCAAGACAAAGCTGCCCTTTACCGGCGGGCCGGG
>Ga0210122_1000102_pt1 | contig 24630 bp, 20 predicted proteins | sample Muzzi_CordB_D2_FD_185530 | JGI IMG/M metagenome (GOLD analysis project Ga0210122, IMG submission 185530) | Wetland microbial communities from San Francisco Bay, California, USA, that impact long-term carbon sequestration - Muzzi_CordB_D2 (SPAdes) | ecosystem: Environmental > Aquatic > Marine >... | reverse complement strand
TCGGCCTGACGGCGCATCAACTGCGTGACCTCGTCCTGGCGGGCGGTGTCGGTATAAAGTGATGCGTCATGGAGTTGCCGTTCGGCGCAGGCCATGTCCGCGCGCAGCTGCTGGATCTTGTTCTCGATCGTCCTGACACGGCGCTCAAAAGGCTGCAGCCGGCGGCGGCGTTCTGCCTCCCGCCGGCGCCGGTGTTTTTTGCCGGCCGGGCTGGCGCCGTTCCGCGGAGCGCCGGAAACCCCGTTACTTCCGGCGTCTTCCTGTGATCTCAGCCAGGCCGGGTAGTCATCCAGTTCCTGTCGGAACGGCAGCAGCCGGCCCGCGTGTACGATGTACAGGTCATCGCAGACCGTCCGCAGCAGGTGACGGTCGTGGGAAATGACCAGCAGGGCGCCGCTGAATTCGACCAGCGCGCGGCTCAACGCGTGGCGCATTTCCAGATCGAGATGATTGGTCGGTTCGTCCAGCAACAGCAGGTTGGGTCTTTCAAGGACCATCATGGCCAGTACCAAGCGGGCTTTTTCTCCGCCCGAGAACGGCGCCACCGGCTCGCCGGCCCGTTCACCGCGGAAGCCGAAGCGCCCAAGGTGGTTGAGGCATTCCTGTTCACCGAGTTGCGCGGCCTTGCGCCGTATGTGCCACAGCGGGCTGCAGTCCATGCGCAGCAGGTCGAGTTGGTGCTGCGCGAAATAACCGCAGCGCGTGTGGGGGTCGATCTCCCGTTCACCGCCGAGCAGCGTGGCGCCGTCCAGCAACGCCTTGACCAGCGTGGACTTGCCGGCGCCGTTGGCCCCAAGCAGCCCGATGCGGTCGCCGGCGTCAAGACGCAGGTGCACGTTTTCCAGTACGGGCTCTTGGTAGCCCACGGCTGCGTTTTCGAGCCGCAGCAATTGTTGCGGCTGTCTCTCGGGTTCCAGGAAATCAAAGTGGAATTCGGAGTCGACGTGGGCGGCCGAAATGCGGGGCATCCGTTCGAGCATCTTCAGGCGGCTCTGTGCCTGCCGGGCCTTGCTGGCCTTGTATCTGAAACGGTCGATGAAAGCCTGCATGTGCTGGATTTCTTTTTGCTGCCTGGCATACATGGACTGCTGCAGCGCCAACTGCCCCGCGCGTACTTCCTCGAACTGGGTGTAGTTGCCCCGGTAGACCCTGAGTGCCTGCTGGTCGATGTGGGCGATGTGCGTGCAGACACCGTCGAGAAAGTCGCGGTCGTGCGAGATCATCAGCAGCGTGCCGGTGTATGCTTTCAGCCAGCGCTCGAGCCAGACGATGGCGGGCAGGTCGAGGTGATTGGTCGGTTCGTCCAGCAGCAGAATATCGGAGCGGCACATCAGGGCCCTCGCCAGGCTCAGGCGCATGCGCCAGCCGCCGGAGAATTCGTCGACCGGCCGCTCGAAGTCATCGGCGGAAAAACCCAGGCCGTGGAGCAGACGTGCGGCCCTGGCCTCGGCCGTGAAGCCATCGATGACTTCCATCCGCTCAAACAGCGTGTGCAGTGCGCGGCTGTCTGTGTCACCGTTTTCCGCCAGCGCGATTTCGCGCTGCAAACGGCGCAGGTCCGCATCGCCGTCCTGGACGAAGTCCAGCGCGCTATCCCCGCAGGAGGGGCTGGTCTGGTCCACGTGCGCGATTACGTCCCGGGTATTGAGTACGACCTCGCCGGCGTCCTGTTGCAGCGCTCCCAGGAGCAGCGCGAACAGCGAACTCTTGCCGCTGCCATTGACGCCGATGACGCCCAACCGCTGACCGTCGTGCACGTCCAGCGTGGCGTCCCGGAACAGCAACTTGCTGCCGCGGCGCAGTTCAATCTGCTCGAGTCGTATCATTCGCTGCGTGCCTGCCTTGGAACGGGTCGCCATTATAAGCCAGGGCCGCCGCCGATTGGTCCGCCTCGCAACCGATTCATTGTCGTTGCGGGTGCAATGTGCAGGCTTATTTGAAACAATACACGGGTGCGGCGAGGACGAGCCAGAGTGGTGCTGCCGGCGCCGCTGCGGAGTCTTCCGAGTCAGCCGTTGCACGTCTTGATATGGTGTGGAAAACAAGGTGAAAATGATGCTACCTGAAAGAACCCTGATGGGGCCCGGGCCCTCGGATGTCTACCCGGCGGTGCTCGAAGCGATGGCGCGGCCGACGATCGGCCACCTCGACCCGGCCTTTATCGCCTTCATGGACGAGCTCAACGAAATGTTGCGCAAAACCTTCATGACGGGCAACGCGGTGACGCTGCCGATCTCAGCTCCCGGGTCGGCGGGGATGGAGTGCTGCCTGGTGAACCTGCTGGAGCCGGGCGACAAGATCGTCATTGCGAGCAACGGTGTTTTTGGCGGGCGCATGCTCGAGATCGCCAAGCGCTGCGGTGCGCAGCCGGTGGCCGTCGAATTCGACTGGGGAACCGCGATCGAGCCCGGCAAGGTCGAGGACGCGCTGAAGGAGCATCGCGACGCGGTGGCGCTGGCCTTCGTTCATTCGGAGACCTCGACCGGCGTGCGTTCCGACGCGAAGACGCTGTGCGCCCTGGCCCGGCAATACGACTGTCTCAGCATCGTCGACGCGGTGACATCGCTCGGCGGCATCGAATTCAGGGTCGACGACTGGGGGATCGACGCCGTGTATTCCGGCACACAGAAATGCCTGTCGGCGCCGCCCGGGCTGTCACCGGTGTCATTTACCGAGGTCGCGATGGCCAAGGTAAAGGCGCGCCGCATACCGCCGCAAAGCTGGTTTCTGGATTTGAACCTGCTGACGGGCTATTGGGGCGGCGGCGCCAAGCGGGCGTACCACCATACCGCGCCCATCAACTCGCTCTATGCATTGCACGAAGCGCTCAGTATCCTCGCCGGGGAAGGTCTCGAAAACTCCTGGGAACGGCACAGGCGCAATCACCAGTTGTTGCGTGACGGCCTCGCGGATATGGGGCTCGAGTTCTATGTCGATGAGGAGTATCGGTTGCCGCAGCTGAATGCGGTCGTTGTGCCCGACGGTGTCGACGAGGCCCGCGTGCGTGCCGTCCTGCTGGATGAATTCGACCTGGAGATCGGCGCCGGTCTGGGGCCGCTTTCGGGAAAGATCTGGCGTATCGGGCTGATGGGCGCATCGAGTACGCCGCGACATGTGGAGCTATGTCTGCACGCACTCGAGACAGCGCTTGGGCCATCGGCTCGTTAATGATCCCGCCGGGTCCATGCCCTGGGTCTGCTACCATCAACCCGGTGCGTTGAGGTCTTGACAAGTATATGGGGTAGAGCCCGATGAAGCATCACCGACCCGAAGTCCCTGAGCCCCCACACCCGAAACGGCGCGTGGAGCAGCTCCCTTGGCAGGTCGCCAAGCCGCGTGTTGAAGACGCCCAGGCCGCCGAGCGCGTGGCGGATATCATGAGCAGCCCTGCCTACCGGCCGGTCATCGACGACGAGGATTTTCTCGGCGGTGACGATGCGCGCGGCGTTCGCCTGCAGCTGGATTACCTGAAACCGGAGCGGCTGCTGAGGAAACACGGCATCGTGGATACGATCGTCGTTTTCGGCAGCACGCGGCTCGTCGAACCGGACACGGCGCGGAGAAATTGTGACCGGCTGCGGGCGGTGTTGGCTGAGCAACCGGGAAACGAGGGTGTCGAGCGGCGGCTCAAGGTGGCCGAACGAGTGCTGGCGAAGAGCCGATATTACGAGGTCGCAAGGGGGTTCTCGCGCCTCGTGGCGTCTTCGGACGGGGGGCCGCCGGACTCGCGCCTAGTGGTCATGACCGGTGGCGGGCCGGGGATCATGGAGGCGGCCAATCGCGGCGCATTCGATGTTGGCGCAAAGTCCGTGGGCCTCAACATTTCCCTGCCCTACGAACAGTTTCCAAACCCGTACGTCACGCCGGAACTATGCTTCCAGTTTCACTATTTCGCCCTGCGTAAAATGCATTTCGTGATGCGCGCCCGGGCACTGGTGGCTTTTCCGGGTGGGTTTGGCACGCTGGACGAATTGTTCGAGACGCTGACGCTGGTGCAGACGCGCAAGATAAAGCCCTTGCCGGTGGTGCTGGTGGGAGAAGCGTACTGGCGCCGCCTGATCGATTTTGATTTCATGGTTTCCGAAGGGGTCATCGACGCCGAGGACCGTGATCTTTTTTGGTACGCAGAATCCGCCGAGGACATCTGGGAGGGCCTGCTGTGCTGGTACGAGAAGATGGGTGAGAGCCTGATTTTGGAGCCGCCGTCATGAAGGTTTCATTCCACGGTGCGGACCAGGGCGTGACCGGATCGTGTCACTTGATCGATTGCGCCGGCAAGAAAGTACTGATCGACTGCGGCATGTTCCAGGGCGGACGTGAACTGCGGGAGGAGAACGCGGACGACTTCGGCTTTGATCCGGCAAACGTGGATTATCTGCTGCTGACGCACGCGCACCTGGACCATTGCGGGCGTATCCCGTTGCTGGTCAAGCGTGGGTTCAGCGGTGAGATCATCGGTACCTCGGCCAGTTTCGAGCTGGCGCGCCTGGTGTTGCTGGATTCGGCCGGCCTGCAGGAGGAAGAGGCCAATTACCAGAACCGGCGGGCGCGCCGCAAACACAGGGAGAACACGACGGCCGCCCAACCCCTGTACACGACCCTCGACGCCCTGAACAGTTTCGAGTTGTTCGGCCGCAAGGCGAAATACGGCGGCACCGTGGAACTGGCGCCGGGAATCCGGGCCACTTTTCTGGACGCCGGGCACATCCTCGGCTCGGCCAGTATCCTGCTGGAACTGCAGGAAGGGGAGCGGCATCACCGCATATTGTTTTCCGGCGACCTCGGTTACAGCGGCCGCGCCATCCTGCGTGACCCGGCGCCGCCGCCGCATGTCGACAGCGTGGTCATGGAATCGACCTACGGCGACCGCCTGCACAAGCAATTGAAACCGTCGATCGACGAGCTGTTTGACGTGATCAATACGACCATCGGCCGGGGTGGCGTCGTCGTGATTCCGAGCTTCGCCCTCGAGCGTGCCCAGGAGATTCTCTATTGCCTGCGCGAAGGGGTCGAGGACGGTGTGATCCCGGCCAGCCTGAACGTATTCCTGGACTCGCCGATGGCGATATCGGCCACGGAAATATTTGCCCGGCATCCGGAATGTTTCGACAACGAAACGCTCGAGGTCAAGGGCGACGGCAAGGACCCCTTCGGATTGCCGGGTCTGCATTTCACCCGGGAAACGGCGGAATCGATCGCGCTCAACCAGGTCAGGGGCGGCGCCTTGATCATGGCCGGTTCCGGCATGTGCACCGGCGGCAGAATACGCCATCACCTGAGACAGCGTCTCGGGCAGCGTAAGAACAGTGTCGTGTTCGTCGGTTATGCGGCGCAGGGTACGCTGGCGCGGCGCATCATCGACGGCGCGCAAAAGGTCCGCATTTTCTCCGACGAGGTTGCGGTTCGCGCGAGCGTTCACACCATCGGCGGGTTCTCCGCCCACGCGGACCAGGCGGAACTGCTGGCCTGGCACCGTCATATCGAGGACCCCGCGACCACGTACCTGGTCCATGGCGAAGCCAAGAGCATGCAGGCCCTGGCCGGCAAGCTCGCCAACACCACGATCCGGATGCCGCTGATGGGCGACGAATTCGACCTGTAATCATCCACCTTGGAGGCAGCCACGCTAACCCTGTTGCTCGTTGTCGCCGCGGTCGCGCTGTTCGACTTTACCAACGGTTTCCACGACGCCGCCGACATGGTCGCCACCACCATCGCTTCACGGGCAATGCGCCCGGGCGTGGCCATTGCGGTCGTTTCGGTCTTTACCTTCGTCGCACCGTTTACCGTCGGGCTGGCGGTGGCCGACACGATCGGCACGTTCGTGGACATCGGCCCGGTTTCGGTCCTGGCCGGGGAGACGGTGGTGGTGGCGGCGCTGCTGGCCGCGGTGAGTTACAACCTGGCGACATGGTGGCTGGGTTACCCGTCCTCATCGTCAAATTCGCTGGCCGGCGGCCTGGTCGGCGCGGCCCTGTACACGGTCGGCTCCGGCAGGATACATTGGGGGTTCGCGGCCTTGCACGATTACCAGCTCGGCGGCGTGGCCAAGGTCGCCGCCGGTTTGCTGGTGTCACCGCTGCTGGGGTTCGCGGCCGGCTTCCTGCTGATGAAGCTGATGGTTACGGTGTTCCGCAGATTCAACCGGCAGATCGAACCGCTGTTCAAGTACTCGCAGTACCTCAGCATGGCCTGGCTGGGGTTTTCGCACGGCGCCAACGACGCGCAGAAAGGCATGGCGATCATCGGCATGATGCTGCTGGCCAGCGGCGCGACCACGCATTTCACGATTCCCTGGTGGGCCGTGGCGCTTTGTGCATCGGCGATCACGCTGGGCACCGCCTTTGGCGGCTGGCGCATCATCCGCACGCTGGGTTTTGGTATCTACCGCCTGCGCCCCATCCATGCCGTGGCCAACCAGCTCGGGTCGGCGCTGATCAACACGCTCGCGACCGCGATCGGCGCACCGACATCGACCACGCAGGTGGTAACCGCCACGCTGGTCGGCAATGGCACGGCCGAAAAGCCTGGCCATGTGCACTGGCGCAAAGTGGGTTCGATCGTCGCCGGTTGGTGGCTGAACCTGCCGGTGTCGATCGTGCTGGGCTGGTGCTACGCCTTTGTTTATTTTACGCTGCGGTCGTAGTCCGCATATTGCACTGCGGGGTTGCCGGCCGATCCATGCACATATGAAACAGCATAGGTACAAGCGAATTTCTTGGTACATTCAAAAGCACGAGTTATACCCGGCTCGCAGCGACCGGTTGGTGCAATATGCGGGCTAGGCGGAAAGACCAGGGGAGCTGAAAAGTCATGGGCTTCATCAAGAAATTCCTGTTGCCGCGCGAAGTCGATTTCAACGCGGCGCTGTTGGCGCAAGCGCGTATCGGCCGCGCCATGGTGAATGTTTTGCAGGCAACATGCAGCCAGGGCGGGACGGCGGGTCTGGACGCCATTGCCGAGCACGCCGAGCAGGCGAACGAACTGAGAAACAGGAACATGCAGGAACTGCTGGACGTTTTTATCACGCCGTACGACAGGGAGTCCATCTACCGCATGATCACCCAACTCGACTGGATCACGCTGTCCGTCAAGCACTTCGTGCTGGAAACCAACGCCTACAACATGCACTCAATCGGCAACTTCGAACCCGTCATCGCGGCGCTGGCGGATATGGCGGAGGTCCTGGAAACCGGCATCAGCCAACTCGATGCCGTCAGTCTGAGCGCGATTTCACGCGAGGTCGACCGTATCCGCACGCAATACGATCACGTCGTCAGCCTCTGCGCCAGGGAAACCGGGATCGTGCTCGAGCAGGAAGACTTCAGGCTGATGTACAAGCAAAAAGACCTGTTGCGGCAGCTCAGGGAGATTGCCCGGCGTATTCATATCGCGGCGGACACCCTGGAGGACATGGCCATCAAGGTGGTTTGAACTGCATGCTGCACTTCTCGGCCCGGCCTTCGGGCGCAGCCGTCCGGCGCCAACGCCCGGGATGCCGGTGCAATCAGGAAGTTCAAAAGGACGCGTGTCCTTGGGGAAACGGGCACGCGTCCGGCAAAGGGTTACTCAGGCGGCTTTCACCGCGATGTGTTTGACCTTTTTCTGGGCCTCGGCCGATTTCGGCAGTGTGATATTCAGGACGCCCTTCTTGAACGATGCGTCGATCTTCGACTCGTCGACCTCGACCGGTATCGGGATCGAACGCCGGAACGTGCCGAATGCACGCTCGGTTCTGTAGAAGTCCTTGCCCTTCTCCTCCTCTTCCTGCTTCTTCTCACCGCGAATGGTGAGCAGGCCGTCGGTCAGCGTGATGTCAACGTCCTCCTGATCCATTCCGGGCAACTCCACCTTGACGTGGAAGGCCTTGTCGTCTTCCGTTTCGTCAATGCGCGGAGTGACCTGTGCCAGATTCCAGGACCGGCCCATCGGCATGGGGTGAGCGCTCATTTTCCTGAATTCGTCAAACAGCCGGTCCATTTCCTTGTGGAGTGAATCCATACCGGTGAAAAACGAATCGAATTCACGCTCGTCCTCGTCCCAGGACCGCAGTCCGCCCCAACGCCATGGCATCATCTGTTTCAGTGTCATTGCAACCTCCTTTCCATCGTTGCGATGGAATGTGAACTAACCGTGCAACAGGCGAATCGTCTGAGCGGAAGTCTTCGCGTGGTCGTGCCCAGGCGGTTCCTCCGAACACGATTGCCCATCACACACTATGAATATATGTGTGAACTTTTTAATCTCAATTGGATGATGAATGAAAAATGCAACTTTTTTCGCAGCACGGGACAAGCTCCGCGACCGCGCCGGTCGACACCCGCCAAGGTCGCTGCATCAACCCCGGGTCACGCGGTGGTGTCGGGGGCCGGTTTCCCGTTGTGGCGCCGCCAGCGGATCCATTTGTACGATTCCGTCAGCAGCAGTACCGGCAGCGCGACCAGCACGATATTGCCCCAGTCCTGCCAGCCGAGCGGTACCGTGTGCAAAGCCCGCTGCAGGAAGGGTGTGTAAACGGCCGCTACCTGCACGCCCAGGGAGAGGAGCCAGGCACCGATAATCCACGGGTTGGAAAACAAACCGGCCACGTACAGCGGCGCGCGCAGGGCGCGGAAATTGAACACGTTCATCTTTTCCAACACGATGATGCCGGTAAAGGCCGCGGTCTGCGCCACGGCAAAGGTCTGCCCGTCGGCGAGGTAATGGTGAAAAAGCCAAAGCGTGGCGCCGCCGATATAGACGCTCAACAGCAGGACCATCAGCATGCCGTAGCGATTCAACACCGGTTCGTTCGTGTCCCGCGGAGGCCGCGCCATGATGCCTTTTTCCGCGGGTTCCAGTCCGAGCGCCACCGCGGTGAGGCCATCGGTGACCAGGTTCATCCAGAGAATCTGCACCGGCAGCAGGATCAACGGTCCGCCGAGGACGATGTTGACCGTGATCGCGATCACCTCGCCCATGTTGGACGATAGCAGGTAGCGGACGAATTTGCGGATGTTTTCGTACTGCCGCCGGCCTTCCTCGATCGCGCCGATGATCGAGGCAAAATTGTCGTCGGTGAGCACCATGTCGGCCGCGCCCCTGGCCACGTCGGTGCCGCGCAGACCCATGGCGATGCCGATGTCGGCCTTTTTCAGCGCCGGAGCATCGTTTACGCCGTCGCCGGTCATGCCGACGATGTGACCCATCTGCTGCAGCAGCGTGACGATGCGCAGTTTTGTCTCCGGGTCGGTGCGTGCAAACACCACGTCTCCCGTCAGCAAGCGTGCCAGCCCTGCGTCATCGATCGAGGACAGTTCATGACCGTTGACCGCGGACGTCGCGGACAGGCCGATGCGGCGGGCGATCGCCAGCGCCGTGGCTGCGGCGTCACCGGTGATCATCACCACCTTGATGCCCGCCTCGCCTGCGGTTTCGATCGCCAGCGGTACTTCCGGTCTCGGCGGATCGATGATGCCGACCACGCCGAGCAGGGTCAGGCCGGTTTCGATCTCGTCCGCGTCCAGCGCAATTTCATGGGGCAGGGTGCGGCGCGCCAGGGCCAGCGTGCGCAGACCGTCTTCGGCCATCGCCAGGTAGGCCTGCTTGCAAGCCTCCTTGTCGTCAGGGCCTAGGGGCCGCGGCCGGCCCGCTTGCAGGACGTGGCTACAGCGTTCGAGTATCACTTCCGGCGCGCCTTTGACCCAGGCGATCCTTTCCTCGCCGCGCGCTTCGATCACGGTCATGCGCTTGCGCGCGGAATCGAACGGGAACTCGCTCTGGGCGCCGTCATCCGCGGCCGGTGTCAGCCATGCCTTGTAGGCGGCGACGACCAGTGCCGCTTCGGTCGGTTCGCCGCTCTGCCGCCAGCCCTTGTCGTCCTTGCGCAGGCTGGCGTGATTGCACGCCAGCCCGGCCTCGAGCAGGGCCAGCAGGTCCGGTTGCTGGCGGTAGTCAATCTTGCGGCCCCCGATCTCGAAGTGACCGGTTGGATCGTAGCCGGTGCCGGTGACGTCGATGACGGCGTCCGGCGTCCGGATTTGCCGCACCGTCATTTCGTTCTGGGTCAGTGTGCCGGTCTTGTCCGTGCAAATGACGGTGGCCGAGCCCAGGGCCTCGGCCGCGGAAAGACGCCGCAACAGGGCCCGCCGCCGCACCATCGCACGCACGCCCAGCGCCAGCGTGATCGTGACGACGGCGGGCAGGCCTTCCGGTACGATGGCCACGGCCAGAGAAATACCGGTCATGAACATATCGAGCAGAGGCTTTCCCGACAACCAGCCGCCCAGTGCGACCAGCAGCGAGATGCCGATCGACAGCAGGCCGAGCTGTTTTCCAAGCCTGTTGATCTTGTGCTGCAGCGGTGTCGGTTCCCTGCCGATACTCTGCGTGAGTCGGGCGATGTGGCCGAAAGCGGTCTCCATGCCGGTCGCGACGACGATGCCGCGGCCGCGGCCGTTGGTAATCCCGGTGCCCATCCAGACCATCGACCGGCAGTCGCCCACGGCCGTGTCGGCCGCCGCCGGCGCGGTATCCTTGTACACGGAGACCGATTCGCCGGTCAGTGCGGATTCGTCGGCCTTGAGGTTGGTGGCCTCGACCAGCCGCAGATCGGCAGGCACGTGGTCGCCGATCTCCAGGACAACGATGTCGCCCGGCACCAGCGAGCGCGCTTCGACCTTTTGCACCTCGCCGTCGCGGACGACCCGGCAGGTGGGTGCGAGCATCCGTCGCAGGGCCTGCAGCGCCTTTTCGGCCTTCCACTCCTGCACGAAGCCGAGGGCGCCGTTCAGCAGCACGATGCACAGAATGGTGAGTGCGTCCCCGATATCGCCAATGAGCAGGGAAATCGCCGCGGCCAGCAACAGGATGACGATCAGCACGTCGACGAACTGGCGCGCCAGCAGCAGGTACCAGCGTTCCCGGCCTTCGACCTGCAGCGTGTTGGGGCCGGACAGACCGAAGCGGTGCGCGGCCTCCTCGCTGCTCAGGCCCCGCCGGGGATCGCTGTCAAGCTCCGCAACGGCCGCGTCGGCGGACAATGCCCGCCACTGCTTCCCGGGGTCTTGGGGAAGTGCCGGGCCAAGCGGGGCCGCATTCGGTGTCAGCGGCTTGCCTGTCCCGGTCGATTTCATTCGCGTGCTGTCCGCCGTACCCCCGCGTGCTCAGTTCGAAACGTACCAAAGGCTGCTGAGCGAGATCAGCGAGCAGGCGCTCAGCAGCAGGGAGAGGATACGGACCAGGTACAGCGGCACGGCGTCGACGTCCAGGTGCTGCGTCTTGACGTGCAGGTGCACGTGGTTGTAGCGCCACGCGGAAATCAGGAATATGACCGCGCTGAAGCCGATCAGCAGGGCGGCCACGATGCGGATACCGGTGACCGGGAGTATGTCGAAGGTGTACTTCGCGATCGCCAGCCCCGATATCAGTGCAGCCAGTCCGGTGCGCAGCCAGGCGGCGTAGGTGCGCTCGTTGGCCAGAACGGTCCGGTCCATGGACAGTACGTTGCGGGTGTCTATCTGCTCGGCGTTGCTTTGTGCCATTTTCTTTCCCCGGTGATTGCCTGTACTCGCCTGAATCAGGGCATCGTCATGTACATCCAGTGGATGCTGCCAAACAGGAACCATTCCAGCAGGATGAACCCGGCGATCGCAAGCAGCGCCATGATCAGTGCGCCCATCAGAGCGCTGCCGAAATCTTCGACGGCGAAGCCGTCAACCATCGCTGCGGCAAGTTTCAGCATCAGGGCGTTGATGACGAGCGCAAAGAGACCGAAGGTCAGCACCGTCAGCGGCAGCGTCAGCAGCCATAAAAGCGGGCGGATAAAGGCATTGATCACACCGAGCACCAGCGCTGCCAGCAACAGGTCGGAAGTCGTGCGGACGCGTATACCGCGCACGACCCGCGTGACCAGCCACAGCCCCATGGCGGTTGCCAGCCAGATCAGGAAAAGACCGAATAACATGTCTCGCCTCCTGCCGTAAACCTGTTGTTAATATGGGGCAACTCCCCGTGAGTTTAAACGTCCGCCGCTTGCCGCCGTTCGGCTCAGGGCCTGGTGCCGCGCGTGTTGTCGCCCGCGGGCTCACCCGAATCCGGATCCCAGCCAAACGCGGCGGTGCGCCACAGGTCGCGGTAGTCGTAATCGGTATCGAGCGCCAGGTTAAGACGGTTGTAACTCGAAAAATCGCTGACCACGTGGACCAGTTGCACGATGCCCTTGTCGCTTAGCCCGGCAGCGCGTAGGCCGTCGGTGTCTGCGTCGGTGACCGATTTCGGGTCGTTGTTCGCCTTCAGCGCAAATTCCAGTATCGTCCGCAGGCGCTGGTCTTCCACCACGCCGCTGCCCTCGGCGACGAGGGATTTGACGTAGTCCTCGTCCGTCTCCAGGCCGTAGTTCAATATCGTGCAGAATGCGGCCGTACAGTACGGGCAGCCGTTGGCCTTGGAAACGAGGATGCCCACGTGCTGGATTTCCGGCAGGGACAGCTCACCCATCTGCCACAGTACCTTGGACGAACCCAGCTTGGCCTTCATGTATTCCGAGAAATTCATTTCGACGAAGAAGTGGTTGGGTACGGCCCCCTCCATGTCGGTGACCCAGGCGAAAAGTTCGCGGATGACCGGGTCGTCTATCGGGTCGGGTTTTATCAGTTTCACTCGCGCCATGGTGTTGTCCTTGCTGCCGGGTCAAAGAAGCAGTGGCCCATAGTTTGTCATGCGTATCGTCAAAAAGGTACCCCGCTGAAAGAGAGGCGTGACCCCCGCCGGCGGGGGTATACTGGGGTTGGCCCTTCTGCAGCCGAAACCGGCCGGGGCCCGGAACCCGGCGAGCGGCTTCAACGCCCGGCGCCGCGGCCCCCGCACATCGGCCGCCGAAGATGTCTGGACATCTTTGTCCGGGAAACGGGTTTCGGGAGGTTCCTTCATCATGAACAGGATATGGATCGTTGTTGCCAACCAGGCCGAGGCGCAGATTTACTCGGCCGCGAAACTGAAGGGTAAGCTGGCCTTGCTGGATACCCTGACGCACACCGAGGGCCGGGCCCATGCCCGCGACCTCGTCAGCGACGCGCCCGGCCGTGTGCACGACCGCAGCGGACCGGGACGCCACAGCATGGAGCCGGCCACGAACGTCAGGGAGGAAGAGCGCGGCCGTTTTGCCAGGCAACTCGCGGGGCGGCTCGAGGCGGCGCATCAGCGTGGCGATTTTGACCAGTTGGTCCTGATGGCGGCGCCGGCCTTTCTCGGGGCGATGCGCAAAACATTGACCGGGGAATTGGCAAAGGCCGTCATCAGGGAAGTGTCCCGCGACCTGATCGGCCAGGATGAGGAACACATCCGCGCCCAACTGGAGTGACCTGCAAGTTGTACCGGCATCCAGGATACCGGTGATATTCACAGCCCAGGACCTGTTGGCGGGGACGGGCCCGGCGGGCAGCTCGCGGAGATAAAGGATGAAGTGGTCGATCAGGATAATGTCGATTGCCGGTATCAGCGTCCAGGTGCACGCCACGTTCCTGTTCCTGATCATCTGGATCGCGCTGAGTTATTGGCAGGTCTTTGGCACGATCGGCGCGGTGGCGCAGGGAGTGGGCGTGATCCTGGCCCTGTTTTTCTGTGTCGTCCTGCACGAACTGGGACACGCGCTGACGGCCCGCCGCTTCGGTATCGGCACCCACAACATAACCTTGCTGCCCATCGGGGGGGTGGCGAGTATCGAGAAAATGCCGGACAGCCCGCGGCAGGAAATAGCGATCGCCCTGGCCGGGCCGGGAGTGAGCCTGGCGATCGCACTGTTGCTGTGGGCCGTGCTGGTCCTGACGGGCGGACTGGTGCCGGCCGCGGAGATGGGCCCGTCCGGTGGGCCGTTTCTGCAGCGCCTGATGGCGCTGAATCTGCTGCTGGCCGTCTTTAACCTTATCCCGGCTTTTCCGATGGACGGCGGCAGGGTCCTGCACGCACTGCTTTGCATGCGTATGGACGCCGTAAAAGCGACCCGCAAGGCGGCGGGTGTCGGCCAGTTCATTGCGCTGCTGTTTGCCCTGCTCGGGCTCCTCTACAACCCGTTCCTGTTCCTGATCGCGGTCTTTATCTGGGTCGGCGCCGCTACCGAGGCACGGGCGGCCACCGTGAAGCAGGCCCTGAGCGGGGTCACCGCTGCCCAGGCCATGCTGGTCGACTTCAACGTGCTCAGGCCCGAAGACCCCCTCGGACGGGCCGTCGAGTTGACGCTGAGCGGCTCGCAAAAGGACTTCCCCGTCCTGGAAGGCGACCGCGTGGCCGGTGTCGTGATGCAGGAGGCCCTGATCCGCGGCATACGAGAAGGCGGCGAGCAGGTACCGGTTTCCGGCATCATGCAGCCGGCAATCGCGGACGTGCGGCCCGGCGACAGCATGGAGTCGGTGCTCGAATTGATGCAGGAGAATCCGCGTGGGCTGGTAACGGTAACCGAACGGGGCCGTCTGGCCGGTGTAATCAATCTCGATAATGTCTTCGAGTTGTTGCGCGTCCGGGCCGCCGCGGAGGACAACAGGTCAAGGTGACGCCGAGCCCCCGGGGTAAGGGCGATCCGGGCGTTTTGCGGCCCCCGGTCAGCGGGTCAGCCAGGCGGCGCCCCTGACCCCGCTCGAGTCCCCGAACTTTGCCTTCACCAGGCGCGTTTCTACAATGTCGGAAAACACGTAATCCGACCAGTACTGCGGCACGCGCGCGTACAGGCGATCAATGTTCGACATTCCGCCGCCCAAGACGATCACTTCCGGGTCGAGCAGATTGATCACGGCGGCAAGCGCCAGCGCCAGCAAGCGGCAGTACTGTTCGAGATAAGCCTGCGCAAAGGCATCACCGTCCCCGGCCAGGCCGACAATTTGCGGCGGCGTCAGGCGGTCGCCGGTATTCCGCTCGTAGCCGCTGGAGAACGACGGTCCCGACAACCACGTCTCGACGCAGCCGCGCATGCCGCAGTTGCACGTCGTCGTCGCAAGCGGTTGTCCGGTGAACTCCAACTCCCGCTCGCTGACGGCGAGGCGGTTATGGCCCCACTCGCCGGCGATGGAATTGACACCCTGGATCAACCGCCCGTCGATACAAATGCCGCCGCCGACACCGGTACCGAGAACGGCACCGAACATGACCTTTGCGCCGGCCGCGGCCCCGTCGGCCGCTTCGGACAGTGCGAAGCAATTGGCATCATTGGCGACAGCGACGTTGCGCTCCAGCAGCCGGCACAGGTCCTGCTGCAGCGGTTTGTCGTTGAGGCAGGTGTTGTTGCTGTTTTTGATCCTGCCGGTCTTGTGGGATACGGCCCCTGGAACGCCGACGCCGACCGGCAGGCTCTGAGCCGGCTGATCCGCGGCCGCCTCGAGTTCGCCCACGAGCGTCCTGATCGCCTCCAGGGTCGCGGCGTAGCCGCCCCTGGGGGTCTCCGCGCGATGGTGAAAGACGGTGTTGCCGGCGGCATCCAGCAGCGCCGCTTCTATTTTCGTGCCACCCAGATCGATACCGATTCTCATGATGCCTGCCCGCGGTGCCAGCCGTTCGAAGGTGCGCCGCCCGCGGAATGATAGCATGTGGTTTGCGCGCGGCGGGCGTGCGGGGGCAGATGCCAAAGCGGCAAGGCTCTTATGCGGAGGCGCGGATCGCGGTAGAATGGAATCGTGGCGGCGGACCGCGGCCCGAAGCTGCTTTCAACAGGTCTTTGTTCGACAGCGGTCGCCGACCCGGAGCGAAACGCTATTCAGACACCGGGGCCGGCAGGATGGATAAACAACAGCTCTTTCGGCGCTATGGGGGCAACCCGATACTGACACCGGGCCAATGGCCGCATACGGTCAATGCCGTGTTCAACGCCGGTGCCGTGAAACTCGATGGCGTGACATTGCTGCTGGTGCGTGTCGAGGACCGTACGGGCATTTCCCACCTCGGGGTCGCCCGCAGCCGGGACGGAATCACCGACTGGCAGATCGAACCCGAACCGATTCTGGCGATGGATCCAGGAAGCTACGAGGAAGCGTGGGGTATAGAAGACCCCCGGATCACCCGTGTCGGGGACGAGTACCTGATCGTCTACACCGGGTATTCGCGGGGCGGGCCGCTCGTCCGTTTTGCCTCGACCCGGGACTTCCGGAGTTTCCGTCGCCGCGGCACGCTGATGCCGCCGGACGACAAGGATGCGGCCCTGTTTCCGTGCAAATTCGACGGCCGCTGGGCACTGCTGCACCGGCCGGCGCCCCAACTGGACCTTTTGGGCAGGGTAGGGGCGCACATCTGGCTTTCGTGGAGCCCGGACCTTCGTCACTGGGGCGATCATTCGATCCTGCTCCACTCGCGCAACGGTGGTTGGTGGGATGCCAACCGTATCGGTCTGGGCCCGCCGCCGTTGTTGACCGAATACGGCTGGCTGATTCTCTATCACGGCGTGCGTACCACGGTCTCGAGCTCAATCTATCGCCTGGGCCTGGCCATGCTCGACAGGGAAAACCCCAGCCGCGTGATGGTGCGCGGCGATGAATGGATCTTTGGCCCCGAGGCCCCGTACGAACGCGTTGGCGACGTGCCGGACGTCGTTTTTCCGTGCGGCTGGGTGCTGGAGGACGACGGCAATACCATCAACCTCTATTACGGCGCCGCCGACACCACCGTTTGCGTGGCAACGGGCAGCCTCGACGGCCTGATCGAATACCTCTACACCCACTGTATTTGCGGCAAGCGTCATAAGCCGGGCGACTGCTGTCACATTGCGGCCCGTGAACCCGTCGAAATCGGACACTAGCCCGGCGGGTTTGAGCGCTGGCTGCGGGGGATCGGGTTTATTTCGCGGGCAGCAGCGGGACGTCGATCCCGGGGATCAGTTGCTGGATGTATTTGACCCCGTCGTTGTATTGCATGGCGTGCATTTCCGCCAGTGACTGCAGGAACGCGAGGGTCGCCTCGGCGCCGCGGTTCTCATTGACCCTGTCCACGTGCAAGCCATCCCGGCCGCTGCCCGACTGGCTGTCGTAAAGCGGGGCGCCGAGATCGTTCTTGCCGAGGAACCAGTCATAGGCCAGACGCGCTCTGACGCGCCATTGCGGAGCGGCGCTGATGCGGAATGCCTGCAGGCACGCGGAGACCATGGCCTGGGCTTCAATGGGTTGCTGATCGAAGCGGGCCCTGCGGCCGCCCTTGTGATAAAAGCCATTCGAGCCGATCGGAGAGAAGCATCTGCCCGACATGTTCTGAATGTCCGCCAGCCATTCCAGCGCGTCGAAGGCCCCCGTGACCATCTCCTGGTTGTCCATCGCATGGCCGCCGACCATGAGCGCGTGGGGCAAAACGGCATTGGCGTAACTCAGACTGTTTTCAAACCAGGGCCAGTCGGCGGTTGCATAGTTGCGCAGCGACTGCAGCAATCGCCGGGCCAGCAGGTCGCGCATCTGCTGGGCCTTGAGGTCTCCGGAAAAGTGGGAAAGGTATTCGTTGCAACCCAGCAGGGCGAATGCCCACGTGCGTGGACTGGTCGTCGCCTCCAGCGCTGGCAACGCCTGGTAGAAGAGGTGGGTGGCCAGGCCCCGGTGGGCTTCGAGCCGGGCCCGGCCGACAACGGTCCCCAGCGCCCACATGGCCCGGCCGTGGCTGTCCTCGGAGCCGGTCTCTTCCAGCCACCTTCTGTCGTAGGCCATGAAATTTCTGAAGCGTCCGCTGGATGTATTGAACGCGTTCAAGAGAAAGGCCAGGTAGCGGACGCTCAACTGCCGGGATTGTCTGAGCTGTTGGCCGTTGTCTTCGAGCAGCATCGTGAGCAGGAGTCCGCGCGCATTGTCGTCCGTCGTGTATCCGCTCTGATAGTCGGGAACGAGATAGGTGGCGTGCTGCAATAGCCCCGTGTCATCGGTCAGCCGCTCGAGGTGCTGCAGATCGACCTTCAGCAGATCCCGCGGCCGCGCGTGCAGGGGTGATGCGCTGATGGCGCACCTCGGGCTGGCGTTCCGCTCCAGGATGACGCTGCGGAAGCACTCGACGTAGCGCGCCCCGACCACCGGCCAGGTCATATCGCGCCCCAATGCGTAGGAGCGTTTCCGCATCTGGTGTGACAGCGGCTTGTCCTCGAGGACCCTGTTGATTGCTTCCGCCGTGGCGTCGGCGTCGGCGAACGGCGTCAGTAAACCGCGGCCGTCGGCGAGCAGTTCCCTGGCGTGCCAGTACGGTGTCGAGATCACGGCCTTGCCCATCCCGGTGGCATACGCCAGCGTACCCGAGGTTATTTGTGCCTCGTTGAGATAGGGCGTGATATAAACGTCCGCGGCGCCGATAAATTCCAGCAGTTCGTCGAGGTCGACATAGCGGTTATAGAAAATCACGTGCTTTTCGATATCGAGTTCCGCCGCCAGCGCGTGCAGCGACAGACGGTAGGCTTCGCCCTCATGCTTTTTCACGTTGGGGTGGGTCGCGCCCAGCACGACGAAGACCACGTCGGGGTGGCGCTCTACGACCGCGGGCAGTGCCCGGATGACGTATTCGATGCCTTTTCCGGCAGACAACAAGCCAAAGGTGAGAACAACCTGCTTGCCTTCCAGGCTGAATTTATCCTTGTAGAAAATGGGGTCGATGAACGGTACGTCCGGGATGCCGTGCGGGATGTATTCGATCTGCGCGTCGGGAACCGAGTACACTTCCGAGAGGATTTCGGCGCCCGTTCTGCTCATGACGACCAGGCGGTCGGAGGCGGCGGTCAGTCTTTTCATGACAGCAAACTGGTGAACATCCGGCTCGCGCAGGATGCTGTGCAACACGGTGACCAGCGGCACTTTCAAGGCGTCGACCAAGGTCAGCAAGTGGCTGCCGGCCGGGCCGCCGAAGATGCCGAATTCGTGTTGCAGGCAGGCGATATCGATATGGCTGAAATTCAGGAAATCCGCGGCAAACCGATACGAGGTCAGATCATTCTGCTGGATTTCGAAACGCACGGCCTCCGGGTACCGGTAGCCTTCGCTGGTGTCGGTCATCGGCACGGCGAAACATTCGGTGGCCGGTGAGGCCTGCCTGACTGCCTCCAGCACGTCGGCGGTGAATGTGGCTATGCCGCACTGCCGTGGAGGGTAGTTCCCGATGAGCGCCACACGCTTCAGCGGGGTCGCGGTGTGCGCCTGCCGTGAACTTCCCTTGCTTGTCGTGGTGGACATCGGTTCGGCCATTCCCTCGCCGGTTGCGTGGTTGCGTCAGGATTGCGACGACGCGCTTGACGGAGCTGCAACGAGAGATCAGCGGCAGGTGCCCGCCAGACCCAGACTCAAGTGTGGCACAGGCCGTTACAAGATGTATTGACCTATATCAAGCAAGTACACGGCCCGTCCGGGCTCGAGGTCAGACCATCAACGCCTGCAGCAGGGCCGCTATCGGCATGACTGCAAAATTGGTGAACGTGTCGCATACGCCGTATGGCAGGATGATCTGTTGCCCGTGACGCATCGCACCGCAGGTGTACACGACGTTGGGAACATAGCCCTCGCGCTCGACCGGATCGGGCCGAATCAACGGTTCCTTCGACCTGGCAATCACCTTGGCGGGGTTTTCCTTGTCCAGGAGCACCGCGCCGATCGAGTATTTGCGCACCGCGCCGACGCCATGTGTCAGCAACAGCCAACAGTCGTCCAGTTCGATCGGTGAGCCGCAATTGCCGATCTGGACCGATTCCCACGGGTATTCGGGATGCAGGATAGACTCGCCGCCGTCCCAGTGATAAAGATCGTCGGAATAGATGAGATAGAGGTTCTCGTTATCGTGACGTACGATCATGGCATAACGGCCATTGATCTTGCGCGGGAACAACGCCATCCCCTTGTTTCTTGCCGCGTCGCCATTGAGGGGCGTCAGCCGGAACGTTTTGAAGTCTTTTGTCTCGAGCAATTCGGGGCGAATGTCACGGCCGCTGTAGGCGGTATAGGTTGCGTAGTAGGTGTCGTCGTCGAACCTGACGAAGCGCGCGTCTTCGATGCCGTTCGCCTGGCTGCCGGTAACCGGAAAAATGACCCGCTCGCAAATCGAGTCACCGTGGTTGAAGGTCATTTCGACCTCGTCGCCGATGTCATTCACGATGTGGCTTTGTATGTCGGGCGTGGAGGCGAGACCGGTGGTCGGCTCCAGCGTGATCTCTCCGTCACCTGTAACCGTGCCCGCGCGAAACGTGATCGAGGAGATGTGGCCTTCACCCACGGCCCTGAGACTCAGGATAAACCGGCAACCGCCTTCGGGTGCATTCGATTGATCGGGGTCCGGGACGATGCTCGGGTTGAACAGTGCCGAGGCCTCGAAGGAGTATTCGTGTAGGAAATAAGCGCCGATCAGGCAGCGCTGGACCAATGGCAGCGCGGGCCGGAACTTGATCGAAGCCAGTATTTCCTCCGCGCGCTCTTCGAAAATGTCCAGCAGTCGGCGGTGACGGCCATGGAAATCGCTGAGTACGGCCTTGAGTGTCCTTTCAGCCGTCTCTTCATCCAGCAATAAAACCCGGTCAATGATGTGCTCAACCCGGCTTTTCTCGGCCGGGTTCAGATTCCGCGGCTCATTCGCGGGCCGGAAAGGCCTGACGACCACCCTTGCGGGATTGGGATGAAGGCTGACGGCCTGCCGCCTCAAAAACCAGGATTGGGTCAATGTAAACCTCCATGGTCTTCGGTCCCGGCGCACCAGCACGGCGACGCGGGCGCCGATCGCGCAGATGACCGCTGCTCTTGTCCGTTGCCGGACACCGTTGGAAGCTGCTCTTTCGCCTCGCTGATGGCTTTTGTAATCCCCTGATATGCCGGCGTCTTTAGTCCTGGTCCGTTCATCGTTCAGGAAGGATCGGATTGCAGGAGCCGCCTTGGCCTCGCGATTGAAGCACATATTCACTTTTCTGTGAAGTGCCGGCGCCGCTTTTGCCGCTTCGGCCCATCTTGTTGATATGGGTCAATATAAACATGCACTCAGGATGCTAGATTGTGAGGCGTGGCCCCCTGCCTTGGCGGGTCCTCGAAGGCAAGGCTGACCGGGTCACGTAACCTGGAGAACCAGCCATGAAGATCGCGAAAGTCATCGAAATCACTGCGGAGTCGGACGTCAGTTTTGAGGCCGCAATTCACAATGGCATCACCAAGGCTGCCGAAAGCGTGCACGACATCAAGGGTGCATGGGTGAAGGAGCAGAAGGTCACGATCGAGGACGGACATATCGTCCGCTACAGGGTCGACCTGAAAGTGACATTTGTCATGGACTGATCCGTGGCCCCGCTCGCCCGGCCTCCGTGAACCCACGAGCTTCACAATCCTGGTTGGCGCTGCCCATCGCGCGCCACATCTGGGAGACCAAGTACCGCTGGATCAAGGACGCTGAAGCGCGCGACAGCGATATCGAGGCAACCTGGCGCCGGGTTGCACGGGCCGCTGCATCCGTAGAGTCTTCCCAGCGCAAAAGCTGGGAGGACCGGTTCTACGGCATCCTGGAGGGGTTCAGGTTTCTCCCGGCCGGGCGCATCCTCGCCGGTGCGGGCACCGGCCGCCGCGTGACGCTGTTCAACTGTTTCGTGATGGGTCTCCTCGATGACGACATGGAGAGCATTTTCGACGGTCTGAAGGAAGGCGCGCTGACGATGCGGGCGGGCGGTGGGGTCGGTTACGATTTCTCCACCCTGCGGCCCCGGGGTACGCTTGCCCGCAGCGCCGGCCGGATTGCTTCCGGGCCGGTATCCTTCATGCGCATCTGGGACGCCATGTGCGCCACGCTGCTGTCGACCGGCGCGCGCCGCGGCGCGATGATCGCCAGCCTGCGCTGTGATCATCCGGACATCGAGGCCTTCATCGACGCCAAGCGCGAGGCCGGACAACTGCGTCACTTCAACCTGTCGGTCCAGGTCAGCAATGCATTCATGCGGGCGCTGGAAGCCGACGAAGTGTGGCCCCTCGTCTTTCCGGACCCATCCGCCGAGGGTGCGGCTGGAGACCCGACCGTGATGCGGCGCTGGCCGGGTGTCGAACAAGCCGTTCCGTGCCGCGTGCACGCGCGCCTGCCGGCCCGCCGCCTGTGGCGGCGCATCATGCGGGCGTGTTATGAAACGGGCGAACCCGGCGTGTTGTTCGTCGATCACATCAACCGGCTCAATAACCTTTACTACCGCGAAATCATCACGACCACCAACCCCTGTGGCGAGGTACCGCTGCCGCCCTACGGGGCCTGCAACCTGGGCTCGGTCAACCTGACACGTTTCGTGCGCGAACCGTTCACGGCGGCCGCGCACATCGACCTCGACGGCATTTCCGGTACGGTCAACAGCGCCACGCGTCTGCTCGACAACGTCATCGACTGTTCGCGTTTTCCGTTGCGGGTCCAAAAGCGCCAGGCGGTCGGTTGCCGCCGCATCGGACTGGGTATCACCGGGCTCGCCGACGCCCTGATCATGTTGGGCATGCACTACGGGACGGACGAGGCGCGCGCCACGGCTGAACAGGTCATGCGCACGATCCGCGACGCGGCTTACACTGCGTCCGTTGAACTGGCCACGGAGAAGGCCCCGTTTCCGTTCTTCGACCGGAGCGATTATCTCGAAGGTGAATTCGTGCGCTCGCTCGATGCGGAAACCGTGCGTGGAATCAGACGCCACGGCATCCGCAACAGCCACCTGACCGCCATAGCGCCGACAGGCACGATCAGTCTCCTGGCAGGCAATGTTTCCAGCGGAATCGAGCCGGTTTTCGATTTCCAGGTCAAGCGCAAGGTGCTCGACCGGGCGGGTGAGTACGAAGGCTTCGAGCTGCAGGACTACGCTTATCGATTGTGGAACGAACTGGCGGATGGAACCGCTGAGCTGCCCGGCGCGTTCGTCCCCGCCCGCGCCTTGCCGCCGATGGCGCATTTGCAGATGCAGGCGGCGCTGCAACCGTATGTCGACAGCGCGATTTCAAAAACGATCAATGTGCCCGCGGATTGTCCTTTCGACCGGTTCGAGTCCCTGTATCGAAACGCGTACGAAATGAATCTGAAAGGCTGCACCGCGTTCCGGCCCAACCCGGTGACCGGCGAAATACTCAGTTCCTCCGCGGCAAGTTGCACGGTGAAGGATCGCCCGCCCGATGTACATTGTTGCTCGCCCGAGCGTGAGGGAGACTGACCGCCAACGTCTGTTCCCCATCGTCTCGGGCGACACGGTTCTGTGCGAGAATAGGATGACCCCATGGTCGTGCGAGGTGCAATGAACGACGTCCGCGGTAGCCAGGTGACCGTCAACGACCTGATGCAGAAAAACTACGTTTACCGGTTGACCGAACCCGCAGGGGAGAACTTCGATGACCGCTTCAGACCGCAGTTGACGCCGAGACAGATGCTGGCGATGGGCGTTTTTGGCGGCAAGTACATGACCGACTGCCGGGCCGAGTTTCCCACCGACTGGTTCAATGGCGCCAAGCTGAGTCCTGCCCGCAGGGACCCCGCGCTCAATTTTTTCGGCGTCGACGCGTCCAAGCCGCTGGCTTACTGGCAGCAAAAGGGCTGGATACATCCGGACGACCCGCGCGGCTGGTTCCAATGGTATTGCCGCTATTTCATGGGACGGCGCGGCGAGGACGACGACCGCCAGATCAGGCGTTGGCGCAACATGAATCGTCATATCGGCCAACTCCGGAAACATTGCGTGCGCGGCGACCTGTCATGCCGGCCGCGGCAGCGCCAGGCGCTTTTGCACTGGGCCTACGACTCGAGGAATTTCTGACATGAAGACAACCCGATTCTGTTTGTGCCGGTCACGGATTCGCCGGTTGTTCGCGGCTCTCCTGCTGGGCTTGCTCACGGCCTGCGGCGGTGGTTCGATGCCCGAGGGTGCGGAGGCGGTGAGGGGTTTCGAGCTGCAGCGCTACCTGGGGACGTGGTACGAGATCGCACGGCTGGACCATTCCTTCGAACGGGGCCTGACACGGGTGTCGGCGGCCTACAGCCTGCGGGACGACGGCGGTGTGCGGGTGATCAACCGCGGCTACGACCGCGACAAGGGCCGCTGGAACGAGGCCGAGGGCAGGGCGTACTTTGTCGAGAGCCCCGATATCGGGCGGCTGAAGGTTTCGTTTTTCGGGCCGTTCTACGGCGCCTACAACATCATCGCGCTGGACCGTGAGGACTACGGCTACGCCATGGTCATCGGCAATGACACCCGCTACCTGTGGGTGCTGGCGCGTGAACCGCGGCTCGATCCCGCGATACTGTCCGGGCTGCTAAAGAAGGCACGGGCGCTGGGTTTCGAAACGGATAGACTGATCTACCCCCAACCGCAGGAGCCTGGCGCCTGACGTGTCGGGTTAGCGTCGCTTGACCGGTTTCTTCGTCCTCTCGAGCACGCGGATGGAATCGATGTAGCACTGCTCCACGAAGCCGCCCGCGCCGCGCACCACCAGCTTGTCTTTGTCGGTGAGGTCGCCGATCGTGGTGCTGAAGTGCAAGATTTCGGCACTGCGAAAACCGTCACAGGGAGTGCGCACGGCCACCAGGTAATCTTCCTTCACACCGACATGGATGATGACATGATACCGGTCGATGGCGTTCCAGCCATTGATACGGTAGTTCTGCAGCCGTCTGACCGGCTTGCCAATGGTGTAGCCCCGCTGCAAAAGCTTCTCCGCCAGCGGCACCGTCCGCGGTGGCGGGCCGGCG
>Ga0210122_1000101_pt1 | contig 24630 bp, 23 predicted proteins | sample Muzzi_CordB_D2_FD_185530 | JGI IMG/M metagenome (GOLD analysis project Ga0210122, IMG submission 185530) | Wetland microbial communities from San Francisco Bay, California, USA, that impact long-term carbon sequestration - Muzzi_CordB_D2 (SPAdes) | ecosystem: Environmental > Aquatic > Marine >... | reverse complement strand
CTCAAGGAACGCAAGATTTACGAGATGGTGGCCGAAGGTACGGTGCCCTGCACCAAGGTGACCGGCCGCTGGCTGTTTCCCAAGGCCGAACTCGACCACTGGCTTTCCTCGAGCGTCCACCGGCCCGCCGGCATGGTGCGGCCCGATCCTGCGCCCATCGTCGGCGGCAGCCACGACCCGCTGCTGGAGTGGGCGTTGCGCGAGAGCGGCTCGGGGCTGGCGCAGCTCGCGGTCGGCAGCGAGGCGGGGTTTAATCGCTTCGTCGCCGGCGAGACCATCGCCGCCGCCATCCATCTGCACGCACTGGAAGACGTGGAAGCCGATGCCAACGCTGCCGCCATGGCGAACCGCAGCGACATGCAGGACGCGGTGCTGATCGCCTTTTGCCGCCGCGAGCAGGGCTTCCTGCTGCCGCCGGGCAATCCGTTGAAGATCAAGACCATCAAGGACGTGATCGCCAGGCGCGCGCGCATTACCATGCGGCCGACGGGCGCCGGCGCGCAGTTGCTGCTGCTGTCGCTGCTGCGCCGGGCCGGCGCCACGCTCGACCAGCTCGCCGCCGCGGGGCCGCTCTCGCCGACCGGCTCCGACATCGCGCAGGCAGTCCGCGCCGGCCGTGCCGACACCGGCATCGCCACCCGCGGCGTCGCCAATTCGGCAGGGCTCGAATTCATGCCGATCGTCTGGGAGCCGTTCGATCTGGTCATGCGCCAGCGCGATTATTTCCACGACCGGCTGCAGGCGCTGATCCGTTTCCTGCGCACGGACAATTTTACCGGGCGCGCGCAGGAACTCGGCGGCTATGACGTGAGTGTCGCCGGCACGGTGCGATTTGTGATTTAGACTCCGGCGCGCTACAACGCGCGCCATGAGCACCGACACCGACGCTTGGCCGCGCGAACTGCGGCTGCACAAGGACAAGAAGACGCTGACCGTCTCCTTCGACGGCGGCGAGGCCTATGATCTTCCCGCCGAATATCTGCGGGTGAAGAGTCCGAGCGCGGAGGTGCAGGGCCATTCCGAGGAAGAGCGCAAGACCGTGCCCGGCAAGCGCGAGATTGCCATCATCGAGGTGCTGCCGGTCGGCAACTACGCGGTGCGGCTGGTATTCGACGATCTGCACTCGACCGGCATCTTCGGCTGGGACTACCTGCGCGACCTCGGCCGCAATCGTGACCGGTACTGGCAGGACTATCTCGACGAGCTGGCGGCGAAGAACCTGAGCCGCGATCCGCCGGCGCGGCGGAAATGACGGATACGGTTCATGCGCCACGCACCCGATCGATGACCGCTTCGGCGTCGGCGGCACTGTCGCCGTGCCAGCCGATGTGCTGATCGGGGCGCACCAGCACCAGTCTGCTGCGATAGGGCAGGGCTTCGACCGGCTTCAAGGGTAACACCTTGAGCGGCATATTGCGCGCGCCTGCCACCGCCCGGAACGTGGCGGCGCCGTCCGGCGCGCCGAAGTCCAACAGCGTGAAGCCCGGCCCGAAGTCGTCGTAAAGCGCGTGGCCCTTGCCCAGCCGGACATGCGGCGCCCGCGCGCCCGGGCGCTCCAGCGGCGTGTAGCTGTCCCAGGTGTCAGGCGGGCCTGGCGTGCCATCCCGCCAGACGATCGGTGAATGCTCGTAGCGTTCGCCGAGCTGGATGCCGACGGTGCGGTATTGCGGCAGGTCCTCGACCACGACGCGCGCGCCCAGCGCGGCGCGCGCCTGCGCCGCCGCCGGCGTGCCGGCCTCGAAGTCGGCCGGGACCTGCCACTTGTCCATCACCTCGCTGCAGCGGATGCCCAGTTGCACGTTGCGCAGACCGATCGGACGTCGCTCAGTCTCATATGAATCGAGAAGCTTTGCTGCGGCCCATCGGTCATGAACGGCGGCAAGCTTCCAGCCCAGGTTCATGACGTCGCCGATGCCGGTGTTCATGCCCAGCCCGCCGAGCGGCGTGAACAGGTGGGCGGCGTCGCCGGCGAGGAATACCGGGCCCGCCTGGTAATGCTCGGCCACCAGCGCCAGCCCGCCCGTCCATGGTCCACCGGACAGAATTTCGAATTCGACTTCGGCGCCGAGCATGGCGCGCACGATGGCGCGGGCATCGAGCGCGCGCCAGTCCGCGCCCGGCGGCACCTGGTAATGCGCCACCCACAGTTCGCGGCCGTCCTGCGAATACATCATCGCGCGCATCTCGGGATTGATGATCCAGGTCGTCTGCGCCGGCCTGCGCTTGCTCGCCGCCATCAGGCGGGGCGCGCGGATGTAGTAAGACAGCATGGTGCCGCCCATGAAGGCCCGGTGCGCGGTGCCGTCCTCGCCGAGCATGCGGATACGAAGCGCCTTGCGCACGTCGCTGGCGGCGCCGTCGGCGCCGAGCAGATAGCGGGCTCTGATGGTCTGCCGTTCGCCGGTCGCCAGGGTGATGATCTCTGCGCGAACGCCGTCGGCATGTGCGGTGAACGAGCCAAGCATGCAACCGAAATAAATCTGCGCGTTGGCGCAGGCCTCGGCGCAGCGGCGCAAGGTGCGCTCGAGCACAACCTGCGAGATGGTCGCCGGCAGTTCCGGTGTCGGCCATTCCGCCCAGGGCCGCGGCAGCCGGCCGAACTCGTGGCCGCAGAAGCGCGTGACATAGGCGCTGGCGCGCTCGACATCGGCGGGCAGGCCTTGCGAGCGCAATTGACCGGCGATGCCGAGGCGGCGGAAATGCTCCATCGAGCGCGCATTGGTGTTGTTGCATTTGGGATGCGTGGCGGTCTGCGCGTTGTCATTGACGAGGACATAAGGCACACCGCGCCAGGCAAGCTCGATAGCCGCGGAAAGCCCGATCGGGCCGCCGCCGGCGATCAGCACGAAGGTTTCGTCTGGCATTGGTGTCGACATCAGCGCGCCGCGCGGACGGTCACTTGCGCTCGGCCTGATCGGCGAGGAAGCGCTCCAGCGTCATCGGCTTCGGCTTCGGCTCTGCCTCCTTGATCGCCACGCCCTCAAACGCAGTCGCCTCTTCGAACCAGCGCCGTTGCGCCGGCAGGCCCCAGGGGAAGGAGACGTTGGGGTCCTTGACGTCCCAGCGTACCGGCTCGTTCTCGATGTCGATTGCCTGGTAGTGCGTGTTGAACAGTTCGATGCGGTGGCCGTCGGGATCGCGGAAATAGACGAACATGGCGTGGCCGGGGCCGTGGCGGCCGGGTCCGCGCTCGACGGTGCGGCCGTAGCCGAGGCTGCCGGCGACGTCGCAGGCCTTGAGCAGATGCTGGGCCTCCGGCGTGAAGAAGGCGGTATGATGCAGGCGCGGCCCGGCGCCGTGGAAGAAAACGATGTCGTGCGGATTGCCCTTGCGCTGCAGAAAGACGCCGCGCAGCTGGTCATCGTCGGTGGCGATGTATTCGGAGAGCCGGAACCCCATGGCGCTGTAGAAGTCGAGCGCGCGCGGCACCTGCGGCACGAGGATCTGGCAGTGGTCGATGCGCTGGGCGCAGCCGCCGCGGTGGCTGGCAAAGTTGGTGATCTGCCGCGGAGCGACCGGCATGCGCGCGCAGAATTCGAGCGGCGTGCCGACCGGGTCGGTGACGTGCAGGGTGCGGCCCTGAAACGGCACCTCCACCCAGGCGGGCGCGCAGCCCTGCTGGCGGAAGGAGGCGAAAGCAACCTCCAGGTCCTCGTCGCCCAGCATGCGCAGCCCGATGCGCCGGCAGGCCGGGGCGCCGCCGGCTTGATGCAGGACCAGGCTGTGATGGCAGGCCTCTTCGATGCCGCGGTAATAGAGCGTGCCGTCCGCTTCGGCGGTGAGCACCAGGCCGATCACCTGCTCGTAGAAGCGGCGGCTGGCCGTGAGATCGGCGGCGGTCAGCACCACATGGCTCGCCCGCGTGATATTGAACGGCGGCCGCAGGACGGGTGTCGGCAGCTGCATCGGTTCCTTCCTTCGCGCCGGATCAGAGAGCATCCTCCGGAGCGAAGCAAGGCCGCCCATGGATTGCACCGATGCGCGGAGCCAGATTTCCGCAGTCGGAATAAAAAAGCCACCCCGCCATATCAATATCAGGCGGGATGGCCGAGCCGGAGCGATCTGTGCCCGTTTACTCGGGGGGTCTCAGGACTGGGTTGCAATCCCGTCGATGAGTCATGTCACTTCCGTTGGATGGTGACCCCCGCGCAAACGAAGCTTGAGTTCGCCGGCAACTTGGTGGCCCAATCACAGTACGCAGTTTCGATCTGCGCGCCCTTGAGAATTGCACCCGAAAGATCGACCTGGTCCAGATCGGCGCCCTTCAAGTTGGTGTCGGACAGATCGATACCCGCGACGTTCGCCGAGGTCAGGTCCGCGCCCGACAGATCGACCTTCGTCAGGGCGGCCCCGGCGAGGTTGGCGCCGGTGAGGTCGGCCCCGGAGAGATCGACGCCCGAGAGCTTGATCTTGCGCAGATCAGCGCCCTTGAGGTCGCACCATTGGCAGACTTTCTTGCCGTTCTTGACGGCTTGATAGTGTGACTCTTTGTAGGCGACGGCGTTGGTCGCTCCTGCAACCAACATCAGGCCGGCGGCGAAAAGCAATGTGAGGCGTTCCATGGCAGGTCCTCCTTGTGTTGTCAGAGGACGCGGAGCCTAGAAGGCCGCCATTATCCCATTGTTCGACCAAGCGTTAATTGCCTATTCGCCACGTTGCGCCGGCCGTTAATTAATCGTTAAATGGGGCCTGCGCGATGCAACGACCGAAAAGTCAAAAGGACGCGATGTCATGAAGTCGCTCCGTTTGAATTTGCTCGGCGGCGTTCATGCACGGGATGCGGCGGACCGCGATATCGCCATCGCAGGCACCAAGGCAAACCTGTTGCTGGCCTACCTTGCGCTGAAGCCAGGCAAGGCGCATACGCGCGAGACCCTGATCGGATTGTTGTGGAGCGATCGCGACGACAACCAGGCCCGGGGCAGCTTGCGCCAGGCCCTGTGGTCGCTCGGCCAGGGCCTCAAGAACGTCGATCCCTGCCCGTTGGCGATCGACGGCGAAATGATTTCGCTCGACCCGTCCGCGGTCGACATCGACGTTTCCGCCCTTGAAAAGCTAGTGAAACAGGGCACGCCCATTGCCCTGCAATCGGCCATCGCGCTTTATCGCGGTGAACTGCTGCATGGCATTCGGATACGCGATCAGGCGTTTGAGGATTTTCTGTTTGGTGAACGCGCGCGGCTGCATGAGTTGATCGTCGATGCCTGCAAAAAACTTCTCGATCATCAACTGCAGGCAGGACTGACCGATCAGGCCGTGGCGACCGCCAAACGGCTCCTGGAAATCGATCCGTTGCAGGAAGTGGCCCATCGCACGCTCATGCAACAATATGCGAGCAAGGGGCAGGTTGGCCTCGCTATCAAGCAGTTTCAAAGTTGCCGGGAAATTTTTCGGCGCGAACTGAACGTCGATCCGGGGGCGGAAACCAGGCGGCTGCTCGATCGGATCAGGTTGGCGCAGTCGGACGCCGAGGGAGTGATCACCCGGCCTGACTCCACGGTTCGCGAGCATCACGAGGACCGGGGCGACCGCGCGTCCGCACAGGAGAAACCCTCGATTGCCGTGCTGCCGTTCTCGAATCTGAGCGGCGATCCCGAGCAGGAATATTTCAGCGACGGCATCACCGAGGACATCATTGCTGCACTGTCCAGGTTACGGTGGTTCCTCGTCATCGCCCGCAATTCAACCTTCGCCTACAAGGGCCAGTCCGTCGACATCAGGCGCATCGGACGGGAACTGGATGTCAGCTATGTGCTCGAAGGAAGCGTCCGTAAAGTGGGAAATCGCGTGCGGGTCTCGGTGCAGCTGGTCGACACGAGAAGCGGGGCGCACCACTGGGCCGAGAAATACGACAACGAACTCACGGATATTTTCAAGCTGCAGGACGACATCACAGCGAGCGTGACAGCGGCCATTCTGCCGAAGCTCGTCGCGGCCGAAAGCGTCAGATCGCAAAATCGGTCAGCGGAAGACCTGAGCGTTTGGGACCTCGTGATGCGCGCCCTGAGCCATTACGGGCGCATGACGACGCAGGAAAGTGAAAAAGCCATCGAGATATTTCGCCAAGCCGTCCAACAGTATCCCGACTATGGACCGGCGCACAGCCTGCTCGCGTTCGCGCTGCTGGTTTCGGGCCATGTCGGTTGGATTCCCGAAAGTGACGACTACCAGTACGCCGCCGAATTGGCCAATCGGGCGCTAGAACTCGATGATCAAGATCCGTGGGCACACTTGGCCTTGGGCTATCTCGCATTCACCGAGCGGCAGACCGGCGCAAGCGTGCGTGAGTATATGCGAGCCCTCGATCTGAATCCTAACTTTGCAACCGCACACGGATATCTGGGCTGGGCGCTGGCGTTCGACGGCCAATCCGAAGAAGCAATCCGTTATTTCCAACAGGCACTTCGCATGAGCCCGCATGATCCGCTCAAGGCTTTTTTCTATTCCGGCACTGGCGTTGCCAACTATTACGCCCATCGATACGACGAAGCTGTCGAGTGGATCGAAAAGGCAATTCTGGAACGCCCCGGCTTTACGGCGGCTCATCGCATCCTGTGTGCAAGCTTCGCGCAGGCCGGCAAAACGAAACAGGCCCGTGCGGCAATGGCCAGGCTTCGTGAATTGCAGTCCAATGTTTCGATCGCCTGGATAAAGCAGCACGTTCCTTATACGGAACGCGCCATGCCGCATTTCCTCGACGGCATGCGTAAGGCTGGTCTGGAATGACCGTCAGCTATTGACGGCTTCAGGTTGCCCTGACGTTCTTGCGCATCCCGGTTTTGTCGACGCGCGGACGCGCGCGGCCACCGTCGCTAAGCACCACGACGACCACGCATTCGCTGGCTCCCGGTGCGTCGGGAACGGCCACCGTTATCGTGTCTATGTTATCAAACTGCCAGCTGTCATCTCGGTCGGCGAGAGGCACGTCGATCGCGGTGCCGGCCGCCGCAACCTTGACATTGGACGGAATGATCGCCTTGCCGCCCCCGATCGCTTCACGGATCGGCCGCCCCATGAAGGGATGGATGATCGCCGCCCCGTGCTCAAGTTCGCCATCCAGGCCTATGATAGCTGCCTTCCCGTAGCAAACCGGGGAGCCCGGCAGTCCGGCCAAAGCCTCACGCACCAGAAGACCGCCTAATTCCTGGCCAAACTCGACCAGAACCGAAAGATCAAACTGCGCCGTGCCCGCGAGCGGATTGCGAATGACGGCACAGGCCGCCACCCGGGTTACCGGTCGATGCGCCGGAAGTCCGCCTTCGCTGTGGATCGTGTCCCGAACGACGAGTACGCGGCGAATATCCATGACATTATGTCCCGGTCAGCCGGCGGAAATTTCCGCCGAGCGCAAGATCAGCATGCTCATCTTGCAGCGCACGGCGGACGAAATTGACTGGGTCCGGTTCCCCGAGCGGGAATGGCGCGTCACTCCCGAGCAGAAGATTTTCCACCGGCACAACATCGGTAGCAAATCGCAGATATTCGGGTTCAAAACAGACCGTGTCGAAGTACAACTCGCGAAGATAGTCGCCGACTTTGCGCGGGAGCGAATGAGACAGGGTCGCGTTGGTATCGACCTCGCGCTGCATTCTGTTACGCAGCATCAGGCTGAACGCTCCGGTATGGCAGCAGATGAGTTTCATGCTCCCATAACGATCGAGAAAATTACTGCAGATCATTCGAAATATATTGATCGTCGAGTCGAAAAGATAGCCGGCCACGACGGTGAGCTCGTAGTCGGCCGTCCGGTCCCGACCGGGCGGATCGGCAGGATGAAGGAAGAGCGGAACGTCCATTTCCTTGGCGGCATCAAAAATCGGACGAAACGCCTCGTCAGGCAGATAGGTCCCGCGCACATTGGTGGCTACATGTCCACCGACGAAGCCATGTTCGAGCACGCAGCGGCGAAGCTCCGTCGCTGCCGCCGCCGGGTCTTGCATTGGCAAGTACGCCCACGCAGCAAAACGGTCCGGATTTGACCGGACCAAGGCGGCAAAACCGTCGTTGCACAGCCGAGCGGCCTCCAGCGCGAGTTTCGATTCGACGTAATAATTGACCATTGGCGTCGCGAGCGAGACGACAGTGCGGTCGATCCCGAGCGTATCCATCCGCTCGAGCTGGCGCTCCACCTCGAAAAACGTCCGATTAAGCCCGTATTTGGCGCCACGACAGACAAGATCAATTGCATCGTTATCTTTGTTGTTTCCGAGACGAATTTCGAACTCCGCCTTTTCTTGAACAAAGCGGAAGTAGTCGTCCGGAATGAAATGACAGTGGATATCGATGATCATGATTAGAGTCCCAGATATGCCGCCTTCAGACGTTCGTCATTGAGGATATCTTCACCGGCGCCCTCCATGACGATATGTCCGTTCTCAAGAACGTAGGCGTAGTCAGCGATCCTCAGCACGTGGTGGATACTCTGCTCCACGATCAGGATGGTATGTTTCTGTTCTCGCAGGCTTCGAACAAGCTGATACAGGAGATTGACGTAGCGCGGGGCGAGACCTTCGGTCGGTTCATCGAGCAGCAGCACCCTTGGTTTTGCCACCAGTGCGCGCCCAACGGCGAGCATTTGTTGTTCGCCACCACTGAGTGAGCCGGCGTTCTGGTTATGGCGCTCCTTGAGGACCGGTAGCAGGGAATAGACTTCTTCGATCGTTTTCTGCCGCTTCGGCCGCGCGACGGCCGAATAAGCGCCCATCTCCAGATTTTCCAGGACGGTCATGAAGGGAAACAGCCGACGACGCTCGGGGACCAATACAATTCCATGCGGGACACGCTCGTATGCCGGCAATCCGTCGATCCGCGCCCCATCGACGGCAATTTCGCCCGTGCATCGGGTACGCAAGCCCGCGAGCGAATACAGCAGGGTGCTCTTACCAGCGGCATTCGCGCCTACAAGCGCGACGACCTGGCCGGCTCCAACATTGAGGTCGATGCCGTGCAGGATCTGAACCGGCCCGTAATACGCGTTCAGTTTGCTGACGCTAAGCAAAAGTCGTCTCCTCGCCGAAATACGCCTGGATGACGCCCGGGTTCTTGACGAGGTTTTCCGGCGTATCGTCGGCAATCAGTTCGCCGCGATGGAGAACCATAATTCGGGGCGCGGCGTTCATGATCGCGTAAAGCACGTGTTCCACCCAGATCACCGTTATGCCGCGCGCAGGCAGGCTCGCCACAAGCGTTGTCATCGTCATCACCTCGTTGCGCGTAAGGCCGGCCATGATTTCGTCGAACAGGACCAGGGTCGGGCGCAATGCGAGAGCGCGTGCGACCTCGAGCCGTTTGAGTTCGCCGACGGTCAAGATGGTCGAGGGGTTGCCGGCCTGGTCGGCGAGGCCGACGTCCGCGAGGATCGCTTCGGCGCGCCGTCGCGCCGCCGCCATTGATTTGTCGTGTAACAATGCATTGAGTGCGACATTGTCGACGACGGACAGTTTGCGATAGGGCTTGGGGATCTGGAAGGTTCGCGCGACGCCAGCGCGCGCGGCATGGTAGGGCTTCCAGCCGGCAACCGACCGATTCTGAAACATGATCTTGCCGGAGGTTGGTGCAATCGCGCCCGCAATCAGATTGTAAAGCGTGCTCTTTCCCGCTCCGTTCGGGCCAATCAGGCCAACCAGTTCGCCTTCCCGAATAGTGAAGCTCACGCCGGCGACCGCCATGAGCGCGCCGAACGAACGCGTAAGCCTGTCGACCTCGAGTATTGTCATGGCGATTCCCTGGGGCGACTCGCCGGTCGCTCCAGCGCGCTCGCGATTCCGCCAGGCAGGTAGAGCATTACGAACACGAGGAAGCCGCCGTAGATCGCCAGATGCAGGCCCTGGAAGGCGGCGCCAAGATATGATCGCAGCAATTCCGACAGCGGCATAATGGCGATGGCTCCGAGCACGGGCCCGATAGCCGTTCCGAGGCCGCCCAGCGCGGCGAGCAGCGCGAACTGGAACGACAGTTCGGGGGAAACGACGTGCGTCGGATCCAGAAACTGAAAGTATTGCGCAAAGAGAGAGCCCCCGATTGCCGTCAGAAATGCGCTCGCGGCCATCGCCCAGGTTCGCGCTATCAGCGGATTCACTCCGGCTGCGCTCGCCGCATCTTCATCGTCCCGCACCGCGAAGAGAGCTAGCCCGTAGCGCGATCTTTCGATCGTTTTGCTAACGAGATAGACAAAGATGGCATAGCCCAGCACCAGGGCGACGTATGCCGTCCGCGATGCAAACACCATATTCGCGATGCTCGGAGTGGGTGTGATCCACAAGCCTTCCGCTCCGCCAGTCAGCGATGTCCAGTTGAGCGCGCCGATCCGTACCACCTCCGCCGCCGCAAGTGTTGACAGGATAAAAAACGGTCCGCGCAAGCGCGTTCCGATCAAAGCCAGCGTGACGCCAAATACCGCAGCAATGATTCCCCCCAGCCATAGCCCAAGCCAGGGCGAGATGCCGTAATTCACCAGCAAGATCGTCGAGGTATAGGCGCCAATGCCGAAAAACGCCGCATGTCCAAACGAAATCAAGCCGGCATAACCGCCGGCAATATTCCATGCGATAGCTACCCCGCCCCACAGCAATGTTACGATGATGACGTCCTGGTAGGAGTGTGGAACAGGCGCGACAACGAGCGCCATGCACAGGACCAGCAATGCGAGTTCGAGCCACGAGACAGAGCCGCGCCCGGGCTTCATCCACCAGCGGCTCGGCAAAGCCGGCCGCGGCTTCGTGTCTGCTGTCGATTTCGATGTGAGGGCCATTGCCGACTCAGTTAATTCCCACTGTCGCTTCGCCCCTACGGCCGAGGAGGCCTTCCGGCCGGAAAATCATTACGAGCAGGAACAATACAAAGAAAAACAGCTGCCCGTAGGCCGGCGCGATGTAATAACTGCTGACCGACTGGACAATTCCGATGCACATTCCACCCAGCAGCGCGCCTTCGATGCTGCCAAGGCCGCCCAGCACCACGATCACGAACGCGATCAATACGAAGTTGAGACCGACAGTCGGAAAAACGGAGAACAGAGGCATCATCACGCAGGCGGCAAGACCAACCAGCGCGGAACCACTCGCAAATGCGATCATGAAAATACGGGGAACCGGAATGCCCATGAGCATTGCGGCTTCGCTATCTTGCACTGTCGCGCGTATGGCTTTCCCAAGATAGGTCGAGTTGATCGTCCAGCGCAGGCCGATCGTGCAAAATACCGTGATCATGAACCCAAGCAGAAGTTCAGCCTTGAAGAAAAAGGGACCGACGATGACCGATTGACCGCCGAACATGGGGGGCACATCAAAAAGGTCCGCTGAGAAGAACATCAATGCCACGTTCTGCATCAGGATCGACAGACCCATCGTGGCGAACACCAGCACCAAGTGCGGTTTGTCGACGCCGGGACTGATGACGAGCTTATGTACAATGACCCCGAATAACGCCATCGCCGGGACTACCGCGAGGATGGCGACATACGGATTGAGTCCAAGATAGGCCGTCACCGCCCAGGCGCCGTACATCGCGATCATCAGGAACTCGCCGTGCGCAAAGTTGACGATGCGCAGGACACCAAAAATCAGCGTCAGCCCCATGCTCATCAGCGCGTAGATGCAGCCGATGAGCAGGCCTGAAAGAACGAGCTGCCCGAAAGTTATCATTTCCAGCCAAGGAGTGATCGAGACCGAAAGGATCTAAGCGCGGAGCCAATTGGCTCCGCGCCTGTATTTCGCATCAGCGTTCGCTCCATTTCGGAAGCGGAACGAGAACTGGCTCGTCGGTCGCAAGTGTACTCGGGTAGACCTGATTGTGGCCGTCCTTTTGCCACTGCCACACGCCAATCGCAGCCCGGAGATTTTGTCCGAAATCTTTTGCGTTCGGCTTCCAGTCATGATTCGTGAATTTTATACCGCTTCCGTTCGGCAGACTCCCCTCTGGCAGGTCAATCTTGAGCGCAACCGCGCGCAGGGTATCCGGATCGAGGGTTTTGGCCTTTGGCAGAAGCTCCGTAAACAAACCCCACATCCCGGCGAATGCCATGGATGCGTGGCCTGCAGGAGCCCGTTTCATTTTGTCCTGGTAGTGCTTGATGAACTCGGCGGTAATCTTGCGCGTTTCCGGAGCGAGCGCCTTTGGATTGACCTCCACCGCAAAATCCGAAACGAAGATGCCATACACGGAATCGCCGATGGAATTGATCAGATCGGGATTGGAGTAGCCCGCACTGACACCTACATGCGCCGCGACGTAGAAGTTTAGCTCTTTTGCCTTGCGTTGAAAGAGGATCGCATCGTTCGGAAACGAAATGGCGAGCAACACGTCCGGTTTGGCGTCCTTCAACTTCTGAACGATCGGGGTCATATCGGTAAGGGTCTGGTCGTAACCTTCGTCATATATGAGTTTGACGTTCTTTGTGGCGGCGTACCGGCGAATATTGTCGCCTACGGATTTGCCGAAAGCACGGTTTTCCCACAGCAGCGCGACGCGCAGATCGGCGAGCGGCTTGCCAAGCTTCTTGGTCAGTACATCGACTGTGAAATCCACCGCCGCTTCTGCATAACGACGTGCAGACGGGCCAACCTGAAAAGTGTATTTGTGGCCGCGCCGGGTGATGATTTCAGCGGCGCCCGCCGTTTCCCAGTGAAATACGCCGTGACGCTCAGCCGCCTGACTGACCGGAATCGCGAGCGGCGATACACCGGACCCGGCCGTGATCCGGACACCATCGTTCGTGATGAGACGTTCTGTTTCGCTGATCGCCGCGGCCGGCGTGGGAACGTCCGCAAACACATACTCAATCTTTCGCCCGTGATTTGGTATGCCGCCGCGATCATTGATCATGTCGCGTGCGATCTGCATTGCGATCCAGTTCTCCGTACCACTTTTGCTGGCCGGCCCGGTCACCGGCTGCAGGATGCCGATGCGGATTGGCTCCTGTGCTTCGACTGGTCCACCGGACAACAGCGCAATTACGGCTGCCATAGCGGACAGGCACAACGTGTTTCTCATGATCCCATCTCCCATTTGATAATCCGCCGTGAAACCACGCTAATGCCCCGCAAAGCATACAGCAATTGCATTGGAGCTATGGCTACGATAGAAAAGGTGAATATCAGCGGACATGGGGCATGGCCGATATCAAGCCGAAATTGTCGTTCGATTTTCGCAAGTTCGATGTCCGCAAGATTGAGTATTTTCTTGCGGTCATGGACCACCGCAACATTAGCGGTGCGGCTGAAGCGCTTCGCATCTCGCAGCCGACGTTAAGCCGTCAGATCCACGCGCTCGAACAGCAGTTCAAGGCATCGCTGTTTATTCGTAATGGCCGCGGTGTCATTCCGACTGAGGCCGGGAAGCGCCTGCAATTGGGACTGCGCGGGCTTGAACACCAACTGCGCGCGATCAAAAATGATGTTGCAGCGGCCGCGGACGAACCGAGCGGCGAAGTCGCAATAGGTATACCACCGTCGCCACGTGTGCTTATGGCGCTGCCGATCATAAATAAATTTTGCAAGGAATATCCGCAGATTACAATTCGGATCAGCGAGGAAACCAGCGGCGACTTGCGTGATCTGGCCGCGAGGGGAGAAGTCGACCTGGCTATCACGAACTCCGGTGAGCCGGTCCATGGCCTCGCAACGGATAAACTCGTGATGGAACCTATGCTCCTGGTCGGCCCGCGCGGTTCTGTATTGTCTCTGGACAACTCCATACCGATTGAACGGCTTGCCGAATATCCACTCATACTCACGACAAAGCCAAACAGCCTGCGCAGGATGGTTGAACTGAAACTCGGTAACCAGGGTCTAAAGCCCCGGCTGCGCGTGGAAGCAAATACGCTCCCGCTTATGACTGACCTGGTCGCTCAAGGTCTCGGTTATACAGTTCTGCCTGCATCCGGAGTACTCTCGCTCGTTCGATCCGGACAGTTGTCGGCAAGCCCGATTGCGGGGCTGAATATCACCTGGACTGTTGCACGTCCGTCTAATCGATCCTTGAGCCTGCCGGCACAGTTGATGATCGGCGTAATTTTTCAGGTGGTCCATGATCTTGTTGAATCCGGCGCATGGCCGTCGGCTGAGATCATGCGAGATTGCAGAGAGGCGTTGCGCAAGCGGTTGCAGGCGGTGGCGGCCGAACGCAAACTGTCCGAAAATCCGGGGAGTGCGAGCTGAGCGTCCGCAAGGTGCTTCCCCTGAGATCAAAAAGCCCGCCAGGGGCGGGCTTTGAATGGTGGGCGCTGAAGGGATCGAACCTTCGACCTCTCCCGTGTGAAGGGAACGCTCTCCCGCTGAGCTAAGCGCCCGGCCGTGACGGCCGGGCGGATATAAGGATTACGTTCAAGAGGTGTCAAGCGAGCCGGCTAGTTCCGGCTCTGCGGCTCGTCCTCATGCGGCAGGCGCGAGGCGTGGGTCTGCAGCGCGCGGATGCGGTCGGCGAGATTGCCGCCCGGCGCGTTTTCGCCCATCTCGACATTGGGGGCCACGGTGAGCGGCCCGACACGGTCGCGCGCGGTCTCGGTGGCGAGAATGGCGTCGATCGGCGAGTTCGGGCCTTCCAGCGTCGAGGCCAGCCGCGCCACTTCGGCGGCGACGTCATTGATGCGCTCGCGCAGCAGCGAATTCTCGATTCGCTCGGAGGCCCAGGCTTCCTCGGTCTCGCGCTTCATGGTGGCGAGGTCGCGTGACAGCCGGTCGCGCTCGTCTTTGGTACGCTCCAGTTCGGATTGCAGCTGGGCCTTCTCCGCCTTCAGCTTCTGGTTGGCGGACCCGGCGCGTTCCTCCAGTTCGGCGATCGCCGCCCGCAAATCGCCTTCGGTCTTGCGCGCGGCTTCGAGATCGGCGTTCAGGTGCTTGAGGCTTGTCTGGCTTTCGGTGAGCAGACGCGATTGCTCGGTGAGCCGGTTTTCCAGGTCGTGCGCGCGGCGACCGAGGATTTCCGCTTCCGTGGTCTGCGCCGCCAGTTGCTGCTCGAGTTCGGAGACGCGCCGGCCGAGGTTCTCCACCTTGCCGCGTTCTTCCTCCAATTCCTTGGTCGCCGCGCTCAGCTCCACGCGCTCGGCTTCGCGGCGGTCTTCCACCTGCTTGACCTCGTTGCCGGCGGCGGTGAGCCGGTCCTTCAGCGCTTCCACCTGCGCCTTGAGCGCGACGATCTCCACCTTCTGCGCGTCGGCGAACGTCGACTGCTCGTCGAGTTCGCTCACCATCTTGGCGAGTTCGGCTTCCTTGTCGGACAGCGCACGCTCGGCGTCGCGCATGGCGACAGTCTTGACCGCGACCTCTTCTTCGGTCGCGCGCAGCTGGTCGCGCAGCGCCTTGTCGCGCGCCTCCAAAGCGAAAATCGTGGCGGTCTTTTCGCCGAGCTCGATCTTCAGACGGTTGATCGCGTCGCTCTTCTTGCCCAGTTCGGCGAGTTGACTGGTACTCTTGGTCTTAAGCTGATCGACGCTCATTTCCAGTCGCCGCGTCGACATGGCGAACTCGGCGCGCAGCTGATCCTTGTCGGCCTGGATTTCCGCCATCGACAGCGGCGTGGCAGCCTCCAGCCGGCGTATGGTCAGCCGGACAGCGCGGTTATGGACGAGGGGGATGACGACCAGCCCGACCAGCGCTGCGACCAGAAACCCGATGCCGAAAAACATGATCGGCTCAACCATAAGCGACGCCTCCGACACGACCCTTGCCCGCCTTTATCCCGTTGGAAACCATGCCACGGCGGGGCTGGCACTACCAGCGCAAGCCCCGATTAACCTAAACCCCGCGCCCGCGCCGCGGACGTTAAATTCATCATAGCACGGATTAGGAGGCCCGGACGCGAGGTGGCGTCAGAACGGGTTCCACGTCGCCTTCGGGGTGAACTTGAGATAGCCGATGTTGGCACCGAGCCGGAAGCCGACGCCGGAACGGATGGGAACCACGATGATATTGTTAGCGGTCAGCGCGGTCATGCCGAAGCCGCCGACGAAATAGGCCGAGCCGTCGATGCCGACAAAGCGCTGATAGATCGCGTCGGTGGCCGGCAGATTGTAGATCAGCATCATGGTGCGCGCGCCTTCGCCGCCGGCGTCGAAGCCGATCGAGGGGCCTTCCCAGAACACGCGGCGGTCGCCGGCATTGCGGGTGTAGAGGCTGCCGTCGCCATAGCGCAGGCCGACCACGAAGGCGCCGCCCCCCTCCTGGCCAAGGATATAGCCGTTCGGCTCACCCCAGCGGCTGAAGGCCCTTTCCACCACCAGCGCCAGTCCACGCGAGACCGAGCCGAAAAACTGGTGGCCGGCCTTGATGATCTCGTCAGGCGAGAAGGTGTCGCGCCGTTGCGCGGCGACCGGCTGGGATTGGGCGACGGCCATTTCGGTGCCGAAACTGAAGAGGCAGAGGGTCAGGGCCGCCAGCCGCAGGGTCGCGCGCATTGAATGCTCCATTATCGATCAACAAGGTCGATTAACCGGATGCTCACGGCACGCCCGTACCGTTCGGCCCATGACCACCCGAATCGGCGATACCTTACCGAGAACTATGACTGCAGCACGGCAGTGGCGAAAGCCTTGGGCGGCGCTCGGTTTGGCGCTGGGGCTCGTGCTCGGCGGCGGCATGGCCCCGCCGGCGGGCTCCACCCCCGTCGATAGGCCGCTGGTGGTCAATCCCGAGACCGGCCTCGCCATCAGCGGCTTCGATCCGGTCGCCTATTTTACCCGCCACACGCCGACCTTCGGCCGCAGCGACATAGAATTGAGCTTGAAGGGCGCGGTCTGGCGCTTTCAAAATCCTGGCAACCGCGCCGCCTTTCTCGAACATCCGGAGATCTACATGCCGCGCTTCGGCGGCTACGATCCGGTCGCCATCAGCCGCGGCGCGTCGGTGCCGGGCCACCCGTTGTTCTGGGCGCTGGCCGGCGAGCGTCTTTATCTCTTCTACAGCAATGAAGCGCGTGCCGTTTTCCTCGCCGATCCCGGCCGCATCATCGCGGTTGCCACCCGCAAGTGGCCCGAGGTTGCGCGCAGCGTCGGTCGATGACGTGCGATCCGCGCATTCCCGCGCAAGCGAAAATCCAGCCTTGCGGATTCAAGGATTGAGCGCTCTGGTTCCCCGCTTTCACGGTGACGGGCGAATAACCATCAGGCTTTTAACACCGCCGCAGCCTTGGTCGGGTCGCCCCAGGCGATAAATTCGGGGATGAGAAACCTGTCGGCCGCGCGGCCAAAGGGCAGGGCGGTGCCTTGCGGGGTCGTGACGATACCGCCCGCGGCGGCGAGCAGCGCGTGGCCGGCGGCCACGTCCCATTCGCTGGTCGGGGCAAGCCGCGGATAGACGTCGGCTGCGCCCTCTGCGATCTTGCAAAACTTGATGGCGGAGCCGGCCGAGCTGGACGTCACCGGCCCAAGCCGGGTCAGGAAGGCGTCGGTCTTCGGGTCATAGTGAGAGCGGCTCACCATGGCGACGGCACCCGCTTGCGGCCACCGGCGCGCCCGGATCGGCTGCGCGCGGTCGGCGCCGCCGTCGCGCAGGCGCAGCCGCTCGGCCGCGCCGCCGACGATGCCGCGCCAGAGCTCACCGCGCCTCGGCGCCGCGATGATGCCGGCGATGGGAACCCCGCCGGTCACGATGGCGAGCAGCACGGCGAATTCATCTGAGCCGGAGAGGAACTCACGGGTACCGTCGAGCGGATCGACCAGGATGAAGCTGCCGTCGAGCGCCGGCGCTCCAGTACGCCCCGCCGCTTCTTCCGAGACCACCGGCACCCCCGGCACGAGCCGCGCCAGCCCCTCAAGGATCGCGGCTTCCGAGGCCTCGTCGGCGGCGGTGACGGGCGATTGATCGGGCTTGGTCCGCTGCGCCACGGTTTGCGGCGAGACGGCGCGGACCAGCGCGGCGGCGCGCACGACGATCGCCGTCAGTTCTTCGAGCAGCCGCGCGGCCTCGGCCGGCGTGATCTCGGAATGGGCGTTCAAAGGCGGATCCCCCTGAAGCGGTTGCGATCCTCTATTGCGGTCCTTGGCGCTCACGCGGGTGCGGTGTATCACGCCGCCAAGGCGCGTCCAGCGATTCGCCGTTCGAAAGCGCACCTTGCACGCGAAAGCGGAGACCAGTCCATGTCCGGATTTTCCATTGACGCGCTCGATCTCGCCGCCCTGCTGTGTTCGCGCGTCTGCCACGACCTGATCAGCCCGGTCGGCGCCGTCATCAACGGACTGGAGGTGCTGGAAGAGGAAAAAGACGAGGAAACCCGGACTTTCGCCCTCGAGCTGATCAAGAAGAGCTCGGCCACAGCTTCGGCGAAGCTGCAATTTTGTCGCATCGCCTTCGGGGCCGCCGGCTCGGCCGGCGCCCAGATCGATATTGGCGATGCCGAGACCATCGCGCGCGGTTTTTTCGAGGACGACAAGACCAAGCTCGCCTGGAATTTGCCACGCGCGCTTCTGGCCAAGAACCGGGTCAAGCTTCTGCTCAATTTGCTGTTGATCGCCGGCCAGTCGATTCCGCGCGGCGGCAACATTACCGTCGATCCGATCGGCGCGGGCGAGAGCTTAGGATTCAGGATCACCGCCGCCGGGCCGAACGCCAAGATTCAGCCCGCGGTGCCGCAATTACTGGCCGGCGAGCCGGGCGGCGACGCACTCGACGCCCACCGCATCCAGCCGTTCTATGCCGGCCTGCTGGCCCGCGAATGCAAAGTGCAGGCGGGCATCGCCATGGACGGCGATTCGGTCGTGGTCAGCGCCCAATAAAACCGCGCCGGAAGCCGGTTTCCACCGGTTAATGAACGGTTAAAAACGGGTGATCTGCCCTCCTGTCTGCAACCAAAATTAAACCCTTCGTCGACACACTCGGCGCGCTCCCGATCGAGCGTGCGGACGGGCCAAACGCCCGTCGACAAAGGCGTTTTCCATGGACGACCTGTTGCGGGAATTCGTGATCGAGACCAATGAGAGTCTCGATGTCGTCGACATCGAACTCGTGCGTTTCGAACGCGATCCCAACAACGCCGAGATCCTCGGCAACGTCTTTCGCCTTGTCCACACCATCAAGGGCACGTGCGGCTTCCTCGAGCTGCCGCGGCTGGAGGCGCTGGCACATGCCGCCGAAGCGCTGATGGGCAAATTTCGCGACGGCGTGCCGGCGACCAAGGAAGCGGTGACGCTCATTCTCGCCACCATCGACCGCATCAAGGCCATTCTGGAATCGCTGGAGAAAGAGCAGCGCGAGCCGGACGGCTCCGACGACGATCTGATTGCGGACCTCGGGCGCATGATGGAGCGGGTGAGCGTGCCGTCCGCCACCGAGTACACCGTCGGCACGCTGACGCCGCAGGTGCTTGAGCGGCCGTTGCGTCCGGGCGAGAGCACCCTCGACGATCTCGAGCGTGCCTTCCGCGCGACGGCCGTCGAGCCGCCGCAAGTCAAGCCGCAAAGGGCCGACAAACCCGCGCTGGCCGAGGGCGCGGCCGCCGACGAAAACAGCAAGAGCGGCAGTCAGTCGATCCGGGTCACCGTCGACACGCTCGAACTCCTGATGACCACAGTGTCCGAGCTGGTGCTCACGCGCAACCAGCTGCTCGAGATCGGGCGCCGGCACGACAATTCCGAATTCAAGGCGCCGCTGCAGCGGCTGTCCAACGTCACTGCCGAGCTGCAGGAGGGCGTCATGAGGACGCGCATGCAGCCGATCGGCAATGCATGGCAGAAGCTGCCGCGCATCGTACGTGATCTGTGCAACGAACTCGGAAAGCAGATCGAGCTGGAGATGCAAGGCGCCGAGACCGAGCTCGACCGGCAGGTGCTCGACCTGATCAAGGATCCGCTCACGCACATGGTGCGCAATTCCGCCGATCACGGCCTCGAATCGCCGGAGGAACGACGCACGCTCGGCAAACCCGAGCGTGGCCACATCCGGCTGTCGGCCTATCACGAAGGCGGGCACATGATCATCCAGATCGCCGACGACGGGCGCGGACTCGACACCGAACTCGTCAAGGCCAAGGCGATCGCGCAGGGCCTCGCCACCAAAGCCGAGATCGACAAGCTGTCGGAAGCGCAGATCCACAAGTTCATCTTCTCGCCGGGGTTCTCCACCGCAGCCAAGGTTACCAACGTGTCCGGCCGCGGCGTCGGCCTGGACGTGGTGCGCAACAATATCGACCGGATCAGCGGCACCGTCGACGTGAAGTCGATCACCGGTGTGGGCCTGAGCTTCATCATCAAGATTCCGCTGACGCTTGCGATTGTCGCCGCATTGATCGTCGAGGTGGCCGGCGAGCATTTCGCCATTCCGCAAACGTGCGTTGTCGAACTGGTGCGCGTGCGCGGCGGCGATCACCGCATCGAGCGCATACGGGAGACCGCGGTACTGCGCCTGCGTGACAAGCTGCTGCCGGTGGTGCGGCTGAGCCATCTGCTCGGATCGGATGACGGCACGGCGGGCGAGGTCGAAAACGGCTACGTGGTCGTCACCCAGGTCGGCAGCCACACCTTCGGCATCGTCGTCGACGGCGTGTTTCACACCGAGGAGATCGTGGTAAAGCCGATGGCGAGCAAGCTGCGCCACATCGCCATGTTCTCCGGCAACACGATCCTCGGCGACGGTTCGGTGATCATGATCATCGATCCCAACGGCATCGCCCGGGCGCTCGGCAACACCGTCACCTCGCATTCGACGACCGAATATGACGCCGCCCAACCGGAGGAAGCCGTCGAAGCAAGCACCTCGCTGCTCGTATTCCGCGCCGGCTCCACGCAGCCGAAGGCGGTGCCGCTGGCACTGATCACCCGGCTGGAGGAGGTCGACGCAAAAACCATCGAAATGTCGGACGGCCGCCACATGATGCAGTACCGCGGCCAGCTGATGCCGCTCATCAGCATGAGCGAAGGCGTCGGCGTCAAGGCCGAGGGTGCGCAGCCGCTGCTGGTGTTTTCCGACGGCGTCCGCTCGATGGCGCTGGTGGTCGACGAGATCATCGATATCGTCGAGGACCGTCTCGATATCCAGGTGGCCGGCGACAGCCCCGGCGTGCTCGGCTCGGCCGTCATCAAGGGGCAGGCGACCGAGATCATCGACGTCGGTCATTTTCTGCCGCTCGCCTTCGAAGACTGGTTCCGCCGCAAGGATCACCCGGTGCGCCGGCGTCCGCGCGCGGTGCTGCTGATCGATGACTCGCCGTTCTTCCGCAACATGCTCGGCCCGGTGCTGCAGGCCGCCGGGTTTGCGGTCACCGCAGTCGGCTCCGCCCAGGAGGCGCTCGACCTGCTGCGCGACGGCCGCGCCTTCGATGTCGCCGTTACCGATATCGAGATGCCGGAGATGGACGGCTTTGAATTCACCGAGGCCGTGCGCGCCGATCCGCGCACCGCCAAACTGCCGGTGGTCGCGCTGTCTTCCGTGGTGTCGGCCGAGGCGATCGAGCGCGGCCGCCGCGCCGGTTTGCACGATTATGTCGCCAAATTCGACCGCCAGGGGCTGATCGCATCGCTCAAGGAACAGACCGAGGTGAATTGTGCAGCGTGACGGGCAAACCACGAACGCTGTCCCGGGCGGCAGCCACCTCGACGAATTCGTCACCGCCATGGTGGGCGAGCAGCTGTTCGGGCTGCCGATCCGGCGGGTGCAGGACGTGTTCAGGCCGGAGCGGGTGACGCGGGTGCCGCTGGCGCCGCCCGAGATCGCCGGCGTGCTCAATTTGCGCGGCCGCATCGTCACGCTGATCGACCTGCGGCGGCGGCTCGGCTTTGCCGCGTCTGTGGAGCAGGGGGAGTGCATGGCGATCGGCGTGGACACGCGCGGGGAATCCTACGGCCTCCTGACCGACAGTATCGGCGAGGTGCTCAAGCTCGGCGAGGAGACGCGCGGATCCAATCCGGTCAATCTCGAGCCGGCGCTGGCGCGCGTGTCGGCCGGCCTCCACCGGCTCGACGGACGGCTGTTGATAGTGCTCGACATCGACCGCGTGCTCGACGTCGGGGTCAGTGCGATCGCCGCTTGAGACAGGGCGGCACGGGAACGAGACACACGGTGACACAGAAGAGGTGGAGTGATGAGAACCTGTTTGGTCGTTGACGACTCCAGCGTCATCCGCAAGGTGGCGCGGCGGATCTTGGAAGGGCTCGATTTCCAGATCATCGAGGCCGAGGACGGCGAGCAGGCGCTCGCGGCTTGCCAGATGCACCTGCCGGAGGCGGTGCTGCTCGACTGGAACATGCCGAAGATGGACGGCTACGAGTTCCTGCGCACGTTGCGCAAGCTGCCCGGCGGCGACGCGCCCAAGGTCGTGTTCTGCACCACCGAGAACGACGTCGCCCACATTGCGCGCGCGCTGCACGCCGGCGCCAACGAATACATCATGAAGCCGTTCGACAGGGAGATCGTCGAGGCCAAATTCCAGGAAGTCGGGTTGATCTGACCGCTCCGCCCGAGCGCCGTCACGGTCAGCATCCCGGCCAGCCGATGAGTCTCGTCGCCCCGCCCTCGTCCCCCGCCGCCCGCGCTCCCGGGCGACGCACCCGTGTCATGATCGTCGATGACGCCGTGGTGGTGCGCGGGCTGTTTGCGCGTTGGGTGGAGGCGGAGCGCGACCTCGAGCTGGTTGCCGCGCTGCGCACCGGCCGCGAGGCGGTCGACCAGATCGCGCGCGTCGAGCCCGACGTGGTGGTGCTCGACATCGACATGCCGGACATGGACGGCATGACCGCGCTGCCGCTGCTGCTCGCCAAGAAGCGCGACCTCGTCGTCATCATGGCCTCGACGCTGACCCGGCGCAACGCCGAGATCAGCCTGCAGGCGCTGTCGCTCGGTGCCACCGACTACATTCCCAAGCCGCCCACCACCCGCGACGTCACCATCTCGGTCAGCTTCCGCCGCGACCTGATCGAGAAGATCCGCCAGCTCGGCCTGCGGGCGCGGCGGCGGCTCGGCCCGGCGCCGATGCAGTCGCCGCCGGCGGCAATGGGGGCGCCGTCGATCGCCCCGCGCCAGCCGGCGGAGCCCGCTCCCGCCACCGTGACCCTGCGACCAATGCCGGTGACGCCGCCGCGCGTGCTGCTGATCGGTTCCTCCACCGGCGGTCCGCAGGCGCTCGACGCCATCATCACCCGCATCGGCGGCGTGCTCGAGCGCGCGCCGGTGCTGATCACCCAGCACATGCCGCCGACCTTCACCGCCATCCTGGCCGAGCATCTCGCCCGCAGCAGCAAGCGCGCGGTGCGCGAGGCGAGCGACGGCGAGGAGATCAATGCCGGCGCCGTCTACATCGCCCCCGGCGGCAAGCACATGCGGGTTGCCCGCCGCGACGGCGTCGCGGTGGCCGTGGTCGACGACGGCCCGCTGGTGAATTTCTGCAAGCCGGCGGTCGACCTGCTGTTCACTAGCGCTGCGGCCGTGTGGGGCCACCGCGCGCTGGCCCTGGTGCTGACCGGCATGGGCGCCGACGGCCTGGAAGGCGCGCGCGCCATCGTCGCCGCCGGCGGGCACGTTCTGGCGCAGGACGAAGCCAGCAGCGTGGTCTGGGGCATGCCCGGCCAGGTCGCCCATGCCGGCCTGTGCTCGGCGCTGCTGCCGGTCGACGAGATCGCGCCCGCGCTCATCCGTCTGTTCGCTGGCGAGCGTGCGGCGGAGCCGGCCAGCAGCCGGCCGGCCGCGCGCGCGGGCGCAGCCGCGGACTCCGGAGGCCAGGCATGACTCCGGAAGACTTCGACTATCTGCGTCATCTGTTGCGGGAGCGCTCCGGCCTGGTGCTGGCGGCCGAGAAGGAGTACCTGGCGGAAAGCCGGTTGCTGCCGTTAGCGCGCCGGCACGGGCTTGAGACGCTGACCGCGTTGGTCGACCGGCTGCGCGCATGTCCGCCTGCCGCCCTCGCCACCGAGGTGGTCGAGGCCATGACCACCAACGAGACCTTCTTTTTCCGCGACAAGATTCCCTTCGAGCACCTGCGCGACACCATGCTGCCGGCGCTGATCGAGGCGCGCGCGCGCAGCAGGCGCATCCGCATCTGGTGCACCGCCGCCGCCAGCGGCCAGGAGCCCTATTCGATCGCCATGGTGCTGAAGGCCATGGGCGACAGGCTGGCCGGCTATCGCGTCGACATTCTCGCCACCGACATCGCCGGCGCGGTGCTCGAGCGCGCCAGGGCCGGCATTTACACCCAGTTCGAGGTGCAGCGCGGGCTGCCGGTGCAGGCGCTGGTGCAACATTTCAGTCAAACCGGCGAGCAGTGGCAGATCGCGCGCGAGCTCCGCGCCATGGTTCAGTTCCGCCCGCTCAATCTGCTCAACGATTTTTCGCCGCTTGGCATGTTCGACGTGGTGTTCTGCCGCAACGTGCTGATCTATTTCGACCAGCCGACCAAGGCCGGCGTGCTCGAGCGCCTGGCGCGGCAGATGCCGGACGACGGCTATCTGGTGCTGGGCGCGGCGGAAACCGTGGTCGGGCTGACCGAGTCGTTCCGGCCGGTGGCCGACAAGCGCGGGCTCTATGTGCCGGACGCGGCCGTGCGGCGCGCCGCGCTGGGCAAGGGCGCGGCGCGCAATGTGGTGCAGTTCGCGGCGAAGGGTTAGCGCGCGCTGCCCTGCGCCGCCGTTGCCGGGCTTGAGCCGGAAATCCATGATAAACGACCGGGATGCCGGACGATCGCCTGACCGCCAAATTCCGTCCGCGGCTCGAAGCC
>Ga0210122_1000100_pt1 | contig 24652 bp, 23 predicted proteins | sample Muzzi_CordB_D2_FD_185530 | JGI IMG/M metagenome (GOLD analysis project Ga0210122, IMG submission 185530) | Wetland microbial communities from San Francisco Bay, California, USA, that impact long-term carbon sequestration - Muzzi_CordB_D2 (SPAdes) | ecosystem: Environmental > Aquatic > Marine >... | reverse complement strand
CCCCGCCTGTACAGTGCCTTACCGGTGCATACGATGTAAGTCGAGTCGACGCTTCCCTCCCAGCCGTGCAATAAAATAACCAGACCGTTGCTCTTTATTGATTTTTGAGGGGAATAAAATCCGAGCAGTCGAACGCCCCCGGAAGTGGTGACAATCATCTCACGGGCAGCTTCGGTCATGGGATTTGGGCCCCGGGCGCGCAAGGAACTGCTGGCCAGAATGGTTTGCAGGTGGCGGTTTCGCAGATACCATGCGGGCCGAAAAGATTCCGAAGTCAACGCCATCAACTTTCTCCGCTTTCCAAGGTCTCCTGGAAGGTCATTTCCGCAGACTGATAGAACACCAATTCCCATTGTCCGTCCGATGTATCGTGGCGAATGATATATGTGGCATCATCGCTGCCCAATATTTTAAAGTAGCGGTGATCCGGCGACAGCCACCGGTCCACAACTTCCCTGACCTCAATTTTATAGGTCGCCATCCGAATGAGACGGGGGGTTTCTTCTCCCCGATATCCGGCATAGCATTCTACCTGAAGGTGCATGAGAATCTTGATTCCTCAACATCGTTTAAAGATATCATCAGTATCGAAAAATTATTGAAAAATGGTCAATAACCTTTTTATAAACCAACTTTCGACTATTGCATTATTCCCTTCATAATGCTCCTAATTGCACGATGGATCAATAACAAAAAGAATGGATTGAATTCAACCCCACATTGTAATAGCCTGTGAGTTGTTCCTTTTTAAATATTACCTGAATCTTGCATGAAAATTAATGAGAAGTCTGAAAAATGTTCAATTACAGATGGTTGTAATAAATTGAGAAGCAAAGCAAATTACCCAATCAGTAAAAAGGATTATAGTCGATTTTATCTCATTAATTTTCACCCTGCGGGCGAGCCGGAGGCTTTCATCTGCTGTGTTATTAAGGGTTCGGCATCCCGCCTAAGGCGGGATAGCCTTACCCTTAAGTGCCTTGCATATGAAAGCCTCCAACTTGTGCAAAATCCAGGTACTAAAAAAAAATCGGGTTCTGAATGAAATATTTTAATGTTTACTTGATTACGGCCTTGCTGGTAATTGCACCACTTGTCCTGTTGCCGTCTGTTTCGGCTGCCCAACAATCGGTATTGCAGGATAAGAATATTGTGGTGGTCTATGATCAGTCCCTTGACAGCGCTGCCCGTGAAATCATGCGGATTTATCCGGAACTTAAGCTGGAACTGGAAGAATTCTTCGAGTGGGGTCTGGGCATCCGGCCGCAGATTCTTCTTGTCGGCGACACCCAGGCATTTCAGAAAATTACTCACAACAATCTTTTCGTGGCCTTCGCGGTACCTGAAAAAAATCTGATCGTCATTGATTTTTCAAGAATGAATGTCCAGCCTTTTACCCTCAACATCACTTTGAAGCACGAATTGTGTCATCTCATGCTGCACCGACACATCCCGGACCGTCATCTTGCTAAATGGATCGATGAGGGGGTCTGCCAGTGGGTCAGCGACGGTATCGGAGAAATTTTCGTCAACAAGGGCTGGTCCGGCCTCGATGCCGCCGTCATGGCCGGCCGTATCATACCCTTGAAGCGTCTGACAAATTATTTCCCCCGGGACGGGGAATCACTGGTACTGGCCTATGAACAAAGCAAGAGTGTGATCCATTACATAGTCAGGCAATACGGCCATAGTGCGATTATGCAAATACTGGATTTTCTGAAAAACGGTGAAACCGTGGAGACTGCCATCCTGAGCAATCTCGCCATTCCACCTGAGCAACTGGAAGCAGAATGGCTTGATCACCTCGAAAGCACCCCCCGCTGGCTGGTTTTTCTGGCAAGTCACCTGTACGCCATCCTCTTTTTTGTGGCCTCCGTCTTAACGATGTTGGGTTTTATCCGGTATTTGAGACGCCGGAAAAAAATTTATGAAGCGTGGGAAGAAGAGGATGGGCAAGATGAAGAATGAAAAGCGTATATTTTATAGTATGCGGCCTTTAGATCACCTTTTCAGCGTGGTTGGCTTTTCAAAAACATAATTCCGTTAGCGCTTCCGGATCACCCACAGGGCCGTCACATATGCAAATACCCCGGCGGCAGCAACTTGCGGTATTCCCCAACTCATCGCCACCTGGGTTGCCAATATGGCGGACAGAACGGACGCGCAACCGTTAACCGACCAAGCGTATGCGCGCTCAACCGGCGTGTCGAGAAGGTAACGTATTCCAAGGGGGAAGGGCAGCCCCATCCAGAAGCCGGCCGGCAATAGAAAAAGAAATATTATTACATAGAGCATGCCGGTCGAAGCTTTCAGGATATCCAATAGAAGCAGTTCAAAAATAACTGTCTCCAAAACCAGCAGCAAGATTAATATGGCCAACGGGATTCGAAGATTGTGCGGCGGTTTTTTATGGGCCCAAATTCCACCCAGACCTGAAAAAAACAGGATTCCGGCAATTACAATGGTAAAGCTAATGACGGGATCGCCCACCAGAATGATAAATCGTTTGATAAAATAGATTTCGACAAACATAAATCCGGTGCCGACTGCAAAAAAAAAGATAATCCGGGAAAACTCGGGTTTGCGGCTCCCGCGAGTGCTCACTACCAGGGGGATGATCAGCAGCATCAGCGCCACAAAGAGGGCCTCAATAAAGACGACTGAAACCACTATTTCACCGGACATAAAAAGGGCATAAATTCGACTGCCCATGCTATGGTAGAGCATTTTCACCCTGGACCACTTCAGGAACCGGCCGGGAAACGGCCGCCTATCAGACTGGGGGGCGACATCGAGAAAATATTGGTGAAAAAAATCGTTTTGGCGACCGGCCCGGTACGCCGCAGCCAGCCGGTTAATTACATCGAAGTGATAGGGTTTATCAAACATGTTAAATCGATTGGCCTTCTCTCGGCGCAGGCCCGGCAGGAAAACCAGGTCAAAATTTCTCGTTCCGGCAAATTCTGTCAAGCGCCTGACATCGATAATCGAATTTGAGATAAGCAGTGTGAACGTGTCAAAATTGCGCAGAACCGCCAGGTGGTCACCGGCGTTTTGGATCCCTTTTTGATTAACGGCCTGGTAAGCCGTCGCCCAAAGACGCAGCGAATCCGAGGGGGGTAGAAGCAGTTTGCGGGAAATGATTACGATCCCGCCGGGCCTTAGATGATTCAGGTATTCGACAACTGCCTCAATGGTGAAAAAATGATCCTGATTCAGGGCCGTGGTTCCCGGAATTGATGTGCCCCAATTGTCAATATGAATGATATCGTATGCCGTGCCGTCTTGTGCCAGGAATGACCTGGGATTTTGGTTGATGATTTTATGGGGGTACTGCCGGCGTAAAATTTGTGCAATATCAGCGGATGGTTCAACAATGGATATATCCTTGGCACCGGAAGCCGCGGCACAGGGTATGGACGATCCACCATTGGATACGATCAGCAGAACACGCTCCGGATGCCGCCTGACGTAATAACCGCTATAGGATAGCAGGTATTTTGCAAAACGGACTCCGTCCGAAGTATCCCGGTTATCATATAATACAATCTGGTTGTCGCCGTCTTTGAAGACGGCATTCTGTCCGGCTATCGTTTCCGTATATTTAAGACTCAAACCGGGTGCATAACGAATGTACGGGGTCGTGATACGATCGATTCGACCCCTGATACCGGTTTTCGTTTCGACTATGCGGGTTGCGGGAAACTGCAGGATTTGAGAAAGCGCTTTGTACGGGGACGGTTTTACCTGAATTAACCTGTCCCCCGGCGCGGTCAGCATAAAAAAGGCAAAAAAAACAAATGTCAGAATTCCGGCTGCCCCCAGAATATGCCACATCTTCCGATCTTTCTGTCCGGCAATACGGTTGAAGTGACGGCGGGCGGTTGAGAATATGGCAGGGATTGAAGCTATCAGGGCGCAAATAATGATAAGTTTTCCTTCTCCCAAGCGGGGCAGCAATGGGATCGGCAGTGCAGCACCCAGTGCAGAACCCGACATGGAGGCAAAATATACCAGGCCTGCTTTATGTGGGACTGAAATGTAGGCCATGGAAATTAGCATTCCTGAAAAAAAGAAGGGTAGGGCCGGCAGCAGATAAGCAACCAGCAGGTAAAAAATCTGGCTGGACGCTACCGGAAGCCTAAAATAGTCCAGTGGTAAATGATTTAACAGCAGAAATGAGAATATCGCGGAAAATGAGTAAAGGTATAAAAGCGCGCAAAGCCAACGTCGGTAAACCATCGGTTGCAACCAGGATTTTTTGCGGATATCGAGAATGCTTAAAAAGGTACCACTGGCACCGAATCCAAAAAGCGCGATGCTGATCACCATAAATGACAGATGATTCCACTGCCCGATGGAAAACACCCGGGTGAGAAGCACCTCAAAGGCGAGGGTGGAAAGAGAGACAAAAAAAACGGAATATAGAAGCATAAAATTGTCAGTCGTCCATTGTTAGTGGTCCGTTGTAAATCAGAAGTCTCACACATTCTATCTCTCAAGCGCAACCCCTGTCATGGGAACAAACAACACTCCGGTTATCTGCCGGGTGGTATATTCATTTCCCTGTCTGGTGACGAGCGTGAGATTCTGGTATGAGAAGGGGTTGCCGAGGGGCAAGATAAGCCGCCCGCCGTCTTTGAGCTGCTTTAGCAACGGCGGTGGAACATGGTTGACGGCGGCGGTGATCATGATGGCATCAAAAGGGGCCGCATCTTGCCAGCCGAAGTAGCCGTCGCCATGCCGGGTGAAAATGTTGTCGTATCCCAGGGCCTTCAGAAGCCTGGTTGATTTTTTGTGAAGCTTTTCTTTGATTTCAATCGAGTACACCGCGTTGACGATTTCAGCCAAAATGGCAGCCTGGTATCCTGAGCCGGTCCCGATCTCCAGAACCCGGTCGTTAAATTTGAGTTTCAGACTGGCTGTCATCAGGGCGACCACATAGGGTTGAGATATGGTCTGCCCCTCGCCGATCGGAAGGGCGGTGTCGGCATAGGCAGAGGATAATATCTGTTGCGGCACGAAACTGTGGCGGAGTACGGCGCGCATTGCCGCCAGGACTTGCGGATCAGTTATGCCTTGGCCGGCTATATCGTTTTGAACCAGCTTGTCTCTGGCGGCTTTAAATTTCGGGTTATCCGGCACCACATCAGCCTGCAAGGAAAACGGGATAACACTCAGGATGCTTAGAAAGAGGAGGATCTTTTTCATGGTAAACCTCCCGCGGGTGGTTAAGGAGTGATCGGTTTTAGATCCAAATTAATTATATCCCCGTTTGGCAACCAACGACCATTCGCAGCGGTTGAAACATCATTTAAGGTGTTGCACCCATCCGAACTCTATAACATAAAAAGAGGATGTTTACATCACGAAAGCAAATACTGCAGCGCCCCAGTTTCAAAATTCACATTCGCCTCCATGGCCCCTTCTAAATCCCAGATGTTTTAAAATTTTTTTTACTTTTTCGCAATAATACTATATATTGAAAACATAATATTTTTTCTCGTTTCAACCACATATCAAAAAAGGAGTGGATGAATGGCTTTATTTGGTAAAAAGGAACCAGAGGCAAAAACGCCCGGCGTACCGCCGTCGCCTATCAAAAAGGATTTGCCGAAAGAGCAAAAAATAATCACGCCAAAAAGTCCGGCCAGCGTCGGCGCTAAGGATACATCAAAAGATACAACCTATTTGGGAAAAAATCTGAAAATTAACGGGAACGTATCCGGCGAAGGGAATTTGATCATTCTGGGCACATTCGACGGAGAATTCGATTTAAAAGGGCAATTGAAGGTCGCCCAGGGTGCGGTGATCAAAGGCAACATCAAAGCTACCGGAGTATCCATCAACGGCAATGTAGATGGTACCATCGTGGCGAGTGAGAGAATACTGCTGGATACGACCGCCTCAATCAAAGGTCGCCTGGTGACCCCCAAGATTTCTATACAGGACGGTGCTGTTTTTGACGGAGAACTCCAGATGAGCAGAAAACCGGAATCAGCGCCGAAAGCTGCAACTCCGGACGCAAAACCAAACCCAAAAGCACCGACAATATCTGAGATAAAATAAAAATTAAGGTTAAACGTTCAGAGTTCAAAGGTTCAGAGGTTTTGACTGCAAAAAATAGGAAGCGAGGATTCCCCAATTCAAACCCTTTGCTCGAACGCCCTGATCTGGCTGCACCTATTTCTTAAAATTTTTGAGCTTGATACATCAAGAAAATCCTGAAAGGTGAACCCTGAACCTTTAAACCTATTCGAACAAGGAGAAATCTAATATGGATAAAGATACTGCAAGCGGTACAACATCTTTATTGAGCAAAGAAGTAAAAATAGAAGGTGACATTCAGGGCAGTGAAAATCTTCAGGTGGAAGGTAAATTTAAGGGATCCATCAAACTGGCCGGCGATATTTTCGTGGGTCCGACAGGGGTTGTCGAAGCCGATGTCGAAGCCGATAATGTTGTTATTCAGGGACAACTTAGCGGCAATGTCACGGCTCGCAAGCAACTTCAGATTCAGTCTTCCGGCAAACTGGTGGGAGACTGTTCGGCACAATCCATTGACATCAAAGAAGGGGCTCTTTTCGAAGGCCGCTCGAAAATGATCAGATGAATAAATAGGTCGTAAGTTGGTTAGCTCATAAGTTCGTGAGTTGGTGCGTTCATAAGTAGTTGAGCTATACAGAAAAGATTACTCCTTTTTTGCTGTTCAGATATTTAAATCCATTCCTGTCGAAATAACCATCTTACGAACTCACGAACTCAAGAGCTTACCAACTCATAGCTTATTCGTCGGATCGCCCTTGGCCACCATGGCCGAAAGAACCTCTCTTTCCGGCTTCCCGGGAAGAATACCGGCTAAATCGGCTTCCAGAACGATAACGCCGTGCTGGTTGCGATAGATTACCTCGGCCCTGGACCGGTTGCGTTCGTCAATTTCCTTGATGGTAAACGTGCATTCGATGGTGTCACCAAAATATACCGGCCGTTTGAAACGAAAGTTCATCTCTGAGGCCAGCCACCCGATTTGCCCTCCAATCTCGGTCAGTAAGCTTCCCACCAGCAATCCATGACAGATGCGATCATGGAAACTTTTTACCTCGGAAAATCGTTTTTCAAAATGAATCGGATTGTAGTCACGCGTCACATCGGCAAACGCCAGCATATCTTTTTCGGTGAACCGGCGCGAGACGACAAACGTATCCCCGACCGTCAATCCTTGAATGGCTTTTCTGCGGATCTCTGACATGAATGATCACCTGCACGTAGGAACAGTATGGATGGATCGTAAATGGGAGTGTATATACTGAAAAGTGAGGGGGGGATCAATAATTAAATAGTGACAGGCGCGCGGGGCGGCGTCTGTGACGCCGGAATAGAAGCTGAAGACTCAAAACCGACTATATGATGCCGCTGGTCGTCTCGGCATGCCGCTTTATTAAGTCGATCACCCTATTATCCGGTTCAAATAAAAGTTCGTGGCAGGAGATACGGGTAGCCAATTTTTCAAAAAATTCCATCGTATATTCCATGCAAGCCGCATCCCAGTGGGGCGGAAATGAGCATTGCAGCAGTTTCAGCACCGATTCGGCGCCGGATAGCTGTTGGATCGCATTCTTTCGGCCGTGTCGCAAAAAAAATATTTTTTCCAGCTTAATTCCCCCGGGAGATCCGAATTTGGCTTCACCGTGCCAGGGTGTCCCATACATCCGCAATTGTCCGTTGACTTGACGCACCAAAGTCCGATCGTCGCTTAATACCGCCACCCCGGCTTCCTGATTCCATAGATTGGCCAGAGTGCTTTTACCGGCACCGGATTCACCGCTAAACAGCATTCCTTTTCCGTAATAATCAATGCCACAGGCGTGCAGGATAACGCCATATCCCCGGGCCAGATAATTTATCATCAACAGTTCCATGGTCGGCCCAAAAAAAGGATCGTTAAATTGCCCTCCGGGTGCCGCAAAATAAAGCTCGGCTCCTTTGAATTGATGAGGTAAAACCAGCAGTCGCCGCAAATCAGGATATTGTTCGAAAATATAAATAATAGACGAGGCGCCATTACGGTAAAGACGCCAGATTGGTGGACTGTCAAAAAATTTTTGCCCCAGTTCTATCGGCGATGCACCCAGGTGAAGTTCCAGATGAATATCAGCGCGGCTGTCGAAAATGAAAGGCTGGTACGCCGGAGGCGGATCCAAATCAGATCGTCCGGATTTCCATTCAATCGCAGTTGTTATGTCACCGATTCTGATCTTAATATTTGAGGGCATGCAATGAATTCAGCGAAAGGCAAAAGGTGAAAGGTTAAAAGCGGATTTTATCTTATGCTATATTCAACTCACCACATGTCGCTGCGGGTCATGCCATGAGCTGTCGACTATCAGCGATGCACCGGCCCACAAGTGCCGAAGCATACCGATCTGCATGCTGCCAAGCTTTTGATTCTATGAGCTGTCAGCTACGAGCGATGAGCTGATTTTATGATCCCGCATCCTGGCAGGGTTGAAATACAGGCGGACCACAATTGCCACCGGAAGGACCGCCAAGTCCCGAGGTTTTACAAACCGCCAGAACCGCTGTTTTGGCGTCCAGCTTAATTTTGGTAATTTCAGGCTTAATATATTTTTTCTTTTCTTTTTTCATCATTTAATTCAATAAACTCGAATAACCGCTTCAATCTCTTTGAGCTGGGTCACAAAGGCACTCAAATCCGCTTCAGCTTGCCGGGGTGGCACGTCATATTCAGCTATAATTTTATCCTTGAGGGCCTCCAAATTCCGCTCGCCGTCCAGTTGCTCCCAGACAAAGGCACCCATTTCATTCAATTTGTATATGCTGCCCATATCGCCGACGTTGTCTTTGATCGGCACCAGAATTGTCTCATCCTCGATGCGGCGGAAAACAAAACTCTCATTTCTTTGATAGTGTTGGCTCAAATCAAGCATTTTAAAAGCAATGTCAGCCTTACCGTGTTAGTTTTTTGTTGGAGAAAATATTTTTAGTTAATATTAACATTAATTGCCTAAAAAAGCCAGAATTCATAAGATGGCACGATCATGGATTTTCTTCAAAATATTGAACCTGGTAGGTCAAAACTTCTAATTCCGAATTTTTCCAGGCCTCGGAAGGCAGGCCGGCTTTCAAACACAGGTGGCTCAGAAAATCTTCAGGGCCGGGCAACTGCTCCCATACCTGAGGTAAGAAAGTGGCACTGGCATGTCCTTTGCGAATAATGACCCCGTCAACATGGGCACGCAGTTTTTGAGCCAGATCCTGTCCGTCCCGAAACGCAAGCGGCTGTGGCTCGGTTAATATACTGACTTCTATCTCGGTCCGGTCCAGTTCATCTTTCGACAGCGGAGAAAAACGGGGATCATGAAACGCCGCATTGACCGCATTGCGTTTGACACCTTCCAATACAGTTTCCGTCGATGTCAAATTGCCGATGCACCCGCGCAACCGCCCCTTGATTTTTAGCGTGACAAAGGTTCCGCAATGCAACTGATAGCAATCATCCCCCAGGTCCGGAAGCAGGTCTTGGGAGACATTGCTGCCCAGTTTATCCCGAATGGTTTTGCGTGCCAGTTTGACCAGGACCTGGCCCTGGGCTTCACTGAATTGCGCACCGGCGTTGACTTTATTTTCCATAGTTTGGTCTCCATAAAGAGCGGTGGCGGCATATCCCACTACCCGTGAACGATCACCGGCCGTATCACCGCTGAATGTTCCCGGTCGCGATCTACCGCCAACGTTTGAAATAGATCGGGCTGCTGACGTAATTTTGCGGCATCTTTGTGAAGATTGATTCTGCCAAGAGGAGTCTGATAGGCGGCAACGTCGCAGATGGCCACGTTTTTAAGGCCGATACGATGATCGGGTCCCATCAGGATGACTTTGGAAAATTGACCAGCCGGTAAAACCCGGGCCACGTGGGCGGCGGTCCAACCCGAGTAAATATGGCCGGCATGGGGCATAATAATGGCCCTGAGGCGTTTGTTTTTGGGAATTTGGATGCGGGTATCTCGAGCTTTGCGGGCAAGTTGATCGATGTCCCGGGCTAATCCGAAAGGATCAGCCGGGTAAAAGCGGCCGGCCCAGACCGGTTGGCGGACACTCTCCGCACCGACCGCACGGGGGAGCAAGAGCGCTGACAGAATGAGAGCCGGCACGAGCAGTAAGAACGGATTGGTTGTTTTCTTCATCGGAAACTACCAACTTGCAGTGGAAATGGACTGATTAATATTACAACGGGCGCCAGGGAGTGTCAATAATCGGAATGAAGAATGATCAAGTAATAAGTCGCTTCGCTCAATCAATTATTTTTAAATAATATAGACAGGATTCCTTAAATTCGCCATTCGCCATTCGCCATTTGACATTTGTCATTCGACATTTATTACACGGTCGCTTCCACCACCGTTTCTTCATCCGGTATGTCGCAGGTGTTAACGGCTTCTCCGAACAGCGGTTTCCATTGGGGCGGGTACATATTATTTAACACCACATTGAACATAAACGTCAAAATGTCATGGACCGATACTTTCGCCTGGGGTCTGGATAAAAGTTTGACCATATAGATATGCTGCCCGAATAGTGCTTTCAGATCGGCAAGTTGATGCAGAAAGGTGATGGCCTCCATTCGCAATCCTTTGGAATTCTGAGAACGCCCGGCGTTGTTTTCCAGATCGACCTTAAACTGACAGGTTTTGGCATAGGATGAATTCATTAACTGCTCACGGATCTGCTGCTTTTCGAAAATATTTTGTGATTCGACGCATTCTTTGATAGCATGGGCCAGTGATTTGCGTTCCTTTGCCAGCACTTTACCGAACATGTACTTCACGGTATCCGGCAAGAGCACTTCAATGGCTCTCAGAGACCTTTCCTTCTCACCCACTTTAACCCGAAACTCGACCACGGCACTGTGCCAGAACATGCGACTGGCTTCTTCAAAAATGCCGCTTTCGAAATTTTGAGGTTTATTGGCATTGATCATCATATTGCGAAGTTCGCCAAACAACTTGGCGGTCTGCTCAAATAAAAGCTCTCCGGTGACCACTTTATAGATCATCACCAGGTTTGCATGCCAGTCCTGAAGGTGTAAAATTTTTCCCAGATTGCCAAATTTGATGGTTAACACATCGTTTCGGATAAAATGGGATGGGGTCGCATAAAAGGGCGTTCCGCCCAGCATGGGTTGTTTGGTTCTGGTATATTTTGATTTTTCGAAATCGACCGCCGTTTCAACATCAATAATCCCGAGTGAGAATTCCTGGGCCGACCGCAAAAACAGCGGGTACCTGGCAGGATCTCCTGCCACAAATAAATTGTCGGGTTTCAGGTCACGCATGGATACCCGTTTTTGTCTAAACCAGGCCAGGATGTCGAGCAAGTTGAGCGCGATGGCACTCATCTGGGCGCTGTTCTGCTCAAAAGAGGACATGTATACATAGTTTTTGATGGTTTTGCGGTAACTATCAATCACATCCAAATTTTCCTGCATGGCTTTCTTTAGCAGGAGATTCAACTGATTAACAAAATTTGCTGGAAATTTGTCGCCATCTGCGACGACTTCTTTTTGTGCCAGAGCCGAATAAAACCAGGATTGAAACTGATAAATAGGAATATTGGAATTAATACCTGTTTCGGCGACCAGTCTGCGGATATCAGCCTCAACTCGATTGTAAACCTCTCTCACTTCAAACAGGGCATCATTTTCAACGCCATAGCGCCCCTTAAATTTCGCCGGCTCAAATATGATTTCGGCATTCTCGAATATTTCCCTGGAAATGAGATGTTTAATATCATGAAGTTCTTCGAGGATATGACCCAGGAAATAGTATTGTGACAGATCCATGAAATAAACAAAGGTGCTGTTTATTTTTAAGTAATCCTGATATTCCGTCGACCGGCGCACCCAGTTGATATATTTGTCTTCCAGATTTTCGGCCGGAATATCTTCGCTGTAAGGAAAGGTATGGATCTGGCCCAGGATGACCGAGACTTTTGGTACAATGCACTCTTTGGGTATCAGCTTATTGACGATAGCCACTTCTTTTTTGATGCTTTCAATATAGTATTCAAAGTCGGTCACCGGTCTGGCCGGTACTTTGACAACCATGTGTACATCATAGATCACATAATAACATTTGCTCTTGCTGCCGGCATCTTCACCCAACGGACCAATGGTCATGCGCCGTTTGGCCCAATCTGCCATGTGTCTGACTCTCAATTCATATATGTGATTGGGCCCTGCTGATTTGGACATCAGCGGCACAAATTCGGCCTTGGCATCCGGATCCGCACCAATCTGGCATTTATACAGATTTAAAAAGAAACGAACGATATCCAGCCGGGTGGGAAGTCCTTCTTTTATTACCGAAGTTGTCTCCTTATTTTCCGGGTCGGCGATATCAGGGGAAACTCCCTCAACCGAACGCTTGGATCTAAACCAGATCAGGAAAAACAATAGCAGCACCAGCAAGGTCAGGGTCGGGACTATTTGGAAGGTGGTCGATATCTTATTTGTTGTAAAAAGATGATTTAAGTTGGATTCAAATCGATTCCATTTTGAAGTTACCGTGTTTCTCACTACCAGAAATATGTGTTTTATATTTCTTTTTTCGTAGGACTGAATATCGTTTTTTTCAATAATTTCATCTTTATATATAATAGTACCATCATTCAAATAAATTACTTTTTTATCATCAACCGTTTTAACGGTGCCGTTGTTTAAGAGGATAACGTATTTATCGGTCAAAAAAACATATATTGCGGTACCGGCAACTGTTATGATGCTGAGTATTAAGACGGTGAAAATAAATTTACGCATTTAACCCCATATCCGCATTCTGACGACTGCTAGGTTTGACTCAATTGTTACAGCTATTAGATCTGGATAATTATAGATCGGCTTAAATTTCACGAACTTTAGCCTTAAGTTAATTCCATTTATTTTACAGCCGATCCGATAAAAATTCAAATTTCAAGCAGATAGTTTACCATTTACTTGATTTTACCCGCTATTTTAAGCACTGCCGCCGTTGACCTGATCCTAACTTTAACTTATACTCCGGAATGGCAAGTTTATGATGGGTTGAGCGGCCAAAGGCGCAGATTCCCAACAAAAGAGTGCAGGCTCTTAACCCAACTTGCACAACCGAAAACCGAAGCAATAATATGTGGCAAATACTATTAATCATCCTGGCGGTGCTATATATCCTGAGTCCTTATGACATATTACCGGACCTGATGATCGGTTGGGGGTGGCTCGATGATGCCGTAATTCTAGGTTTTTTGCTGAGATACTTTTATATCCGCAAGAAAAAGCGGGAGGCTGCTCAGAAATATTATCAAAATCAGCAGGATGCAAACAATCACGGCAATCGGACCGCCGGGGATGATCAATCCCGCACGCACACCCGTGAAGCCGATTCATCATTCCGCCGGCGGGATCCATACCAAATTCTGGAAGTTGAAAGAGGCGCTTCTCAGGAAATGATTAAACAAGCCTATCGGCGACTTGCCGGCAAGTATCATCCTGACAAGGTCGAATATCTGGGAGTTGAATTTAAAGCGCTTGCTGAAAAACGGTTCAAGGAGATACAGCAGGCGTATGATGAATTAAAATCCAAATGACACCACCAAACGCTTAATCGTGTTGAAGCATGAATTTTAGTTTTGCCGCAGACCGAACCCTGGGTAAATTGGTCAAGTGGTTGCGTATCTTGGGGTTTGATACCATTTTCGAACCCGATGTTTCAATCAAAAGGTTTTATGAACATCTGGAACCGGAACGGATCCTGTTGACACGAATCGAAAAAATTCGCAACCGGTTGACCGATGGAAGACTGGTATTCATTGAGGCCGACAATTTCCATGCGCAATTCAAACAGGTTGTCAGGCAGTTGGCGATCACGCCTAAAGACATTCATGTTTTTTCAAGGTGCCTTCAATGCAATTTTCCAATTATTGAAGTCAACAAACAAACCATATACGGCCTGGTGCCCGATTACATCTGGGAAACCCACAATAATTTTAGTATGTGTCGACAATGCGAACGAATTTTCTGGCGGGGTAGCCATGCGGAAAGGACTATGGAGGTGATTGATCAGCTATTTGATGAGGACAGGGTTTGATATTAAAACCTTAAACTTTTTGCAAACAACTGGTCAGGTGACAATTCCAAGGAGCTTAAATTATAGATTATGGCACCGAACACCGCTATCAAAGCCATCGCCCTCGAAAGTCGTCTGCGGGATTGTAAAAATGTTATCACGCTGGGAGTGCGGCCCAATTTTTCGGATTATGACCGTCGGGAGGCTGAGCTGATTCGAAACGCAAAGAAGATCTATTACCCATCAGCCTTCTACGCGGATCTATTCGATGCCATGGGCAAACTCACTTTCCCCGGGTATCACACCTATAAATGCGTCCAGGACAAAATCAAACAAACGGCCATGTTCGAACTGCTCGACATTCCTCATCCCCGTACCCGGGTTTATTATGGCAAGCGGCAAAAAACAACCATCAGCGATCATTTCACGCTGCCCTTTGTTGCCAAAATACCACGTGGTTCAGCGATGGGCCGGGGGGTTTATCTAATTGAAAAATATAACGATCTGCTGGATTATCTTAAGCTTACGGACACAGCCTATATTCAGGAATACCTGCCGTCGGATCGCGATATCAGAGTCGTTATAATCGGCAAGCAAATTGTTCATGCCTACTGGCGTATTGCCCCTGAAAATGATTTTCGCTGCAATATCGCGCTCGGGGGCAGGGTCAGCCTGGATCGCATACCACCGGAAGCGATAGACCTGGCACTGCACGCCGCCCGAACCTGCCGTTGGGATGATGTGGGCATCGACATCTGTCAGTACGAAGGAGATTTCTATGTACTGGAAGCCAATATGAAATACGGCAGGGAAGGTTTCCGGCAGGCCGGAATCAATTACACTGCCTTAATGGAAGCCATGATTGAAAATGAAGAAATTTGATAAAGCCAAATCTTTGGTCAAATTAAAAGCGATTTTAGACCAACAGGAAAAGGAAATGCTATCGCCTCTGGCAACACGCAATGCCCAGGGGATCAGACGCCTGCCCGATGAACGCCATGATTCAAGTTACCGTCAGGCCTTTTCAGTCGATGTGGATCGGATTCTGCACTCCCTGGCCTATGCCCGCTACATTGACAAAACCCAGGTGTTTTATCTGGTAAAAAATGATCATATTACGCATCGCGTCCTGCATGTGCAACTGGTTTCCAAAATTGCCAGAACCATCGGACGGTTTCTGGGTCTCAACGAGGATCTGATCGAGGGCATCGCTCTGGGGCACGATATCGGGCATGCACCCTTCGGTCATGACGGCGAACGGTTCCTTTCCGAGGTCTGTCGGACAAACGGAATCGGACCTTTTCATCACAACCTGCAAAGCGTGCAATTCCTGGAAAAAGTTGAACGCAAGGGCAAGGGTTGGAATCTATGTCTGCAAACTATTGACGGGATTCTGTGCCACGACGGTGAGATGCATAGCGAACGGTTGCTGCCGGCAACCGGCAAAACATTTGCCGAATTGGACGCCCAGATCGCCGCCAAGCGGATTGACCCCCAAACGGCTCTCATACCCATGACCCTTGAGGGTTGCCTGGTACGGATGGCCGATACGGTCAGTTATGTCGGTCGGGACATCGAGGACGCCATCCGGCTGAGGTTGATTCAGCGATCTGATTTACCACCCGAGGCTGTCGGTGTTCTCGGGGATACCAACGGGACCATCGTGTATAACCTGGTAACGGACATCATCCGCTGCAGCTATCAAAAGTCCTATGTTGCTATCAGTCCGGAGGTGTCTGACGCCCTGATAAGACTCAAAGCCTTTAACCTGGAGTATATATATCTGAACCCCCAAATTAAGCAACATACGTTTCGCATCAAAAAACTATTTGAATTACTTTTTGAAAAATATCTGACCGATATCCAAAACCAGCGGAAATCATCCGTAATCTTTCGTCAGTTTTTGAAAGATATGACGCAAGACTATATACAACAACACCAGCCGGCCGAGATTGTGAGGGATTTTATCTCCGGTATGACTGATCAGTATTTTTTGGATCAATGCCCGGAAAACCTGAGACCGGAAGTCACCAGCGTGTGAAGGTTCCAGGTGTTCCGACGCCGGCGGATCGGAGTAATGTGTATTCCATCGATTTTAATTATAATAGCCGAGCCGAGCGAATTCACTTATTTCTGTCACCAGTCATCTGACCGCTGCCGCCTGGAAAGCAAATGTATCAGGAACGAAACTATCGAAATCTGGTGAATACCGATAAGCTCGAGACTTTTCGGGTGGTTGTCAAGGAAACCGATCTGCTGGTGCATGCCGCAAGAAAACTGGTGGCAAAAACCAAGGAATTGGTGCTGGAGCAGCGCGGCTATGTCGAAGCGTATATCAAAACACATCCGGAATTCATGACAACCCTCCACCCGTGGCGGCTTGAAGGTCCCGCACCGAACATAATCTCAGACATGATAGCCGCCGGTATGAGCGCGGATGTCGGACCGATGGCCGCAATTGCCGGTGCCATTGCCGAACACGTCGGCCTGGGGCTTTTGAATCTTACCGACCAGGTCATTGTGGAAAATGGCGGAGATATTTTCCTTAAAACAAATACGTATGCCACGGTGGGGATTTTTGCCGGTGCATCGCCGTTGAGCATGCAGGTCGGCATTCAACTGGACTGTAAAAAAAAGCCGGCGGCCGTCTGCACCTCATCCGGCACCCTGGGCCACTCTTTGAGTCTGGGTAAGGCAGATGCGGTCTGCGTGGTTGCCGAATCCTGTGCGCTGGCGGATGCCGCAGCAACCTCAATCGGCAATCTAATCCAGACGCCGGCGGATATTAATGGCGCCATCTCTGCCGGCAAAAGAATTGGTCAAATTAAAGGTATTGTCATAATCGCCGGCGAAAAAATCGGTGCCTGGGGTAATTTGGAGGTCGTAGCACTAAATCGATGAACATCGAACATTGCCTGAAAATGGATAGCCACACGATCTCTAAGACCATATATAGTGCCGTAATTAGGTCGCGGAGCCCAGGCGCAACATTAGGATTAAACATGGATTTTGGTCGAAGCGTCACCTCTGCTCAAAGGAAAAAAAGGTTGAGTTTTCAATATAAACCGAGTAAGTTATGTGATAATCAAAAAGGAGTTAATTGGCACCATGGAAACAATGTGGGCCCCATGGCGGATGGAATACATCCTAAACGACAAACAGGACGGATGTGTCTTCTGCGACGCCCTTAATAAAACTGATGACCTGACGCTTTACAAGGGAACTGACACCATGGTCATCATGAACAAATACCCCTACATTAACGGTCATCTGTTAGTTGCACCGATTAAACACCTGTCCACATTGGATCAGCTCAGCCGATACGAGATGGGTATACTGCTGGCCACGGTAGAAAGGTCGGTGGGTATTTTAAAACAGGTTATGAACCCCGATGGTTTCAACGTCGGACTTAATCTGGGAAAGGTTGCCGGGGCAGGGGTGGAAGAACATCTGCATTTTCACATTGTACCCAGGTGGTTCGGTGACACGAATGCCCTTACCGTTTTTGCAGAGGTCAGGGTAATACCCGAACACATACAGACCACGTATGCTAATTTAAAACCGCATTTTGCCGCCCTGAACTTAAATACGAATAACTAATGGAGAAATTTATGAAGAAAGCAACGCTGATTATCTGGGTGATTATTTTGGGATTTATTGCACTGGTAATTTTTCAAAACCAGACTTTCTTTATGGCCAAAAACTCTTTACGATTAAATCTGGGGATTTTTGAGGAGTATCTTTCACCGGAATTACCCAATGCGATTCTTCTTTTAATATTTTTTTTCTCCGGTGTCGTCATTGCCTATCTATTTAGCTTCGGGGCCCGCTTTAAAGCCAAACGTACGATCAAAAAGCTAAATATTAATATCGCCTCTCACATCAACGAATTATCCGAGTTAAGGAGTGAAATAAATCAGCTGAAAGGCCTTGAAACACCGGTTGACGAACAAGCGGATACAATTAAGCTGGACATGAATGCGACCCAAAAAATTACCGATGAGGGGGATGTTGAAACGCACGATGATAAAACGCTAAAATTCGACACCGCCGCAGAAACGACTGACTTGAACGAAGATGTAGTGGAGAGTTCTATCGAGAAAAAAGATTAACCGGCAACCAATTTGAGATTTAGAACCGGCTGCGAATTAGCACGAATTAGCACGAAAATATTTTTTTCAACCCAACAACCCCCGCCATAGCGGATTGCAGTAATTCGTGGTTATTCATATTTATTCGTGGCTGGCTATTTTATAAATGGTTGAAATCAAAAAACGTGCCTTATCTCGAAGCCTTAAGCTAAAGATGAATCTTATTTGTTTCACGGCATTCCGACTGGACCGAGCACTTTCGTTGTATTGATCGACCCCCAAGAGATCTATGAGCCCTCCCAAATCAACTCCCATGATAAAACAGTACCTTTCCATCAAGGAGCAGTATCCTGATGCGATACTTTTCTATCGGATGGGAGATTTCTATGAGATGTTTTTCGAGGATGCTCAGCTGGCATCCCGCGTCCTTGAGATCACCTTAACCTCGCGCAATAAAAACGACGAGTCTCCGGTTCCCATGTGCGGGGTTCCCCATCGTGCGGCTCAGAGCTATATCGCGCGTCTGATTGAAAATGGCTACAAGGTTGCAGTCTGCGATCAAATCGAAGACCCTGCCAAGGCCAAGGGCCTGGTAAAGCGCGATGTTGTGCGGGTGATTACCCCCGGAATGGTGGTCGAAAATGAGCTGTTGGATGCCCGGGTCAGCAATTATGTTCTGGCGGTCTTTAGCAAGGGCGATTTTAACGGCATTGCGTACCTGGATATTTCAACCGGTGATTTCCGGGTAACCGAATCAAAAGATCCGGCGGCCATGGTAGAAGAGATCCAGCGGATAGCACCCAGCGAAGCGCTTTTGCCGGAATCGGCCAAAAATGACCCGCTTTACTTATCGGTAAGGGAGGTGCTGTCCGAGGTCGCCATCTCTTATCTGGACAACCGGGCATTCGAATACAAAGGGAGTTATGAGAGACTGACCGATCAGTTCAAGACCCTCACGCTGGAAGGTTTCGGCTGTGAATCATTGCCGGCGGGTATCAGTGCCGCCGGTGCGGTGATTTTTTATGTCAGAGAAACCCAGAAGCAGAAACTGGCCCATCTGTCGCGGGTCGAAACCTACTGGCTGGAAAAATATCTGCTGGTGGACGAACTCAGCCGACAAAACCTCGAATTGTCCAGAAATATTCGCACCGGGTCACGACGGGCAACGCTGCTCGGCATCCTCGACCGCACGGCCACGGCGATGGGCGCCAGGCTGCTGGCCGACTGGATGCGCTATCCTTTGATCGATCTTGAAGCTATTCAGTTGAGACACGATGCTGTTGCAGAATTAAAAGAAAATACTCATATCCGCCGCAGTATACGTGAGAATCTGAAATCGATTGCCGACCTTGAACGTATCGGCAGCAAAATCGTGATGGGCCATGCCAATGCCAGAGATCTGGTAGCGCTCAAACGATCACTGGTCATGCTGCCGGGTATCTGGTCGCTGTTGACGGAATCAAAAGCTGCATTGTTGCTCCCACCCGAAGAACTTGGCCCGCTCAATACGTTGGCCGAAGTCATCGATCGATCGATTCGAGAAGACGCACCTCCCTCCGTTAACGAAGGGGGTATCATTAAAAGCGGTTACAATCATGAACTGGATGAACTGGTGCAGATAAGCCGGGACGGGAAAGGCTGGTTGGCGCGGTTGGAAGTTCGCGAAAGGGAGGCCACCGGCATCAACACACTAAAAGTCCGCTACAATAAAGTGTTCGGATACTATATCGAAGTCCCCAAAAGCCGTGCGGAATCGGTGCCGGTAAACTATGTTCGCAAACAGACCCTGGTCAATGCCGAACGCTATATTACCGATGAGCTCAAGTCGTTTGAAATGAAGGTGTTCGGTGCAGAGGATCGGCGGGCGGCGCTTGAATATGAACTTTTTAACGAAATACGTGACGAAGTGGCCGCCAACAACCCGCGCATTCAAGGGGTGGCCCGCTTCTTAGCCCGTACCGATTGTCTGTCGAATCTGGCTGAAATCGCCGATCAAAATGATTATTGCCGGCCGGCCATGACTACCGATGGTTGCCTGCTGATCGAAGACGGCCGCCATCCGGTGGTTGAAAAAATGATTACCGGTGAGCGGTTTGTTCCCAATACAATTAAGCTGGATAATCAGAACCAGCAGATATTGATAATTACGGGACCGAACATGGCCGGCAAGTCAACCGTTTTGCGGCAGGTGGCTCTGGTGGTGCTGATGGCCCAGATGGGCTCGTTTATACCGGCGGCCAAAGCAACGATCAGTTTAACGGACCGGGTGTTTACCCGGGTCGGCGCCCTGGACAATCTTTCCCACGGACAAAGCACCTTCATGGTGGAAATGGAGGAAACCGCCAATATTTTGAATAACGCGACTGAAAACAGCCTGATCATCATGGATGAAATCGGTCGGGGGACCAGTACCTTTGACGGCCTCAGCATTGCCTGGGCGGTGGCGGAATATCTGCACGATTTAAAAAACAAGGGGGTTAAAACCCTTTTTGCAACTCACTACCATGAGTTAACGGAACTGGCCCAGTCTAAACCCAGGGTCAAAAATTTTAATATTGCCGTTAAGGAATGGAATGATGAAATCATTTTTTTGCGAAAGCTGGTGGAAGGCGGAACCAATCGAAGTTACGGGATCCAGGTGGCGCGGCTGGCCGGTATCCCGGATCCGGTAATTAAACGGGCAAAAAAGATTCTTTTCGATATAGAACGGGGGGAGTATGCCACCGGCGAATCTGCCTGCCTGGGCATCGTGAAGGAAGAAGTCCGTCAAGGCCCGGTACAACTGGACCTTTTTCGAAAACCCGACCATCAGGTCATTGAAAAATTAAATCAAGCAGATATCTCCAGAATGACACCCCTGGAAGCGCTAAACTTTTTAAATGAATTGCAGGTACAGGCAAAAAAGAGGCACTCATGAGCCGGTCAGGCCGCAATTGAAGATCGAAAATATTCAATTAATTTGATCTTTCAGCTAAATCTGGTATTATATGCAAAAGCTCAAAAAATACTGCCGATCGGGATAGTAAATACAGTTCATTTTTTATGTCTAAAAAAGCCTATATTCTCCTCATATTTCTGGTAAGCATCAGCGCCTGTTTTTTATGGCGTGGTGTCTCCGCGGGCACCACGTCTAAACAGGCTTATCATGACGCGGAAGCCTGCTACAAAATACTGCGCAATTCCCCTGCCAAGATGAAATACCGTGACAACTGGTTGCGCTGCATTAAAAAATTTCAGCAGGTCTACCGGCTCGATCCGGCCGATGCCTGGGCTCCGGCAGGTCTTTTCATGTCCGGCAAGCTTTATCGCGAGTTGGCGAAACGCTCGGGAAATAGATCCGATCTGCAAGAGGCGCAGGATATTTATGAACGGATTATCAAACGATATCCGAGCAGCCGCTACCAGAACAAAGCTGCGCTGGAGCTCAGAAACCTTTCTGCTTCGAAGCCCGCAAAGGATGTGCCGGTTCGAATAAAAGCCCCGGAAACTGGCGCGAGTTCCGTTTCTGATAAATATCACGAGGCCGAATCCTGTTACAGCAGCCTGAAGCAGGAATCCGGCAAAATGAAATTCCGCGACAATTGGATGCAGTGCATCGAGAAATTTTACGCCAGCTACCGCCATGATCCCGACGGTCCGAAGGCGCCTGCCGGTCTTTTTATGACCGGTAAGCTGTATGCCGACCTGTACGGGTACTCCAATCAACAATCGGATCTGCGTGCTGCGCATACCATGTATGAGCGGATAATTGACAGGTTCCCGGACAGTCGCTACCGGGTCAAGGCGGAGCTGCTGATCGATTCAATGCCCGAGTGGGCAAAAGTAAATTCTACCCGGCAAAAGGATGAACTTGCTGATGTGATCGATGCCAATGCAATATCTTTATCCAGCGAAGCCGATAACCAACCCGAAAATGACGGCATGGGGACGGTCGATAGTTTGCGTTTCTGGTCGAACCCCAATTACACCCGGGTTGTCATCGACGCCAGCCAGGAAACAACCTATAACCATCACCTGCTGAAAAAAGACCCGGCCCTCAACAAACCCCAGCGTCTGTATGTCGATTTAGATCAAAGCCGGCTGGGCAAGAACATTAAAAGAACTATTCCGATAGATGACGATTTGCTGGCCGATGCCCGCGCCGGACAGTATTCCAGCGATTCTGTCAGGGTGGTGGTCGATATCAAATCATTCAAAAGGTATGAGGTTTTTTCATTAAAAGACCCGTTTCGTATCGTCATTGATGTTTGGGGTGCGGCCGATGACAAAACTCCGCAGCAAAGGCCGCCGGTTGTGACGTCTCAAAATAACGGCAAACTTCCCGCCGGTGCCCTGGCCAAACAGCTCGCGCTCGGAGTCAGCCGGATTATTATCGATCCGGGGCACGGTGGTCGGGATTACGGCGCCCCGGGGTACTTGAAGGGCGTTCACGAAAAGGATGTAGTTTTGCAAATAGCCCGTCGGCTGGCGAAAAAAATACGCCGCGAATTGAAGTATGAAGTTTATTTGACCCGCAACAGTGATACCTTTCTGACCCTGGAAGAGCGCACGGCGATCGCCAACACGAAAAATGCCGATTTATTTATATCCATCCATACCAATTCGCACCATGATCGCCGAGCCTATGGTATCGAAACCTATTTTTTAAATCTGGCCACGGATGATGATGCCATTCGAGTGGCGGCCATGGAAAATGCAACGTCGACTAAAAACATCAGTGATCTACAGACCATCCTTTCGGATTTGATGCAGAATGCCAAGATTAATGAATCCAGTCGCCTGGCAGGTTATGTCCAGAATTCCATGATCGGACACTTAAAAAACAAGCGTTACAGCCGCATTAAGGACAAAGGGGTCAAACAGGCACCGTTTTACGTTCTGCTTGGCGCCCAGATGCCGGCTGTTTTGGTCGAAACCTCTTTTATCAGCAATCCTAGGGAATGCAAAAGATTGACCACCCCTCAATATCAGGAACGATTGTGCGAAGCCATCATCAAGGGAATCAGAACCTATATCAAGGAAACAAGCCCCACCGCCTTCCTCAAAGAAGCACCTGCTGCGGGAAGTAACGGATAGTTCGATAGTCATTCTTTTTTCCGAATTCCGGATTCCGAATTCGCCATTCCAAGTTCCCCATTCCGAATCCTTAGGATTGACAATCGCCCCGCTAATCCTCTATTAAGAACCTTCCTTGAATCAAGTTATGGGAACGATAGTGGCCATGGGTATCCAACACGAAAATTCCAAGATTCCCTTCAATCCCTATATAATTCTGCTCGGGGGAATTATCGGTGTTTCTACCGGTGCCATTTTTGCCCGACTGGCGGATGCCCCGGCGCTGGTAACTGCCGCATACCGGGTGGGACTGGCGAGTTTGATTTTAATCCCGCTTGCCGGCTGGAAGGCCCGTGATGAGCTGCGCCGGCTGTCTACCGGCGATATGAAACTGGCGATGCTGTCCGGGCTTTTTCTGGCAATGCATTTTGCCACCTGGATATCTTCCCTGGATTATACGGCAGTTGCCAACAGCGTCGTGCTGGTGAACACCATACCGCTCTGGGTTGGCCTCTTGACGCCGTTGATCAGCAAAGATCGCCTCCGGAAGACTGCGATTATCAGTATCGTTATTAGTGTCATCGGCGGTGCGATTATCGGTTTGGGTGATTTTGCAATTGGCGGCAAAGCGCTTTGGGGGGATTTACTGGCACTTGTCGGGGCTTTTTGTGCCGCAATCTATCTGCTGCTGGGACGTAACCTGCGCCGCAAACTTTCACTGCTTTCTTATGTGGCCGTCTGTTACGGCAGTGCGGCCGTTATTTTATGGCTGGTCGTGCTGTTTTTAAAACTGCCCATTACCGGTTACAGCACCCAGACGGTCGCGGCCTTTTGGGCCATGGCCCTGATATCCCAGATCCTCGGTCATTCCAGCTATAACTGGGCGCTGAAGTGGTTCAGCACCGGTTTTGTGGCCGTCGTCTTGCTGGGCGAGCCGATCGGCAGCACCATCCTGGCTTACCTTATATTTAACGAAGGACTAACCTGGTCAAAATTTACGGGCGGGTTATTGATACTGTCTGCGATCTATGTAGCGGCTGTGGGTGAAAAAACGTGAAACGGTGTCGGTTGTGAGTCGTTGGTTGTTCGTTGTACGGACTACCGGCCATTCATCGTTTTCAAATTGACAAATTTGCCGCGATGCTTTATCGAACAACATACATAAATTTTACCAACTAAAACGGAGGTTAATATGGCATTCGAAAACATCGTATATGAAGTTAAAGAAGGAATTGCAACCATCACCTTTAACCGGCCTAAAGCTCTGAATGCGCTTAACGGGGCCCTGTTAGCGGAACTGTCCCAGGCCTTGGACGAAATCGCTGCCGATGAAGATATCCGCGTTCTGATCCTTACCGGTGCCGGGGACAAGTCATTTGTGGCCGG